>OHHI01000714.1_pt1 | contig 16948 bp, 15 predicted proteins | sample 1568001 | NCBI WGS metagenome assembly OHHI01 (sample SAMEA3879506, study PRJEB24766) | human gut metagenome | biome: human-associated habitat; feature: feces | place: USA | collected 1985/1987
TATTCAATTATTTATATCAAATAATTATCGTAAATAGAATTTTATGAGCAAACATCAATTTATGAAACTAAGCATAAAAAAACAAGCTCGGCAAACGTGACCGAGCTTGTCCAAAAATGGAGTTATATTAAGAAATGATCTATTAAAGATACTTTACCAGTTCATCAAGAACGCTGTCAAGATGTCCGTCAATAAAGCCATAGTCAACACCCTTGTATGACCAAGCCGCTCTTCCGATAGAACATTTCTCAAAGGCACTGCTTATATCCTTGTACCAGTTAAGAGTATTTTCAGCAGATGCAAGATTTATAACACCGTATTCGCCACAATACATAGGAACATTTCTTTCCTCTGCGACCCTTACAGCCTCAGCAAATCTTCCCATAAAATAATCAGGCGTAAATTTCTCTGTCTTGACTTCCTCGTATGTCTGCATATATTCAAGACCAAGACGCTTTATCTCAGTTCTGTATTTTGGGACGCTGCCTGGATAATCGATCCTGAAATCTTCTGGCATCTCATCTACCCAATAGGCAGCCTGATGAGTGAAAAGAAATGGGTCATAGCAATGGAAAGTATAAACTATATGCTCGTCATAAGGCTTATCAAGGTCTTTCATTGAATCTATAGAGTTGTTCCAGTAGCTGCCCACAATGATATTTATATCAGCACTATATCTTCTAATAAGCTTTATGGCATTTTCAACGATAGCATTCCACTTTTTGCTGAACTTAGGGTCAGTTACCTCATTGAGAAGTTCAAAAGAGACCCTGTCAGAATATTTGCTGAAACGCTTTGCAAACTCTTCCCAAAGGTCATAGAATTTCTGCTGAAGCTCAGCGTTATCAAAGAATCCGCTTTCAGCCTGAGCCTTGTCAAAGAAAAAGCCCATTGTCTTATGGAGGTCAAGTATCATATTGATACCGTTATTTCCGCACCAATCGATACACTTCTGAACATAGTCGAAGCCGCTCTCTATAAAGCCGTTTTCGTCCTGAAAGATATTATAATCCACAGGCACTCTAACGTGGTCGCAGCCCCAGCCCTTTATACGCTTGATGTCCTCCTCTGTAATAAAATTATCAAGATGTTCCTTACTGTAATCACATTGTGACAGCCAGCCTCCGATATCGATGCCGTGCATATAGCCATTAAATCTTCTCATATTTTTAACCGTCCTTTCTGATATAAGTTTTGCTTACAGCTATATTTTAGCACTATGCGATCGAAAATTATATCATAATTTTAATATTCGTGTAAAAATCGTAACGTTCTTATGACGTTTTAAATGTATTTCTCTAAACTATTGACATACATTACGTTGCACATATAAAATTGCACTCCTCAGATTGGCGGATAGGCTGTACATAAAATAATGCAAGACCGCCGCAGGTCACGAATTAATGTGACCTGCGGCGGTGACTTCTTTTATAGTTATCTGTGATCTAATTACCTTGAAACATAGCTAACATACTATTTCATATCCAGCGGATAAACAGGTCTTCTTATCTTCTTAAATTCACCGATTTTTGTAACGTCAGGATTATTGACACCTATACTCTCTGCTGTAAAATATACATATTCCTTGTCGCTAAAATTTGCCTTATATGAATGGCCGAAGCCTTTGAGAACGAGAACTGAATATTTGTTGCTATCAATGTCAAGATGTCTAAAAATATTTATCATCTCCGTTGGAACTTTATTTTCAGTTACAACAATATCTGCTTGTTCCGTGCTAATAACAGCTATGCGACCATAATCAGTATATGTTTCCCCATAATCTGCAAATTCTTCACCATTAGCTTCGCACATTGGTATTGGTTTGCAAATGAGTTTAGTGACCACCGCCGTTATCGGTAATGGTCGTCCGTGCTTATTATCAGTTTTTCCACCAAGAATTCCCTTTATAACAGCACCCTCTCCTGCTGCAAAAGCCATTTCCGTGATCTCTCTATCACAGATAGTTGATACCCCTATTTTATTTATACCGCCCTCAATAAGTTTATCAAGAATATAAGTACCATCAGCAGGACCGCCGCCGAGCGGGTCATCACATTCATCGATAACGGCATATTTCTTTGAAGGTGCACTCTTTATTGTGCTTATTATTTTGTCAAGTGGATCAAGGTGCACAAAGAAACTATCTTTTTTGTCTATAAACATATTTGATAAGTCATTACATATCGCCTGTGCATCGGATACATCTGTTGTCACCGTACAAATAATAGACGGACCTGCATTATATTTGTCAGAGCCATAAAAGCCTGCAAATGGTGATACATTGATAACGCCTGCCTGTTTCTCATATTCAAAAGCTTGGGCTATAAATGGCGTCATAGCACCACCATTTGTATCTGTATTGATCGCAGGCAAAAGGAGCGGTGGCTGAGCATATGCCGTTTTCATTACAAAGCCTTCTTCAAGCTGTCTATGATATATCTCCACACATTCCGATTCACGTTTCCTTATATCAACGTGAGGTTCTGTATTATAACCCAGAAGAAGTTCTGCATTCTTCACCATAAGAGGAGATACATTTGCGTGCAGGTCAAGTACAGCATATATCGGCGTACCTTCTCCAACAAGTGCCTTGATTGAGCTGAGCAAGTCCCCCTCACAATCATCAAAGCCTTCAACTACTGCTGCACCATGGAGATTGAGAAACACAACATCAGGCTTAGTAAAAGCGATCCTTTCAAGCATTCTCTCTTTTATAGCGACATATACATCTTTTTCAATAAGTCCCGACGGCGTAGCAAACGCAGCCGGCAGAGGTAATACATCATCATTATACTTTGCCAAGGTCCTCAAAAAGCCCGTTATCTCACGAGCGTCGTTGAAATACTCCGTAAACTCCTTAACATCATCAGTATCAATGTAATCACGAGCTTTAAAGCTGTCAAGGTCTGTGCGTATAGCACAGAATGTATTTGTTTCGTGAAAAAAGCCGCCTACCGCCGCTCTCATAAAAATCATCTCCAATAGTCATTATTAAGGGTTTAACATTACCTTATAAAAATTATATTAAATTATAAAAGAGATTTCAAGGTCATAACACCACAATTGTCTCTGTGTTTTTTGCACAATTACTGATTATTGTGCACTCACAACAACATTATTTGTAACTTGCACAACTTGATTAATCTTGTTTATTGTGATATACTTAGGCCATAGAAAGACAAAACAGAATATTTCAAAGAACAAAGACGTTATTTCCTTTTTAAAGGCAAATGGCGTCTTTTTTATTCAGGAGGTTGGATTACATGAAAAAAATCGAAATTATCACAAGAACGGAAAAGCTAGAGATTATCAAGAAGATCCTTGTCAATCACAATTGCCTTGGTCTCACCGTTTATTCGGTAATGGGTTGTGGACGTCAGAAAGGTCATATCAGCAAAGCTGAAAATGATGATGTTGCAACTAATCTTCTCCCTAAGATATATGTTATGACAGTTGTAAAAGACAGTGAGCTAAAGCTCATTATGAACGACATCTACAATGAGATTGGTACAGGAACACACGGCGATGGCAAGGTATTTGTATCTAACATCGAAGATGCCATGAGAATCCGTACAGGAGAATGTGGAGAAAATGCTTTGTAAGCAGTAAGAGAGGTAACTATGAAAGAGAAAAAAGTAATAGTGTCCTTAAAAGGCATATCAAAAACATATGACAATGATGTCAAGGTCGTCAAGAATATTGATCTGGATATTTATGAGGGCGAGTTTTTGACTATTCTTGGAGCTTCTGGCTGCGGCAAAACCACCACGCTGCGTATGATAGCTGGCTTTGAGGACGTTTCCTCCGGCGATATTTGTATCGACGGCAGCTCCGTGATAGGTGTTCCGCCTTATAAAAGGCAAGTAAATACGGCTTTTCAAAGTTATGCTTTGTTTCCTCATCTTAGCGTTTATGACAACATTGCATATGGTCTGAAAGTAAAAAAAGTTTCCAAAGCAGAGATACACGAACGTGTTTCACATATGCTTTCGCTTATCAGGTTAGACGGATATGAAAAAAGGAAGCCTGCTCAGCTTTCAGGCGGACAAAAACAGCGTGTATCTATTGCAAGAGCACTCATCAATAATCCAAAGGTATTGTTGCTTGACGAACCATTGGGGGCTCTTGACCTTAATCTCAGAAAGCAGATGCAGCTGGAATTGAAAACAATGCAGAAAAAGCTTGGCATAACATTTATATACATCACTCACGATCAGGAAGAGGCTCTGACGATGAGTGACAGGATTGCTGTAATGCACAAGGGCATACTTGAACAGGTCTGTTCCCCAAAGGAACTTTATATGAAGCCAAAAACAAAATATGTTGCAGAATTTATCGGTGAGTCAAATATCTTCGAGGGCGTAGTAAAGGACAGAAATAGCGACAATTGCACAGTTGCGATCGAAAGTGGAAACATCCTGTGCAGCGGTGATGGTTATGTTGCAGGACAAATGGTATATGTTTGCATTCGTCCAGAAAAAGTACGGATCACAAGAAAAGCAGGAAGCGGCAATTCACTGCCAGCCGAGATAAAGGAGCAGATATTTACTGGCAATATGATGAAACATATTGCCGTGCTTTCTAACGGACACGAGATAAAAGTTGCAGACATTGCTTCCTACAACGATATAAATATCGGTGACAAGGTATATCTTGAATGGGACGCAAAGGACGCTGTAATGATCAAAAATCCGACAGGCCCTATGGCCGAAAATTTTGACACATTGCGGGGGGTGCAGTAAATGACAACATCACGCAGCAGGTTCAATTTCACGACACTTGTATATATTCTCCCACTAACTTTGGCACTTCTGCTGCTGGTGGTACTTCCACTTTTATATGTTGGAGCAATGAGTTTTATGGGACGTGGCGCATACGGCAGCACTATCAGAAGATTTACAGTTGACGCTTATAAGTCTCTTGCAGATTTTACTTATCTCAAAGCCGTAGGAAGATCAATATGTATGGCTCTTAAAAGCTCTGTATTATGCATATTGCTTGGATATCCATTTACCTTTATTGTGGCAAGAAAGTGGAAAAATCAGGCAAGCTGCTTATGTTTCTGCTCATGATACCTGTTTACACCAGTAGCCTTGCAAGACTATATAGCCTTGTTATAATGTTTAATTCATCTGGCTTGATAAATACTGCTCTTATGAAGCTTCATATCATAAGCTCACCTTTGCAGATACTTTATACAAACGGCTCGATCACAATTGGGCTTGTACAATATCTTCTGCCGTTTGCAGTAATGCCGTTATATTCATCTATAGAAAAACTTGACGAAGCAACTATCGAGGCGTCTTATGACCTTGGAGCAGGCAAGATAAAGACCTTCATAAAGGTAATTCTCCCTATGACTTTTCCGGGAATAATCGCAGCATTTATCATTCTTTTTGTTCCTGCTATAGGCACATATTTTATTACAGATGTTATCGGCGGTGGAACAGTATATATGATAGGTAACATTATATGCAACCAATTTCTCAGTGCAAGGAACTGGCCTCTCGGTGCAGCACTCTCAGTGTGCGTTGTAATATTCATTCTGCTTATGCTTTATCTTTACAGTAGGATAGGAAACCTTGATGATTTGGGGGCGATGTAAATGAAAAACAGCAAACTTGTAAATAAAATAACGAATGCTTATGTGATACTGATATATGTGTTTGTATTTATTCCTGTAATAGTTATGGTCGCATTTTCATTCAACAGCCTGCCTTCAAATCAGCACTGGGAAAGCTTCACGCTTGATTATTACAGCAAACTGTTTTCTGATAGTGAAATTATCCAAGTACTTATAAACTCACTTACACTGGCAGTAGTAAGTACGCTTGCCGCTATCTTTATCGGCACCCTTGGTGCATATGCGCTTTGCAGGCTTAAATTCAAGGGCCGTTCGTTTCTGAATTTTATGTTTTTTGTACCTATGGTGATCCCAGAAATAGTTATAGCGGTAGCATTTCTTGGGCTTACAGGTGCAGCTGGTATATCAAAAGGCTTTGGGGTTATGGTATGTGCGCATACTATATTCATTCTTCCGTATATTATCGTTACGCTCAAGTCAAGATTTGCAGACTATGATGTTTCTATAGAAGAAGCTTCACTTGACCTTGGTGCAAACCAGATATATACATTCATACACATCATCTGTCCTATGATACTTCCAGGTATTTTTACTGGCGGACTTATGGCATTCTCGCTGTCATTTGACGATCTTATCGTATCAAATTTTCTCAGCAACACGGGATATACCACACTTCCTGTAAAAATATACTCAAATCTGAAGGAAGGTATCTCACCTGAATATAACGCATTGTTCACCATAATATTTGCGGTAATGCTTATAGCTACCGCGGCTATTGCAATAAAAAAGAAAAGAGGAAAGTAAAATGAAAAGAAGAAAATTTTTGGCGTTGACAGCAGCATTGGTATTGGCGGCAACAACCGGACTGGCTTCCTGTGGAAACAATTCAGGCAGCAAAGGCGACACAAAAGAACTTAATATGATTCTTTACCCTGACTATGTCCCTCAATCTGTCATTGACAGCTTTGAAAAAGAAACAGGCATAAAGTGTAATATCGACTATGTTGACAATGACACTCTCATCTATACCAAGTGGTCAGAAGATCCCAAGGGTTATGATATTGGTCAGCCTGCTATTTCTACTCTGCACGCACTTATCGATGCAGATATGCTTCAAGAAATAAGCTATGAAGATATTCCAAACAGCAAATATATTTCCACAGATAAATGTGATATCTCACTGAATGACAATGACAAGAAGTACTCTATTCCATATAACACCACCGGCGGTTACACTTGGATATACAACACAAAGACCTGTCCTGTCACTATCACAAAAATGGATGATCTTCTTGATGAAAAGCTTCGTGGTCAGATCGTTACAATGCCTTATTCGTTCATGTGGTATCCGTCAGCACTTATGCACCTTGGATATTCAGACTCCTCTACAGACGAAAAGGAGATTGCTGAAGCAACAGAATGGGTCAAGAAGCTTACTGCGAACGTAAAGGTGTTCGACGGCGCAACACCAAGTTCTTCTGTGAAAAATGGCGAATGCAGTGTGGCTCTTACATTTGCAAGTGACGCTTCAAGAGCGCTTCTTGATGACCCTGATCTTGATTACCTCAAGGTAGAAGACCAGACATTTATGCAATGCACACAGTATTGGGTTATTGGAAAGCAATCGCCTAACAGTAAGAATGCTGAAAAGTTTATTGATTATATATGCGACCCTAAAATTTATGCAGAGTGTTTGAATACATACCCTGCTATATCAAATAATGAGGAAGCGCTGAATTATGTTTCCGATGATTATAAGAAAATAGAAGGTATGTTTGAGATCCCTGATGATAAAAAATCATACATTCTCAATTCGGACGTCCCTACTGACGCACTTTCCGCATATGATGAACAATGGAATAAGATCATGTCAAACTAAGGAGTGATCCTATAATGAGCAAAGACTATTCTGAGATAGCATACAAACATACACGTTTTTTTGTTGAAGAATGCGGAGAGCGTATCGCAGGCACTGCACAGATGAACAAGGCAGCAGAACACGCTGTCGAAGTGTTCAGATCTCTCGGCATGAAATATATCCAGCATCATTTTCAAGTACCTGTTTGCAGCACTGAAAAAAGCGTTGTTGAGTTGATCTCAAACAAGCAGATCACACCTCTGCCACATACTAATGTGTGCTTCTGCACAGATACACCAGAGGGTGGCTTAACAGCGGAAGCTGTACTTATACATTCAGACGTCAAGAAAATGGGTGTTATCGGCGAGATCTATCCTATCAGTGACAAGTGTATAAAAACAGATATCAAAGGAAAGATCGTAGTTATAGAGCGAAACGTTCTTATGGATTACCCAGATATAGACACCTACAAGGTACTTGAAAAATATAAGCCCGCTGCCGTAATATTCACAACAGACGAGTCACAGCAAGGCATACCATATGTGTATTCAAATTTTGAGTACAGAGAAGCACAGTATATGCTGCCGTCATTCATAATGAACAAAAATGATGTGAATAAACTGTTCAGCCAAAATGATAAGGTCATACTGCACGTTGAACTAAAAACTCAGGTTCAGAAAAAAGAAAGCACCAATACGATAGGTGTGATAGAGGGTACAGACAAGCAAGATGAAGTGATCTTGATCTCAGGTCATCTTGACTCGGCAGTCAGCAGCAAAGGTGCTGTTGATGATGCAGGTGCAATAGGCACTGTTATGGCATTAGCAGAAAAATACAAGGCTCTATCCGACAAGGGTGTCAGAACACATAGGACCTTGTATTTTGCCTGCTGGTCGGGTCACGAACCTGGTCTGCACGGAAGCAAATACTTTTTGCAGCAAAACCAGGACATTTACAAACGTATAAAATATAATATCAATTACGATATCGTTGGAATGACAACGCCTTATTCCATAACCTATGCAGGCGTAAAAGACTTTGAAGCGATATTTGAAAAAGTATTTGAAAAGTGCGGCTCAACGTTGGACATTTTTTCCGGACCTGTTCCCTGTGACACACTAAATCTCACATCAAACAAAATCCCTAGTCTTACTATGTCAAACGGTGGATTCGTATGGGGACATACGCCTGCTGATGATATGAAAAACATTGACAAAAGGGGCTTTGATCAGCCTATTGATTTCTCAAGTGAGCTTATAAACTATCTTGACAGCCTTGAAAAAATACCTCAGGGATACACTGATGATATTGAAAAACAGCTTGATATATATGCCACACGATATGGCTGGGATTTCTGACAGGAGGCATATGTTATGAAAATAATTGATCTGAGCGGCGAATATACAGAAAAAATGTGGTATTATGGTGAGCCGTATACGCCATACAGCGTAAAAGATCTTGCGTGCGTCGATAAAAATGGCTATATCGCAAGAGAATATACACTGACAGCCCACACAGGCACTCACATAGAAAACAGCGCTCATTGGAGCGAAAATGCACAGGGAATAAGCGAGACCCCTATTGAGAAATTCGCAGGTAACGCTCGGTTACTTTACCTGCCGTTCTCAGAAAGCAAAGAGATAACAGTGAAAAGACTAAAAGCAGCAGGTGCTGATGGTCTTGAAAAAGACGAGATATGTATTATCCGAACAAATTGGGATAGCTTTTGGAACAAAAAAGAATATGTATCTGAAAGCCCATATATTACAGTACCTGCGGCAGAATATCTTGTATCAAAGGGAATAAAACTCGTTGGAATGGACAGCCCTATGATAGGCGATCCGAATGACGGGATTTCATCAGTAGGAGCTGACCTCGTTCTTCCCGACTATAAGTTTTCAGAAGCAGGGATACCGATAATACTTGGTCTTGTAAATTTATCATCTCTGCCTGAAAAGTTCTTTTTTACAGCCTTTCCACTAAAACTGCATAACGGTGAAGGAAGTCCCTGCCGTGCAACCGCAATAACATTTTAAGATAAAGGAGCTATTTATTATGGAATATGAAATTCAGAAACATCTGCATTATGCAGGAATACCAAGTTTTAATCTTTATCCGTACACACAGGATACTGAATGTGCTGACATAACTATAATGGGTGTACCTTTCGATAGTGGTGTTACAAATCGTCCAGGTGCAAGACTTGGACCAAGAGCTATAAGAAATATGAGTCAGCTCACAAACTGCTTTGCCTACCCATGGAGCTACAAACTCAGCGATAAAGCAAAGATCGTTGATTACGGCGATGTAGGATACTATGTGGGTGCAAATACAACGAAGGTAATGCTTGAGGAAACGTATAATACTGCAAAAAAAGTTTTTGAATCTGGCAGCAAACTTCTTACCCTTGGCGGAGACCACACTATTCCATATGGTATGGTCAGAGCTGCAAGCGAAAAGTTTGGAAAACTTGCTCTGCTGCATTTTGACTCTCATCAGGACAGCACTCCGTCCACTGATGGAAATGTATCCCACGCAAACTTCGCATATGACTTACAGGCTGAGGGGTGTATCGACCCGTCACATTCGGCGCAGGTTTTTATAAGAACTGAAATGACTAAATGTGGATATAATATTTTCTATGCTATGGACGCTGTAAATATGGATATGAAAGAGCTAGCTAGACAGTTGAAAGCCATTGTGGGCGATATGCCTGTATACATAACCTTTGATATCGACGCTCTCGATCCCTCGGCTGCACCAGGTACAGGTACGCCTGTTATCGGCGGTCCTACCTCAGCTCAGGCAAGGCGACTACTTTACGAACTGCGTGGTATCAATGTTGTAGCAGCAGATCTTGTAGAGGTGCTTCCCGCATATGACCACAGCGAGATCACCGCACTTGCGGCGGCAACGATCGCACAGGACCTTATGTATCTTATGTATAATAAAGATTAAATCTCGCATCTCCAGCCCATAGTTTTACCTATGGGCTAAAGGTGTTTTTAGGAGTGATAACAAATGAACTGCGAAGATCTAATGAACATTCCCAAAATATATTCAGGAATGAAGCTTATAGCGGGTGGGTCAGGAATGTACAGAAACATACGGTGGATATATTTTGCCGATTGTACACAATGTCTTTCAGATGATTTTAAAGTCTCACAGTTGATACACGGAGGAGAACTTGTTATTGTCACAAATGCAGCACTCACAGACAATGATGACAAAATGCTCAGTATGATTGTGAAAATGAACCAAAAGAATATAGCTGGGCTTGTTATAAATGTCGGACAGATATCACCTATGCTGACCGAATACTGCAATGACAACGAACTACCGCTGTTTGAACTGTCCTATGATCTGCACCTCATTGATCTTTCACAGATCGTATGCAAGGCATTGGTGGAAGAAGAAAGCAACACAAACTCGATAGATCAGCTTCTTGCTGCAATAATTTATTCCTCTAATATAAATGACGCTGATATAAAGATACGGGCAGGCTATCTAGGCACTAGTATATCGGATAAAAATCATATAGTCGTGCTGAAGTTAAACAAAAACAACAAACTTCAGGACTCTTATGAAAATCTGCAAAGATATATCAGATATGAATTTAAAAACTATGGTTTGCAAAAAATGCTGATGCTCTGGCAAATAGATACAGGCATAATGCTTATCCCCTCGGAGCTATTTAGCCGCGATCTGCTCTCCAATATACTCACAAGGATAATAGACCACATTAGTTCTTACTACGGCATTGACGCAAAGGCAGGGATAGGATCTGCATATGAATACATATCGGAATTAAAGAAAAGCTTTCAGGAAGCTCTGAACTCCATTAAAATATCACACTCTGAAAGTAAAAGTCAGAAAATATTCTTTTACGATAATCTCGGTATCTACTCGCTTATCGCGCAGATAAAAAATGATAAGTTTCTTGATGAATATGTAAATAATCATATAGGCAAACTGATACAATCTGATGTTTTGCAGGAGGGCGACCTTTGCAAAACGCTTGAAGCCTATCTTGATCATAACTGCAACGCTGCCGCCGCAGCAGAGCACCTGTTTATCCACAGAAATACAATGCGCTATCGTATGGATAAGATCAAAAAGATACTTTGCTGCGAACTTGATGATCTTGACGTCTATCTTGAACTTAAAATGGCGTTTGAGATCAAAAACTATCGTGAAAGTCAAAAAGATCAGTCATAATTTATTGTGTGCATACACCACAATAAAGATTATAAAGACAACACATTGCTGTTATACTGTTTTTTTCTTATAATTATATCAAAGGAAAAAACTTTCCGTAATAAAAGAACTGGAGTGACTTTATAATGCTAAGAAATTCATTGCCAACTATAATTACAGATAAGGTTCCAGGACCAAATGCCTGTGTACTTTTGAAAAAAAGGGACAACGCACTGCCTAAAGCGCTCTGTGGCTATACATATCCTATATGTATCAAGCGTGGAGAGGGCGCAATGCTCGAAGATGTTGACGGAAACATCTTTCTTGATTTTATCGGAGGTGTCGGCGTTCTCAACATCGGCTACAGCAGACCTGAGGTCGTGAAAGCTGTTCAAGATCAGGCAGAAAAATATTTTCACTGCATTTTCAATGTGGTGGCACACAGTGGTTACATTGAACTTGCTGATAGGCTCAACAAACTTATGCCATGCAAAGGTGATAAACTGAAAACATTCTTTGCAAACAGCGGTGCAGAGGCAGATGAGAATGCAGTAAAGATAGCCAAAGCATATACAGGAAGAAAAGGCATCATCTGCTTCTCTGGTGCATTCCACGGAAGAACAAATCTTACAATGGCTCTTACAGCAAAAAAATCTTATGCAAAGGGAATGGGTCCTTTCCCGTCTGATATTTACAGAGCTGAGTTCCCTTACCTTTATCATGCACCAAAAGGATATTCTGAACAAGAAGCAATAGCATATTACCTAGACAAACTCAACACTCTTTTTGATGAAGCTGCACCTGCCAGTGATATTGCAGCAATGATAGTCGAACCTGTTCAAGGAGAGGGTGGTTTTGTCCCCGCACCTATCGAATGGGTAAAAGCCGTCAGAAAGATATGCGACGATAATGGTATTTTACTTATTGCTGATGAAGTACAGTGTGGAAACTGTCGAAGTGGCAGATACTATGCCTCAGAATATTGGAAGGAAGCAGGTGCTGCACCAGATATTATAGCAACAGCAAAATCTCTTGGCGGCGGCGTTCCAATAAGTGCAATAACCGCCCGTGAGGAAATTATGGATTCAGTACCTGTGGGAACTATTGGCGGAACATATTGTGGAAATCCTCTTGCCTGTGCTTCTGCACTCAAGGTAATGGATATAATGCTGGAAGAAGATTATGCAGGCAAAGCTGAAGAAATAGGTAAAAAGGCAACTATATTTTTCAGCGGTCTTAAAGAAAAATATGAAGAGGTAGGAGATGTAAGAGGTCTTGGCTCGATGCTTGGCGTGGAATTTGTAAAGACTAAAGCAGAAAAAGAACCAAACGGCGAACTTGTTTCTAAGGTGATACAGAACGCCCTTCAAATGGGACTTATGCTTGAAAATGCTGGCACACACGGAAACGTTATAAGATTTCTTGTCCCTCTGTGTGTAACAGACGAACAACTTGAAAAAGGCTTTGAGATATTTGAGACCGCTTTGGTAAAAGCAAAGTCTGATAAATAATACAAGAAAAGAGGTATTAAACGTGAGTATGGATTTTAATTACTACCTGCCTGTAAATATTGTTTTTGGAAGAGGAAAAGTCAGCTCTGTTGGAATCATCGCAAGCGATCACGGCAAAAAGGCACTTGTTGTCACAGGAAAAAGCAGCACAAAGCGCTCTGGGTTGCTTAACCGAATTTGCAGTCACTTAAAAAAATCAGGTATCGAATATACTGTTTTTGATAAAGTACCACAAAATCCTCTTACAACGACAGCTGAGCAAGCTGCACGAATAGCAAAAGACAACGGCTGCGATATGGTCATAGGCGTCGGCGGTGGAAGCGTTATGGATTGTGCAAAGGCAGCAGCATTTATCGCAGTAAATGACGGTGATATAAATGACTACATATTCAATCGTCTGAAAAGCGGCAAAGCTCTGCCGATAATACTTATCCCAACGACCTGCGGAACAGGCAGTGAGGGAAACGGATTTGCTGTATTAACAAACCCGGAAAACGGAGATAAAAAATCACTAAGATGCAATGCAATAGTTGCAAAGGCGTCTATCATTGATTCTGAATGTATGATGACTATGCCGAAAAATGTTTTGGCAAGTGTCGGTTTTGATGCCTTTTGTCACTGTATGGAAGCCTATATAAGCCGCATTGCTCAACCATTTACGGATATTATGTGCGAAAAGGCAATGAAGCTTATTGCAGATGATCTTCCAAAGCTTTTTAAGGGTGACAATAACCCAGAGTACTGGGACAAGATAAGTCTTGCAAGCACAATGGGGGGAATGGTCATAAATACCGCAGGTGTTACACTTGCACACGGTATGGAACACCCTGTCAGCGGTTTCAAGAATGCCGTACACGGCAAAGGTCTTGCAGCCATAACCCCTGCAGTAACAGAAGCAAGCATAAAAGGTGACCCACAGAAACTTGCATTTATTTCAAAAGTGTTAGGCGGCAATAATGAGAATGATTGTGCAGAACAGATAACAAAATTTATCGACTCACTTCGTCTTACCTGTACGTTATCAGATTTTGGAGTAAAAGAAAGTGATATCGATATGCTGACAGACAGCTGTATGAAAGTTTCAGCAGCAGGTATATCCTATCATCCCGTAAAATTTGACAGGTCACACATAAGAGATCTATATTTAAAGTCACTGTAAATCAAGCCAAAGGAGTTCTTTCTATGCGCAGATATAAAACATACATTAACGGAGAATGGTTTGAAGGCGCTTCGGGAATCGTTCTGAGATCTGTTGATCCTTCAAATAACAAAGAGTTAGGCGAGATAGTGCAAAACAGCAAGGAAGATGTGGAATATGCAATAGAAAGTGCCTCACGTTCCTTTTACAAAACCAGAGAATGGCGTGATCTTGATGTTCAGCAACGAAGCGACAAGCTTCTAAAGATCGCTGATATGATAGAGAGCGAGATTGATGAAATAGCTAAGACAGAGTCAATGGACAACGGCAAGCCCTTGCGTGAAGCGCAGGCAGATGTTGACGATGCTGTGCATTGTTTCCGTTATTATGCAGGGCTTATCCGTACACCAAGCGGTCAAACTTACAATGTAAACAGCAATTTCGGCAATATGCACTCATACACAGTGAAAGAACCAGTGGGTGTCTGCGCACTTATCACACCTTGGAATTTTCCATTTTTGATGAGCGTATGGAAAATAGCCCCTGCACTTGCGGCTGGCAACAGTATAATTTTCAAGCCAAGCTCTGAAACGGTACTTTCGGCATTGAAGCTTTTTGAGATACTTGATAAATGTGATCTACCAAAAGGCACTGCAAATCTGGTCATCGGTTCAGGAAGCACAGTTGGAAATCTTTTAGCCGAAAGCAAAAAGGTAGATATGATTACATTCACAGGCAGCACATCCGTTGGGCAAGGCATAATGCGAGCTGCTGCTGGCAACGTAAAAAAAATAGGGCTTGAACTCGGTGGAAAGTCACCTAATATCGTCTTTGCAGACACGGATATCGACAAGACCGTTGAATGGGTAATGATGGGTATATTTTTAAATCAAGGAGAAGTCTGCTGTGCAGGATCAAGGCTGATAATAGAAAAATCGATAAAGGATAAATTTCTAAAAAAACTTGTCGAGAGAACTGATAAGCTTACCCTTGGCGCTCCTCTTGATAACCCTGATATGGGTCCGCTCATATCAAAAAAGCATATGCAGGACGTACTTGGATATATTGAAAAAGGAAAGGCAGAGGGAGCAAAACTTCTTTGCGGTGGATACAAATGTACAGATGACGATCTTGTCAACGGAAATTTCATCAAGCCTGCCATATTTGACGATTGCACCCCTGATATGTCAATAGTTCGTGAAGAAATATTTGGTCCTGTACTTACTGTGCTGACTTTTGAAACAGAGGAAGAAGCAATAGAATTGGCAAATGATACAGATTATGGACTCGCAGGTGCTGTTTTCTGCAATGATACCGCAAAAGCTCTAAGGGTGATAAAAGAAGTTCGTGCAGGTATAACGTGGATAAACTGCTATAACCCAGCCTTTTCAGAAGCCCCGTGGGGTGGCTACAAAATGAGTGGCATTGGCAGAGAACTTGGCACAAGCGGTCTTGATGAATATCAGGAAACAAAGCAGATAAACATAAATATATCTGGTACACCTCTTGGGTGGTATAACCACTAGATTATACAAACCGCCGCAGGTCACGAATTAATGCGACCTGCAGCGGAATTTTTTTATCCCCCTTATTTCAAAAACTCCCCACTTTTTGAAATAACACCCCTCGCTCCCCACTCCTTATTTCAAAAGCACCCCCTATCAACGTTTACATCTGCAAAATTTACACTTTGTTTACAAAATGTAATCGTTATCCTAAGCAGCCAGCTTAACAAATCGTGGAAATAATGTGGTATAATGACAGTACAAAATAAATAGTGTCAAAAAAAGCACTATAGAAGAATATGGAGGAATTTCTTATGAAGAATGGTTATTTAGTATTATCACTTGTTATTTCAACATTGATTTTAAGTTCTTGTGGAAACAATACTAAAAGCAGCAATAAATCAATCAATAATTCACAGCAAACCGATTTCACAACAACAACGATCTCAACAACAACGTCAGATGAGGTTGCGACCACCACGCTAACCACAAGCGAGGTTACGCAAGATGTCCATGAAGATACATTTATAACAAATGTAAAAAAGAAATTAGATTATGCAAAAGAAAATATGTCTGTTTTTGATTATGACGAAAACAGCATTAATGAAACTGAAACCAGAAACATTGAGGTTATCTGCACTATAACTGTTAACAACACACCAACAAAACTTAAATGCACTATTACCGGCTCAGATGATAACAGCATTGAAAGTATGTCTATCATATATGATGATCTAGGAGAATGGATAAGGGAATATTACGAAGACGCAGACTGTACTATTGAAAAAACGAGCGATGAAATTTCGGAAGTTGACGCTTTAAATATACTCAGAATGTTTTATGCCAGTGCAATTTTATACACTGATGTTGGTCTTTCTTCTGAAGATATTAGCGATTCGTGTGATATTCTTGACACTTCTTTAGAAAGATATAGGTACACCGGAGATTACTTAACTGACGAGTCTGATTCGGTTTCGGTAAAATGCGGAAACTATGTCTACCTGTTATCCATAACACCAAATGGAAGTAATGCACTCTCATTGTCAGTATATAGTATTGATTATTATAACGAAAACATGGATTTAGCTGGTTTACCACATTATAGCGGACCAGAAATATAATAATTTTTTTAATCACGAAAATACAAATCACAGA
>OHHI01000718.1_pt1 | contig 16834 bp, 8 predicted proteins | sample 1568001 | NCBI WGS metagenome assembly OHHI01 (sample SAMEA3879506, study PRJEB24766) | human gut metagenome | biome: human-associated habitat; feature: feces | place: USA | collected 1985/1987
AGCGTGATCCACGGATATGCCGGCTGGGAGGACAGATCCCAGGCCATGGTGGAGCTGGAGGACGGCAGGCCGGACACGGTGCAGCTGACGCTTGCCCCGCTGGAGCCGTACGTCCAAAACTGCGCCCGCATCATCGACGGCATTCACCTGAATGTCCTGACTGCCATTGCCCTGTACCGCAAGAAGGACGAGCGGTGGCGCGAGCGATTGACGGCGGCGCTGGACGCGGCAGCGGAGTACCGCTTCATCCGCACCGTCAGCGTATACGGCACGGCGGTGCTGCCGCTGCTGGAAGTGCTGGACTGGGACGGCGACAAGGCGTGGCGCAAGCGGCTGATGGCGGCGGTGCGGACGGCGTTCTACCCACATTTCCTCGAACCCAGCCTTGCTCCCGGCGAGGAGCTGACGCCCACGGAGCTGCAAATTCTGCATCTGCTCTGTGCGGACAAGTCCAATGCCGAGATCGCGCAGATCATGGATGTGAAGCTGCCGACCGTGAAGACCCACGTCAGCCACATCCTCGACAAGCTGGACGTAAAGCGCCGGGCGGAGGCCAAGGCCGCCGCGAAAAAGCTGCATTTAGTCCCCGAGGACCTGTAAAAACAGCATCCGGCGGATGCCGGATTTTCACATAAAAGCAGACCGAATCTCTAAGGAGGAACAGCATGAAAAAGAGAGTATTGAGTATGTTCATGGCGCTGGCCCTGTGCCTGACGCTTCTGCCCACAGCGGCTTTTGCCGAGGGAGAGGACGTGAGCATATCGGGCGGTATCATCGGCGGCGGTGAGACCAGTGGCGAGGGCGGTGGGATATATGTAGCCCCCGGAAGCCCGACAGAAGGTGGCGGCGGCACATATATCCCCGGAGAGGACACGCGGACGGAGATCTGGTGCGTCAGCAAGCCCGATTCCATTGGCCGCGGCTATGACGGCACAACGGACGGCGGCACGATTCCAATCGACTTGACATTTACAGACGGCACAAATGAAATCAAACTCAAAGAAGGAACGGGCTTTACCGCCAAGAAGACGTTCGATTCCGCGGACGCGGGTGATCATACCGTCACTGTGGAAATCACGTTGATTGGCAACGCCGCGACGAAGTACAAACTCAAGTCGGGCGAAGAAGAATTTAAGATCAGAGGCACCATCAACAAGGCCGATCCCGATCTGACCGTATCTCTTTCCAAGCCGGCTTGCACGGCGGGCGAAAAGCTTCTTCCGCTTCTGTCTGTCGAGGGTGCTCCGGAAGACGCCGAGGTGACATATTATTATCTGGCTTCCGCGTTAAAAAGCTGGGCGGGCTCTTCTGACGTAGAGGGCAGCGAAGCCATGCCCAAGATTGACGAAAACACCGCAATCAGCGACCCCGGCACATATTATGTCTACGCCAAGACCGCCGAGACCACGAACTACGAAGAGGATCGGTCAGCAACCGTGGAACTCACAGTCAACGAGGCTGTCGTTGAGGCCGCTTCGATAACAAAAGCGGACGGAACGGACGGCGGCACATACAAATCCCTCCCGGCGGCGCTGAATGCGGCACAGAACGGCGACACCGTCAAGCTGCTGGCAAACCATGTGACGGATGCAGACGCCCTCAATGCGCTCGGTGAAGATTTTACGTTCGAACAGTATGCTTCCATCGTACCCGTTGTCACCAAAACCCTGACGCTCGATCTGAACCACAAGACGGTCGACTACCTCGAGGTTGGATTCACAGAGACTAACGAGGAAACGCAGAAAAAAGAAACTCTCGCGACAGGCAACCTGACTGTTACAGGCGAGGCCGCTTACGGCAGAATTTCAAATCTCATGTTCATGGCCGGCGCACTGGACATCCGGAGCGGCGAGATCGGCGGTTCAGAAGGCGCGGGACTTGTCTGCGACGTGAACAGCGGCACTGCGACCGTCAGCAACGGCACGGTGTATGGCCTCACCGTATCGGAGGGTGCTTCCGTCACCGTCAATGGCGGCTCCAATCACGCGGGTGAATGGGTTGTCGCTTCCGGCGCTACGCTGAACATTACGGACGGCACGTTTGGCGATGTGCAGTTCACGCACAACGGAACCATCGCCATCAGCGGCGGCACGTTCCAAAGCATTAAGAGCTACATCGCAGAAGAGTTGCAGCCGCTCATGTCCCTGTTGGATACGCAGAAGGTGCACGCTTTCTACAAGGGCGACGACGTGCAGGACGGCAATGCAACGGAGCTGGCCGACGTAACCGTCAAGGAGCACACCCACGCCATGGTGAACAACAAGTGCGCCTGCGGTCTGTCCTGCACCCACAAGAACGCCGAGGGCGCGAGCACCATCGGTAAAGACGGCAAGTGCACGGCCTGCGGGACGCAGTTCGCGGCTGGCATCGGTGAAATCTATTATACCGATGTGCCGTCCGCGCTGAATGCGGCAGCTGACGGTCAGACCGTCAAGCTGCTGGCAAACGAGATGCTGCCTGACGGCATATATGTCAGCAAGACCCTCACGCTGGATTTGGACGGACACAGTCTGAGCGGATACAGCTTGAAGGTCGGCGGCCTTACGCCCACGAGTCAGGTTCGCACCGGTAAACTGACGGTCATTGACAGCAGCGGCGGCAACGGCGCGGTGGGCGTGACCGTGCGGGACGGCGGTACGCTGGTATTTGATCCGGAGAATGACCATACCACTCTGCTCCAGCTGGAGGTTTGGGGCGGCACGGTCAAGCTGTACGGTGGAAAGATTTCGAGAAGCGGTCTGCGGCTGAATAATAACATCACATTGGGTAATCTGCTTCCCGGGAACGCGGGACTTGCTTACTACCGTGGCGACACGCAGCTCACGCTGGAGGAAGCCGCTGCCCAGACCTGCGACCTGGTGGTAAAGTTGTGCAGCCACGGCGGAAAGAACGGCTTTGACAAAAACGCCGCAACCTGCCCCAACTGCAACGCACCCGCTGTTGCGCAGACAGCCTTGAAGAAAGGCGAGTACGACCGCCTGTGGCGGAACTTTGCCAACTTGCAGGACGCGCTTGACGCGGACAGAGACGGCGGCGCAGAACTCACGCTGCTGGCCGACGTGACCGGCGATTATACCATCAACGGCACGCAGGACACGGGACTTGACCTGAACGGCCATTCCATCAAGGGCACAGTGACGGTCAAGGGCACCAAGGGCGACTTTATCACCACCACCTTGAGCAACACGAAAAACACGACCACAGCCAGCATTGATAAGGTCGTTGCTTTCGATGGTGCGGAACTCGCCGGGTCGAAATATCCTGCCGTGATCGGCGAATTGACGTTGGCAGAGGGCGCGACGTGGAAAACGATTCTGAATGACACAGCACTTGGATACAAGGTGCTCAACGCGGACGGCACCCACAAGTGGTATGCCCGGGATGATGTCAACGGCTCGCAGTTGAACAATGTTATCATCAACAGACTGCCCATCACGAGCAAGAACTTGGCGTTTAAGGTCAACGGGACGAACGTGAAAGGCAACAAGGTGGAGCGCGGCACGACCGTCCAGCTTTGCGCCAGCTGCAATGCGAATGACGTGACGGTGACGCTCTCCATCCTGAAGACAGGCGAAACAACGCCCATCACGCTGTCGGGAAACGATGTGCAATATACGACAGTCGGCACCGGCACCACCAAATTCTACGTCGCGGAGTATGCCTTCAACGATGTTGGCAGCTACACGATTTCTTTCACCGCCACCAAGGACGGCTATACGGTGACAAGCACCCCCAAAAAGCTGACCGTCACCAAGCTGAACCTCAGCAATGCCGAGATCACATTCCCCTATGGCAATGAAGCGGCCTTTAATTCTGTGTCTGCGACCGGTGTGCCGACGTTTGTCGTGACATACAAAGGCCAAACGCTGGAAAAGGACAAGGATTTCACCATTACCGGCGGCGGCAGCACCTACGATGTAGGCCCCTGTACGCTGACCATCAAGGCAACAGACAACGGCGATTATACCGGAAGTAAGTCTGCCGAATGGACGGTCCGACCGCTCAAAGTAGCGGCTTCGGTCGGCGACATCATTAAGACATACGAACGACAGACCTGCCTGCAAATGCGAAAATCACATTTAAGAGCGCGGACAGCTATTATACTGGTACTACGCTTCGGCTGGCTAAGGGTACAGATTATGAGGTGTCCAACGCCCACTATGATTCCGCCGATGCCGGCCAGAAAAAGACTGTCTCCTTCACCATCGAGTTAAAGAATGCGGGCTATGTCTTTGAAGACGGCACGACCCAAAAGGACTTTACACTGAACGGCGCGGATTTTGATGATAAGACCTTCCAGATCAATAAGGCCGCCCCGCCCATGAATATCCCGACCGACACACTGAACGTAATCAACGGCACACAGCAGACGTACACCTACGATTTCAGCAAGCTGCTGCCCGAAGCGCCCAATGGAGATTACGGCACAGTGCGCTACGATTTGGGGAATCGGCAGACTGCTATCAACTTCACCGCTCATGGATATTATCTCGACCCGGAGATAGCGGAATTTGAGGGGAGCAAGCTGACTTTGGTAGGTCTCTATGCGAAAGATGGAACAGCGACCGGCCAGATCGGTACCGTCAAAGTGACGGTCACCACCACCAACTACGAAAACTTTCAACTGACGCTCGTCCTCAACGCGGTGAACCAGATCAAGCCCACGCCGGACGGCACAATCACTGCAAGCGAGATTACCTACGGCCAGACATTGAGCGAGAGCCGGATTTCGGGCACGATGAAGGATCCCGACACCGGCAAATCCGTTAACGGTACGTTCGCGTGGACGGACGGCACGATCAATCCTAACGCGGGCGGCTATGAAGCCGATTGGACATTCACCCCGGCTGCGGGCTACGAGAAATACGCGACTGCGACCGGAACTGTGACCATCAAGGTCAAACCGGCGAAGCTGACCGTTTCCGTGAAAGCATCCCGCATGTATTACACCGGCGAGGCACAGATCGCATCGATCATCGCGTCTGGACAAAGCGTAGACAGCACTCCCGTGACGTTCACCTACAGCGACAATGTAGATGGTAACTATACTTCGGGCGGACCGACATTCACCGACGCAGGCACGTACACCGTTTACTACAAGGCGGAAGCCGCGAACCACGAACCAGCTACCGGTACGTTCACCGTGACCATCGACCCGCTGCCGATCAGCCTTCTCTCTGTTTCGTCAATCTCCAAGACCTACGACGGCAGTGCAGATGTCACGCTCACTGCGGACAAGCTGACGTTCCTCAGCAAAACGGCGAAGATTAAACTTCCCGATACGGCGCTCTCCTTCTCTGACGCCCAATTTACCAGTAAGCAGGCGGACGGGAGTTATCTGCCCTCGCCGGAGGTCGGAAACGGAAAGGCGCTTTCCTTCACCATGACGCTCACAAGCAATAACTATGTGTTTGAAGGTAAGTCGGAAGGTACCACAAAGGTCAGCGACGTTTTCGCGACCGATGATGTGAACCGGTTCACCATCACCAAGGCCGCTGCGCCCACAGTGCAGCCCGTAGAGCTGACCGTTATCAACGGGCTGGCAAAGACTTACTTGGTCAATCTTCCCGCGCTGCCGACGCTGGGCGATAATTGTAAGTACGGCTCCATCAAATATGAGGCCTGCAACTTCGATCTGATTGGAGAGGGCGGCTACGCAAATTCGACGGCAATGATCACATCAAACGATGAGTTCCAGTTGACTGTCCCGGCTGTCGAATCTCAGACCGAAGGTTCCGTCGGAACCGTAGGCGTCAAGATCACCACGGACAACTATCAGGACATGCTCCTGACCGTTGAAGTCATCGCGAAGAACAAGATCGTTCCCGTGCTGGACGGCGAGATCACCGCAACGCCGATTACCTACGGTGGCACACTGAGCAAGAGCGAAATTTCGGGCAAGATGAAAGACCCCAATACCGGCGCAAAGGTCGAGGGCACTTTCTCGTGGCAGCAACCGGACAATACGATTCTGGACGCGAGTACGCTTGGTCATAGTGTCGAATGGACGTTCACTCCGGATTCCGAGGAATACGCAACCGTAACCGACACCGCAACTGTCGAGGTCGCTCCCAAGTCCATCGAGGGCGCAGTGATTACGCTGGAATCTGCCGACCTCGAATACAACGCGGCGGAGCAATCGCCGAAGATTACCGGTGTGGCACTGGAAAAATGGACTGAAAATATTACCTACCGTATTGTAAGCGGCAACACGGCCACCAATGTCAATGACAGCCTCACCCTGACTATCGAGGGTACCGGCAACTACACCGGTAAGGCCGCGGTCAAGTGGAAGATTACGCCAAGAGAAGTGACACCCGCGATTGAAGTCGCATCCTGCACCTACACCGGCGATGCGCTGGAGCCGACCGTGACCCTCAAGGACGGAAATGAGGTCATTCCGACAGACGAATACACGGTAGAGTATTCCAACAACACCAACGCCGGTACCGGCCGGGTGACCATCAAGGACGTTGCAGGCGGCAACTACGTCATCAAGGAGAAAACCCAGGACTTCACCATCACCAAGGCCGCCGCACCTACAAATATCCAGTCCGGTACGCTGACCATCACCAACGGCCTGCACAAGACCTATTCCTTTGACCTGTCAACGCTGCTGCCGAAGCTGACTGCTCCCTGCGACTACGGCACGATCACCTATGACAGGAAGGTTGATACCAATCTGGGCGTTGGCTCCTTTATTACCCTTGTAGACGGCAAGACCGGCGAGCTGACACTGGACGCAAACAGAAGCGGCACGGACGAAGGACAATTCGGCACGATCACTGTTACCGTCTCCACGAGCAACTATCAGGATATCATCTTGACCATCAACGTCATTGCGAAGAACAGGATCACTCCCACCGGCACACCGACGCTGAGCAAGAACGCCATCACCTACGGCGACGCCCTGAATACCATCGCTCTCTCCGGCAAGCTCCATGATAATGTCAACAACGTGGATGTCGATGGAACCTTTGAATGGGTGGACGGCACGCATATACCCGTGGTTGGGAACGGTACCTATGCAGCCGAGTGGATTTTCGAACCGACTGACACCGAGAAGTATTTAACGGTTTCGGGAAGATCGAATATCACTGTCGAAAAGGCTCAACCGTACGGCAAGGTCAGCATGGCGGGCTATACTTACGGTAAAACGCCCAGCACACCGACCTTGACAGACCGGACGGGCGATTTGAATGCTCAAGTGACCTACCGTTATGCCGCTGCGGACAGCGGCTCTGTTCAGACGTGGGATATCAGCAATCCGCCCGCGCTGAACGCCGGTACCTACCGTATGTACGCCAGCATTGGTGATACGGATAACTACTACGGATTTGAAGCTGTGTATTGCGAATTTGTGGTAGCAAAGGCAACGCCGACCTACACCGTTCCCACCGGGCTGACGGCAAAATACGGTCAGACGCTGGCGGATGTGACGCTGCCGGACGGCTGGAGTTGGATGGATAGCAGCGAATCTGTGGGCGGCGCTTCGACTGCTGCAAAGAAGTTCATGGCGAAGTTCACCCCGACAGACACCGACAACTACAACACAGTGGAGAACATTGAACTTGAAGTCACGGTGAACAAGGCAGATGGCGGCAGCCTCAAAACGGTCGAGCTGAAGCAGAAGTACACGGACGCCTCGGAGCACACCTACACGCCGGACTGGTCGGAGCTTCCCAGCGGGCAGAACTGGAGCTATAACAGTGGATACAGCGTCAGTACCGGGTCTGTTGCTACCCTTACCAAGCAGGATGTTGCCGCAGCGGACGGCGGGCTGACCTATGCGATCTCCGGCGGCAAGGCGGGTGACAAGATCACCATCACCCTCAAGGCGTCCTGTGACAATTATGAGGATTTCACCATCACGCTGAACGTCACTCTGACAGAAAAGGACGATCAGAAGCCGTTGACCATCACCGGTGCGGGTAGTGTGGTCTACGGTCAGACACTGACATTGACCACCACTGGCGGCTCCGGCACGGGCACAGTGACCTACCGCATCGACACAGACGCGAGCACCGGCGAGGCGACCATCGATCCCGAAACCGGCGTTCTGACTCCCGTCAAGGTCGGCTCTGTCAGCGTCATCGCGACTAAGGCGGGCGACAACGACTACAACGACGTCACCAGCGCTCCCTTCGTGCTCATGATCAAACCGGCCACGCCTACCGGCGAGCCGAACTACACCAAGATCACCACCAGCGGCAAGACGCTGAAGGACGCGGCGCTGACCACCAAGGGAAGCACTCTGAATCCCAGTGACGGCAAGCTGGAATGGGTGGATGACAAGGGCGAGCCCCTGCCCGACGATACCACGGTCAAGGCCAACACGACCTACAAATGGCGCTTCACGCCTGATGATGACAACTACACGACCCTGACCGGCGAGGTTGAGCTGTATCACAAGTCCAGCAGTGGCGGCGGTTGGTACGACAGCTACTACACCATCAAGGCAACTGCCGGTACTGGCGGCTCGATTTCTCCCTCCGGCAGCGTCAGCGTCCGTGAGGGCAGAGATCAGACCTTCACAATCACTCCGGACAAGGGCTATGCTGTCGCCAATGTCAAGATCGATGGCAAGAGCATCGGCGCGGTGAAGTCCTACACCTTTGAGAATGTCAGCAGAACCCATACCATCGAGGTCATCTTTATGAAAGCCAACGGTAACCCCCGGACCGGCGTGTTTGTGGATGTAGCCACCGGCAGCTATTATGAGAACGCTGTGGATTGGGCGGTGGGGAACGGTATTACGCAGGGAACCGATGCTACCCACTTCTCCCCGGATGGCATCTGCACCCGCGCGCAGGCCGTGACCTTCCTGTGGCGTGCCGCTGGCAGTCCCAAGCCCGAAACCCGCACCATGCCCTTCGCCGACGTCCCCGTGGGCAGCTATTATTACGACGCTGTGCTGTGGGCGGTAGAAAACGGCATCGCCAAGGGCACCAGCGACACCACGTTCAGCCCCAACATGACCTGCTCCCGCGCCCAGATCGTCGCGTTCCTGTGGCGTTCCGAGAAGTCCCCAGCAGCGGGTACGGCCAATCCCTTTGCCGATGTGAAGTCCACCGCCTACTATGCCGACGCGGTACTGTGGGCAGTCAAGGAGAACATCGCCAAGGGAACCACCAACACCACATTCAGCCCCGACGCGGATTGCACCAGAGCGCAGATCGTGACCTTCCTCTGGCGCTGCAAGAAGTGAACGGCTGACATACGGCTAAACATCAAAGCCGCTGGCATGACCCTATAAGCGAACATCGGACAGCGCAGTGGACGGGCATCTCGCCCTGAAGCTGCGCTGTTCTCTTTTCGCTGCGAGAAACAAATCAATGACATTTTGAGCTGCGCCGCTATCCCAGCGCGGCAAGGAGACAGCATTATGAAAAGAATCACAAGAATCATTCGTCCGATCATCTGCATGGCCGTCCTTCTCTTTGCTATGACCACGGCGGTCATGGGCTGCTATCAGAAAGAGGCGGAGCCTATCGACATTCCCGGCAGAACGCGTTCCGGCACATCTGCACCTCAGCCATCAGCGACTCCCGCGGGCGAAGTTATCCCCTCGGTGGACAGGCAGACAGAGTTGGCGGAAGCCAGAGCGAAGAATCCCGACACCGTGGCGTGGCTGTATATCCCCGGTGCGGAGGTGGACGACCCTGTGATGCAGGCGGAGGACAACGGCTATTACCTAAAGCTGGATGAAAACGGTGAGTACGCCATATGGGGCTGTTATTATGCCCACTGTGAAAACAAAATCGGCGGCAGGGATAAGCTGGACAAAAACACCACCATTTTCGGTCACTCCGCCAGCAACTGCGACCCGGACGGTGTGCGGTTCACCAAGCTCTACCGTTATATGGACGCAGACTTTGTAAAGGAGCATCCGTATATCTATCTCTCTGTGGATGGTGAGGACATGATCTTTCAGATCACCGCACTGTTCGTCACGGATATTGGTTTTGACTATATTGCGCCTGATCCCACAGGAGATGATCTGACCAGCTTCTTTGAGACGATTGCGCGGAAAAACTGGCTTGACTTTGATGGCGTGACCTTCTCCGAGGAAGATACTGTTCTGACCCTCTCCACCTGCTGCCGGAAGTATGACAAGGCTAACAGCGGCAATCAGCGGCTGGTGGTCATGGCAAAGCTGCTGCCGGAGGGCGCAACCGCACAGGAGTTCAGCGTATCCCTTGTGGATAGTCCTGAAATGCCCTAAAAAAAATCAGAATACGACGATAATAGGATACCCATCCTTGCGGTACTGAAAAGCAGCGTATGGTATAGGGAAAACGGTGGCTGCTCTGTACGGGGCGGCCGTTGTTTTTGCTGTCCCAACATTTTTCAGATGAAAGAGACCTATGCGTATGACAGGAGCGCACAGACCTCCCCAGGTACCACACGTTTCTTCCTCTCCATCCATCTGCCTCATTTATCATGCATGATTCCGTGTAGTTATTGGGCTTCAACATGGCTTGCTGTCTTACCCACATGCATGACCTCATATGAGATTTCTGTTCGTCAGACCAGAGATTTGCCCGTGAGTTAGTATGTTCCTCACATCCAGCTTCCTTCAGATTCCACCTCACGATGGACACCCTTGCTGTTCAGCTATACATTTCCCACTACCTGGGCATGTTCAGGACTTTCACCTGCGAGAGCGCGCCCATGGCGCGCAAACGAAACGTGCGCCGCCAGGCGCACACAACGCAAAAAGGAGCCCCCTCGTGAGGCTCCTTTCTTCTACAACACATATTTTCTTAACACCGGGATCTTGCGCAGCACCCATGCGGTAGCCGTTGCCAGTGCCAGCACTACCAGGCAGAATGCAGCCAGCAGCAAAATCAATACCGTTTGTCCCGCGGCTACAGACTGCACACCGCATTGTTCCAACACCGTAAAGGGTGTGATCTTCACGAATTTATACAACAGGTTCACATACACCGGATGTACCAGGTATACAGCGAAGCTCAAGGCTCCCGCCTCCTGCCAGGGGATCCGGTGTTTTTTAATACTCCCATTCCATCCTGCTGCGAACAGAAGCACTGCAAGCAGTACTGTAAACGGATAATTGTATGCCATCTGAATGGAGAATCCCGCAAGTGTTCTGCTCAGGATCATTCCCAGAGCCAGAACCGCTACTGCAGCTGTCAGCCATACATTCCTTCCCTTGTCCACACATACTTCTCTCACCACGAAGAGATATCCACACAGATAATACAGGAAATACACACCGCCATCCGGCAATACCGGAATACTGTTGACGTCCAGTACCTTATTCAGAAACGGTGCCACACTGCTTCCTAAGAAGATCACTGCCATCATTGCTACAACACCCCACACCGGCAGCACACTCAGCACTTTTTTCAGAAGCGGCGTGATCAGATATAAAAACAAGATCAGATACAGATACCACATATGGGACCAGGTATGTCCCATCAAAGTCATCTTCAGTGCCTCCGGGATCATCCTGATCCGGAAGGTCCGCTCCGCCACTACCAGCTCGGAAGCTGCATACGGAACGCCGAATAGGAGGATCGCCAGCGCAATCCTCCTGCAATATTTTTTAATCATGACCGGATAAGTCAATGTACGTTCCGGATTCAGGAACAAATATCCCGAGATCAATAAAAATATAGGAACGCACCAGGTCACCAGATCCATAACTGACAGCAATAATGACCGGTATTCCGGCACTATCGACGCATCTGTCACATCTGTCGCACCTGTCAGTACATGCATCAGCACCACTGCACAGGTTGCCAGTACCCGGAGCACGTCCAGGAACTGCTTCCTGGGTCCGGATAAGCCGTTTGTCATGTCTCTCCCATCTCCTCCATCAGGCGCATGCCTGCAGTATCTGTCACAGGAAGGGAGAATACTATGCTTTGTGCTTTACTCTCCAGTCCTGCTTTTTCCATTATAGCACGCATGATGGAATTTTTCTGCTCACTTTTTACCACAATGAACAACATTTCTTTTTCCGGCACCAGTGTCACGCCCAGAAACTGCTGTGCATTCTCTGTTCCGGTGCCCTTGGCATGGATGACTGTACCGCCCGCCGCATGTACTTCTCTCGCTGCATCCATGACCAGTTCCGTATATCCATGATTGGCTATCACTACCAGAAGCTCATTCTTCGTCTCTTTCAATGTGGACTCCTCTCCTTTTACGAATTCCTGCCCGCAGGTCAGGTAATTCAATGCTTTCTTGCCACCGACACTGCTCACGGGAATGATAAATGCGATTCCCATTCCCGGGAGATCGATCTGCATTTTCTTACGCAGGGCAGCCTTGATCTGCCGCCAGGCAGCATCTGTGACGAGATAGAACAATACGCTCTTCTCCATGCCGTCCAGTCCGAAATAATCTAAGATCTCATTCGCCGCGGTTCCCATGCCGACGGTAACACTGCCGACCTGTGCGCCTTTTTCTTTATAGCATTCCACGAATTTCCTCGTCAGCTGACGATTGGTGATGGTGACCATCATATATAATTCACTCATGGGCACACCTCCTACAGTTCAATGATGGCATTCTCATCCAAAGCACCAAATGCATCCGCCGCACCGGCAAATACGCCTGCACCACTCTTTGGCTGCTTTAACTGATATACCATTCCCAATATCTGGATCGTGATCAGCGGTGTCATGGCTACCATTGCTACCACACCGAAAGCATCTGCGACTAAATTGCCGCCCACCGCCACACAGGCGCCCTGCGCTAACGGCAGTAAAAAGGTAGCTGTCATGGGACCGCTCGCCACACCGCCGGAGTCGAAGGCGATCGCTGTGAATATCTTCGGTACAAAAAAGGATAGTCCGATCGCCACACCATAGCCCGGGATCAAAAACCATAGAATCGGGATCCCCGTCAGCACGCGGATCATCGCCAGTGCTACGGATAAGGATACGCCCACGGACAGAGAAACCCCCATGGATCTGGCAGAGATGGCACCGTCCGTCAGCTCCTCTACCTGATGATTCAGTACATAGACCGCGGGCTCCGCTTTTACGATAAAGTAACCGATCAGTGCTCCCACCGGCACCAGTACCCACCTGTAGGATCTGGCTGCCATGACCTGACCGAGATAATTGCCGGCAGGCATAAAGCCCACATTTGCGCCGGTCAGGAACAGTACCAGACCGATATAAGTATACACCAGACCGATCAGAATCTTCGCCAGTGTCTTCCCCGACAGCCGCAGGGCAAATATCTGGAACAGACCGAAAAACAATACAATGGGAAGTAATGAGAGTGCGATCTCTTTCATATAATCCGGAATCCCATGAGCAAAAAGCTGCGCCAGTTCCACGGAATCAGCGATCTCCGGGATCGCCACCGGCTGGTAATCCGCATTGGTCGGCTTATAGATCAGCCCCAGCACCATGACCGCCAGGATCGGGCCGATGGAGCACAGTGCTACCAGACCGAAGCTGTCGTCCGCCGCATGGTGGTCATTACGGATGGACGCAATACCGACACCTAGAGCCATGATAAAAGGAACTGTCATGGGTCCCGTGGTCACACCTCCGGAATCAAACGCCACTGCCCGGAAGTTCTCCGGTACGAAAAATGCAAGAACGAACACTACTATGTAGAAAAAGGTCAACAATGGCGGCAGGGCCACGCCGATCAACATACGCAGAAGGGCAATGACCAGGAAGATTCCAACCCCCACTGCCACTGCCAGGATCAGCGTCATATTCGGAACCGAAGGCACCTGTGTCGCCAGCACCTGCAAGTCAGGCTCGGAAATGGTGATCACCACTCCCAACAGAAAAGATAACACTACGATCAGCAGAATGTTTTTACTCTGGGTCATTCTGGCACCCACTTTTTCTCCCATGGGGGTCATGGACATCTCCGCACCCAGGGTGAAAAACATCATACCGGCCATGACCATCACCGCCCCCACCAGAAAGCACAGCAGGATACTGGAGGTAATGGGAGCTATGGTAAAGCTTAATACGATCACGATCCCTACTACCGGCAGGACCGCCTTCAAGGATTCTGCAAATTTTTGCCGGATCTTTGGATTTAATAACTTCAATATTGGTCTTTCCTTTCTTTATGTTTTCTTTATCTTAACATGAAGCAAAGACCCGATCCTACCGTTTTTCGTGAATTTATAAAATTTTCACGGGGTCTTAACGCAATCTTTATGCAGACAGCTCCCGGTCCTGCCCAGACTGCTTTTTCACAAATTTATAGGCCCAGACATCTACCACGATCACAAACAGGAAAAAGAAAACGAAGATCCAGTCCGCATCCAGAGACAATGCGGAGTCATAGATACCATGTTCGATCATCGGCATGAACACGCTGAGCTTCAGGTAGCGTTTCCTGCGTTTTTTATTGCCTGCAAGTTCTGCCTCCTTCGCCACACCGAAGAAATATCCCATGATCACGCCATCGATGGCATGGGAAGGCACGGACAGCAGGGCTCTGGTCACTGCCGTCCCAATGTCACCTTCCAGACAATACAGAACATTTTCAATGGCTGCAAATCCCAATGCCGAAGTCACGCAGTACACGATGGCATCGAATTTATAATTAAATGCCGGATGCTTCCATGCCGCCCATTTGGCCGCCTTCATCTTGCAAAGTTCCTCGATCAGTGCCACCCCGATAAAATTATCCAGGATCACGTAGCACAGTGTATCTGCATCCATAAATACCAGAAATACTTCATCCAGAATGATTTCCAGTATCATGGCGGGGATCACAGACAATACACCAAACAGGAATATTTTCCACAATAATCCCCCCGGCTCCTTCTCCACCTTATCCTGCCTATAGATCCATACCACCAGTGCGATGGCCGGCAATAGTGCCAATCCTGTCAGAAACATAACCTATTCCTCTCCTGTCCACATAGACGGTCCGCCCTTTCAGGACCGCCGCCATACTACATTTTAATCTAATGTTTTTCCTGATGTCAACCTAACGAAAGTATATGTTCCTATTTTTTGTGTCTTGGATTTTCCTGAGGATACCTGCCTTTTGCCACAGCTTTAGGGGAAAATATACCGGTTTTCATATATCCTTAACTACTTCTTTACACCTTGCATTGCAAAGTAATGGTACTATAGTTATAATAAATTTACAAAACGACTAACAATATTTCATGGAGGATCACACCGTGTTCCGATCACTTTCCGATAAAAAATCACCGCGGAAAAGCTTCCGCTTAAAACCACCCTTTACCAGACACGCCATCAGTATCCTGATCTGTGCCGCCTGCATGCTGTGCGCCACTCTTGCCTCTTTTTTATATCAGCATATAGTACCGGACAACCATGCCAATGTAGCACTGTTCTACATTCTGGCACTGGTGATCATCGCCAGATGGACGGTGGGCTACGGCTACGGCATTGCCTGCACCCTTTTTTCCGTAATAGCGATCAATTATCTGTTCACCTATCCGTATTATAAGCTTAATTTCTCACTGACCGGCTACCCTATCACCTTCCTGCTGATGAGTGGGATCACTCTGATCCTGTGTACCATGACCTCCCATATGACCATCCAGTCCGAGATGATCGCAGAGCGGGAAAAGCGGCTGGCAGAGGCCGAAATGGAAAAGATGCGTGCAAATCTACTGCGCGCCATCTCCCACGATCTGCGCACGCCGCTCACCGGCATCATCGGCAACAGCTCCCTGTTTCTGGAAAGTCAGAACGATCTAAGCTCCACCGAACAGCGTACGATCATGACCAATATCTATGAGGATTCCAACTGGCTGTTGAATATGGTGGAAAATCTGCTGTCCGTCACTCGTATCCAGGGAGACAGCTTAAGCATCAATACCACAGAGGAACCGGTGGAGGAAGTGGTGGGAGAAGCTTTGGAGAAACTGAAAAAACGCTATCCCGATGCCGCCATCCGGGTCAAGATCCCCGAGGAATTTCTGATGATCCCCATGGATGCGGTGCTGATCGAGCAGGTCACCATCAATCTGCTGGAAAACGCCATCGTTCATTCCGGAAGTATCCTGCCCATTGATTTCATCGTGGAGGATCATCCGGAGCATGTATCTTTTATTGTGAGAGACTACGGAAAAGGATTGTCGGAAGAAAAATTACAGAATCTGTTCGAGACGGGTACCTACAACAATTCCCAGAGCTCGGATTCTCGCAAGGGCATGGGTATCGGTCTATCCATCTGCAAGACCATCATCACCGCCCATCACGGAACGCTGAGTGGCCGGAATCATGCGGATGGCGCGGAATTCTGTTTCACACTGCCCAAGGTGGGAGTTGTCGCTTCAGAAAAATAAGTGTACTCTCAGCCACATAAGACAGAACTCTTGAAAATACCGGAAAGGATATGGATCACAGATATGAATAAGATCAAAGTTCTCTTAATCGAAGACGATAGAAGTATCAGTAATTTCATCACCGCTACCATGGACCGGGAAGGCTACAAGATCATGCATGCCTTAAACGGCAGAGAGGGACTGAGTCTCAGCACTTCTTTCTGCCCCAATGTGATCCTGTTAGATTTAGGGCTGCCGGACATGGACGGGCTGGAGGTATTACAGAAACTCCGTTCCTGGAGCGATGTTCCGGTGATCATCATATCTGCCCGCACCAAGGAGCAGGAGAAGGTCTCCGCTCTGGATCTGGGGGCGGATGATTATATCACAAAACCTTTCGGCACCGGCGAGCTCATGGCAAGGATCCGCACTTCTCTGCGGCACAGCCACGCCCAGACTCCCGGTCATGTATATAAGGCACTGGATCTGGAGATTGATTTCGAGAAACGACTGATCCGCCTGCGGGGCGAAGAGGTACATCTGACCCAGATCGAATACCAGCTGCTT
>OHHI01000722.1_pt1 | contig 16826 bp, 9 predicted proteins | sample 1568001 | NCBI WGS metagenome assembly OHHI01 (sample SAMEA3879506, study PRJEB24766) | human gut metagenome | biome: human-associated habitat; feature: feces | place: USA | collected 1985/1987
GTGGGGCGCACGGCATTGCCGTTTTTGAGGATGCCGACCAACGCCGCCAGCGGCTTGTCCACTACTTCGATATTTCCGACACGCATCCCAGCCGCTTTTCCCGCAGAGTTCCCATTTGGCAAATGCGGGACGAATACACGGCAGAAGTGATCGACACGCTGGAAAGCACCTTCGGAGAGTTGAACGACAAGGAAACCCTTGCCGTTGCCATCGAGTCGGCGGCAAGAAACGCCGTAGAGGACAACATCCCCGACTATCTCCCCGACCTTCTTTACAGCGTGAAAGACAGCTTCCTGGACGGCGTATCCGAAGAAGAAATCACCCACATTTTCAAAACGGCGGTGCGAAACAGCGTCGCCTATATGACGATGACCCGCCTGGGCATTGAAGCCGGAGAATACTTTGAACCCGATGATCTTCGGGATGTGGTGAATTTTACGACCCCTGCCACGCTGAACGCCCTCGGCTATGCCACCAGCGATATTGCGGAGATGGGACTTGCGGAGATTTCCCGCACCATTCTTGCCCTCGACCGTCAAAATCGCATAATTGCAGAGAAAACCAAAGCCGATTACAATGTAGGCAAAGAAAAAACCGAAAGGAGTCCTGACGATGAACGAGATCACTTACACGAGGCAGGGGGATTATCTGCTCCCCAATCTGACAATGCCGGAGCAGCCGGAGCTGTCGATGGGCAGGTACGCCCGGATGCGGAAGAAGTTCCTGAAGGAGCATCACAAGGTACGCTACTACAACCTGCTGACGAGCTGCGCCCTGAACGAGCATCTGAACGACACGGAGCGCAGAGCGAACGAGCTGGAACAGATGCTGACGGAGCAGATGGCAGCGTCGGAGGGCGTGACGGAGAATCTGAAAGCGACGGATATGATGAGCTGGGTTCGGAAGATGAACAGTATCCGGAGCCGAGTTCAGGAGATCGTGATGGCGGAGGTAATCTTCGCTTAGACTATTACGACCGAAGTCACGAGGATAAAAGCCTGCCGTTCTTTGGCGGCGACGACACCGTTCGTGAAATCCTCGGCACCACGCCGCACCTAAAGGCAAGCAAGGACGAGATACGGGCATTCTTTGAAGCTACCGCTGATGAGAACGCCCGTATTTCTTATATCAAGCGCATTTTCAACAACGACTATACCGAGGTCATTCTGAGCGATGGACGGCGTGTGGGCTACAAGACCTATCAGAATGTGTTGCAGCTTTGGGAGGGAAGTTATCTCTCCCGCACGGCACAGAGTTTCTATGATTGGGGCGTGATCGCCCAGCACTTTGAAGCGATGCGGCTGCTTGGGGAGTTGCAGGACACGATGAAGCCGCAGCCGTCCATTGACGGGCAGTTGAGCTTGATGACAGCAGGAGCAGAGGAACGAAAGCCCTCTGCTTTTACTTTCTCTCAGGAGATCATCGATGCTGTCCTCACCCGTGGCAGCGGCATTTCTGAGGGGAAAATGCGAATCTATGAGCAGTTCCAAAAGAGCCTGTCTGCAAAGGAAAACGCAGATTTTCTGAAAAATGAATACGGCTGGGGCGGAGTCTATCCGGCTATTGTCGGAGCCAATATTGATGAGCAGCACGACGGCAAAGGTATCCGTATTTCTAAAGGCATCGGAAGCGATAAACCTCATATCGACCTGAAATGGAGTCAGGTAGAGAAGCGCATTGCCGAGCTGATAAAACTCGACCGTTACCTGAACCCCAAGGAAAAGGCACAGTATCCTGAATGGTTGCAAAGGCAGGAGGAACGCCGAGCAGAGCTTGCCGAGGAACGCAGGAAGAAAGAAATCTTGTCTACCGCACCTTCCGAAAAGGCAGAGCCGAAAAATGAGCGATATGAGTACCACCTCGGCAGCACCGTCTATCTCGGCGCAAACGAGTATGAAATCCTGTCCTTTGATGATGAGCGTGTAATGCTCTATGATACGCAGTTTCCGCTTTTCAACAAGGAAATGACGAGAACTGAGTTCGACAGCAAGGTGCAGGAGAACCCGCTGAATGACCATTTGAAGGTCGCTATTAAACAGCCCGAAGAAAAGGCGGTTGAGTTCGACATCGGGATGGGCTATCTCGGCAACGGTCTGACCGTTTGGAACCGTGCCGTGGAGGTCAATGGGGACTATCAGAACATTGCTCATATCTCCCCCGAAGGTGAGATCACCTTCTATGTGCAGGACTTGCCGCAAAGTGTTGTGGAGCGTATCAGACAGACGGCAGAAAGAGAAAAGCCAAAGGATGCTGCTTTGCCGGAGTTCTATCAGGCGTATCTTAAAACCAAAGCAGACAATCCGAGTAGCCTTTTTCTCTATCAGGTGGGCGACTTCTTTGAAGCCTATGCTGATGACGCAGAGGTCGTCGGGACAGCCCTTGATTTGACGCAGACGACCCGTGCCGTCGATCACAACACCCGTGTCCCTATGGTGGGATTCCCGCAGCACCGCTTGGAAACCTACCTTACAATGCTGACCGACAGAGGGTACGATATAGAGGTCAACGCCTTAGAGGACGGTAAACGCATTACCCGCACCGTGGTTTCCACCACGAAGGAAGCACCCATCGAGTCCAAACCTATCGGCAGAATCGACTATCTCGGCACGGACGGCAAGGTCGGTGAAAGCATCGAGTACACCAGTCCTTATCAGTTTGAGAAGGACATCAAGGAGGAAAACTACTACGGTGTGCCGATGAGTATTGTTCTGTATAAGGACAAGGACGGCAACACCATTCCGTACAGTTTTATCACCCAGCTTGACCCACCGCCCAAGGGCTTTGAGATCATCGACAGCCCGTATTTGCCGGAAAATCCTCTGGACAAGGCGAAGCGTCTCATTGATAATTTTTGCCGTGAGGAGTATCAGCGTGAGGACGGTGCGGACTATACCAACCTTGCTGATGTCGGCGTTGCCTACACCACGACTGAGGACGACAAGCACGAAATACAGGCAAGGGTCAATCTTGTGGATTTCCGCATCGAAACTCTTGCAGACGGCAAGGTCGTCCGCAGTGTGCAGTATGCGTCCCTTGAAGAACTGACCGAAAAAGGACTGCAAGCACTGTCCTTTGGCGACCTTGTTTATCTCTCCGAGGAAGAACTTGCACAGGTGGAAGCACCCCTTACCCCTGTTTGGGAGCATCCGAAGAAAAGCCGGGTGCAGACCTTTGATATTCATCCCGAAATCCCAATGGCAGACCGCCATACCTTTGACCTTGCTTCTCACGAGGTCGAGGAGGTCAACAAGAAAGAACGCTTCCACCGCAACTATGCGGCAATCACCGTTCTGAAAAGGTGTCAGGAAGAAAACCGTTTCGCCACACCGGACGAGCAGATCATTCTTTCCAAGTATGTTGGCTGGGGCGGTATTCCCGAAGCCTTTGATGAGAGAGCAGGTTCTTGGCAGACAGAGTTTGGGATGCTGAAAAACATCCTGACGCCGGAGGAATACGCTTCCGCAAGAGAAAGCACTCTGACCGCTTTCTACACGCCGCCAACGGTTATCAATGCTGTGTATAAGGTGATGAAACAGCTTGGATTCCGTGAGGGCAACATCTTGGAACCGTCCTGCGGCATCGGGCATTTTATCGGTATGCTTCCCGAAGAAATGAAGGAAAGCAAGATCTACGGTGTAGAACTGGACACAATTTCTGCCGGTATCGCACAGCAGTTATATCAAAAGTCCTCTATCGCCGCACAGGGCTTTGAGGAAACCAACCTCCCCGACAGCTTCTTTGATGCCGTTGTGGGGAATGTACCCTTCGGGGATTTCAAGGTTCCTGACAAGCGTTACGACAAGCACAAGTTCCTCGTTCACGACTACTTCTTCGCCAAAACGCTCGACCAGGTGCGTCCGGGCGGCGTGGTTGCTTTTGTGACCTCCCGCTACACCATGGATAAGCAATCCCCCGAAGTACGCAAGTACATCGCGGAACGGGCGGAGCTGCTGGGCGCGATCCGTCTGCCGAACAACGCTTTTAAGGCAAACGCCGGTACGGAAGTCGTTTCGGACATTCTTATTCTGCAAAAGCGGGACAGGATCATCGACATCGAACCGGAGTGGGTACAGCTCGATACCACCGAGGACGGCATCAAAATGAACCATTACTTCGTACAACATCCCGAAATGGTGCTTGGCGAGATGAAGATGGTATCCGGGCGGTTCGGTCTCGAAGCTACCTGTGTACCCTATGAAAACTCCGATCTTTCGGAACAGATGGACGAAGCCATTGCCAATATCCACGGTGAGCTGACAGCATATGAGGTGGAGGATGAGCTTGCAGAGGAGGACAATTCCATTCCCGCAGATCCCACCGTCCGTAACTTCTCCTATACGGTGCTGGACGATAAAATCTACTTCCGAGAAAACAGCCGTATGGCTCCGGTGGAGGTATCCGCTACCGCAGAGAACCGCATAAAGGGTATGATCCGCATCCGTGATTCGGTCAGAAAGCTGATCGAATTGCAGACGGAGGACTACCCCGACTCGGAAATTAAAGCGGAGCAGGAGCGATTAAACGCTCTTTATGATACCTTTTCCAAGCAGTACGGACTTATCAACAGCCGTGCCAACATCTCCGCATTTTCGCAGGACAGCTCCTTTTCTCTGCTCTCGGCTCTTGAGGTCTTGGGCGATGAAGGACAGTTTGAACGCAAGGCGGATATTTTCTACAAGCGAACCATCAAGCCACACACCCCGGTCACTTCCGTAGATACCGCCAGCGAAGCGCTTGCCGTTTCTATGGGCGAAAAAGCCCGTGTGGATATGGATTATATGTGCGAGCTGACCGGCAAGACCGAGGAAGAAATCTTTGCGGACTTGAAGGGCGTTATCTTTCTGAACCCGATGTACGGGTACGGCAATTCCACGCAGGCAAAGTACCTGATGGCAGACGAATACCTCTCCGGCAATGTCCGGGAAAAGCTGGTACTCGCCCGAAAGTCGGCGGAGCTTTACCCTGAAGATTACACCGTAAATGTGGAAGCACTGGAACGGGTACAGCCGAAAGACCTGACCGCCAGCGAGATCGCCGTTCGGCTTGGTGCCACTTGGCTGCCGACCGAAATTGTCGAACAGTTTATGTTTGAGTTCTTGGGAACACCGAGGTACGCACAGTGGAACATCAAGGTTCATTTCTCTGCCTACACCGGCGAGTGGAATATTGAGGGCAAGTCCTATGACCGCAGCAATGTGAAGGCATACAGTACCTACGGTACGGGGCGCATCAACGCCTACAAAATCATTGAGGAAACACTGAACCTTAAAGATGTCCGCATCTTCGACTATGTAGAGGACGCAGACGGCAAAAAGAAAGCCATTCTGAACAAGAAGGAAACGGCAATCGCACAGGCAAAGCAGGAGCTGATCAAGCAGGGCTTTCAGGATTGGGTCTGGTCTGACCCTGAGCGCAGAGAACGGCTCTGCCGCCTTTACAACGATAAATTCAACAGCCTGCGTCCCCGTGAGTACGATGGAAGCCACATCGTTTTCAGTGGTATGAACCCGGAAATCGAGCTTCGGGAACACCAAAGAAATGCGGTGGCGCACATCCTATACGGCGGGAATACGCTGCTTGCACACGCCGTGGGCGCAGGGAAAACCTTCGAGATGGTTTCGGCGGCGATGGAGTCCAAACGGCTTGGATTGTGCAGTAAATCCCTGTTTGTCGTACCCAACCACCTCACTGAGCAGTGGGCATCGGAGTTCTTACAGCTTTATCCCTCAGCCAACATTTTGGTGGCAACGAAGAAAGACTTTGAAACCAAGAACCGCAAAAAGTTCTGCGGCAGAATTGCCACCGGCGATTACGATGCCATCATTATCGGGCATTCGCAGTTCGAGAAAATACCGATGTCCATTGAACGGCAGCGGGCGATCCTCGAACAGCAGCTTGATGAAGTTACGGAGGGCATTACGGAACTGAAAAAGAACCGTGGAGATAACTTCTCCGTAAAACAACTGGAACGCACAAAGAAATCTGTCAAGCAGAAGCTCGATAAGCTCAACGACCAATCCAAAAAGGATGATACAGTGACCTTTGAGGAGTTGGGTGTGGACAGACTTATCATTGATGAGAGCCACTACTATAAGAATCTGTTCCTCTTTACTAAGATGCGGAATGTAGGCGGCATCGCCCAAACCGAAGCGATGAAATCCAGCGACCTCTTTATGAAATGCAGGTACTTGGACGAGTTGACCGGAGGGCGTGGGGTAGTGTTTGCGACAGGAACGCCGATCTCCAATTCAATGGTCGAGCTTTACACCATTCAGCGGTACTTGCAGTACAACACCCTTGTTCAGAACAACTTGCAGCACTTCGATGCCTGGGCTTCCACTTTCGGAGAAACCATTACGGCAGTAGAACTTACACCCGAAGGAACGGGATACCGAGCTAAAACACGCTTTGCCCGTTTCTACAATTTACCGGAGCTGATGGCGATGTTTAAGGAAATCGCAGACATCAAAACAGCAGATATGCTTGACCTGCCAGTGCCGACAGCGGTCTTTCACAATATCTCGGTGAAGCCATCTGAAATCCAAAAGCAGATGGTAGCCGAGCTTGCGGAGAGAGCCGAGAGGGTACGAAACGGTATGGTTGATGCCAAGGAAGATAATATGCTCAAGATCACCAACGACGGCAGAAAGCTGGCTCTTGATCAACGGCTTATCAATCCGTTGCTCCCTGATTTTGAGGACAGCAAGCTCAACGCCTGCGTGGACGCTATGTTTGAAACTTGGGAGCGTGGCAGCGAGAAGCGGTTGACCCAGCTATTTTTCTGCGACCTGTCTACGCCGAAAAACGACGGCTCCTTCAATGTCTATGACGACATTCGACAGAAGCTGATTGCCCGTGGCGTACCCGCCGATGAGATAAAGTTCATCCACGAAGCAGATACCGAAGCGAAGAAGCTGGAGCTGTTCAAGAAGGTACGCCGAGGGGATGTCCGCATCCTGATGGGCAGTACGCAGAAGATGGGAGCCGGTACGAATGTGCAGAACAAACTTGCCGCATCCTCCGATCTCGATTGCCCGTGGCGACCCTCTGACTTGGAACAGCGGCTCGGCAGAAGTATCCGGCAAGGCAACGAAAATGCAGAGGTTCACATCTACCGTTTCGTAACGGAGGAAACCTTTGATGCCTACTTGTATCAGCTCGTGGAAGGCAAGCAGAAGTTCGCTTCGCAGATAATGACCAGCAAATCGCCGGTGCGATCCTGCGAGGATATTGACGAAACCGCACTGTCTTACGCTGAAATCAAAATGCTGGCGACCGGCAATCCCCACATCAAAGAGAAGATGGATTTGGACATTCAGGTTCAGAAGTTGCGGCTCTTAAAGTCTAGCTTCCTTTCCGAAAAATATGCTTTGGAGGATAAGATCATCAAGTTCTATCCGCAGGAGATCGCACGGCGCTCTGATGTAATTGCGGGATTGAAATCCGATATTGAAAGAGTGGCAGAGCACCCGAAGCCGTCTGATGAAACCTTTGTTGGTATGACGGTCAAGGGTGCTTTCTATTCAGAGAAAGCGGATGCCGGCAACGCCATCTTGGAGGCGTGTAAGGCAATGACGAATCCCGAACCCATTCCCCTCGGTGAGTACCGTGGCTTTACGATGGAGCTGTACTTTGAAGCAAGAGAATACAAGGTGCGGCTCAAAGGCGAGCTTGGTTATCCCGTAACTCTCGGCACGGACACCTTCGGCAACATCACCCGTTTGGACAATGCGCTGGAGGGGCTTCCGAAGCGTTTGGAGATGAACGAAATGGAGCTTGACAACATCAAAAAGCAGTTTGAAACTGCGAAGGTCGATGTGGAAAGACCGTTCCCGCAGGAGGAAGAATTGAAAACCAAGACCGACCGCCTGAACGAACTCAACGCCCTGCTCAATGTGGATAAGCGTGAGAACGAGATCGTCGGCGGTGAACCCGATGAGGGTGAAGAACCGCTCGAAAAGAAACCGAGGGACTTGGAAAGATAACCGAACCTCTTGACAATCGTTATCATATATGATAACATTATAGTGGACTGAAGGGAGGGTTTTGTATGACCGAAAAGGAACTGTTGGCGGCAAGGCAAAGCATCGTGCAGAAGCTGACGCAGGCAAGACTGGAAAAAGGATTGTCGCAGGAACAGCTTGCAAAGCGCATCGGAACCCAGCGTTCCAACATCTGCCGCATCGAAAAAGGAACGCAAAACCTCTCCCTTGACCTGATGATCAAGATCGCAGAGGCACTTGACAAGGATGTGTCCGTAATGCTTGAGGAAAGGAGCAGCACAATGGAAAAAGTATATAGCCTGCGCCTTTATGATGAAACACTGCTGACCTTCACGCTGGAGGAAAGAGGCTTGGAGGGCTTGCAGGCGACAATTCTCCACACCGAAACGGCAAAGCAAAAGCTGTTTCCCCTCGACTTGGAGCTGACAAACGAGGGCGTTGTGAAGTGGCTGGAACGACGGGTGATTCCGAAGAACCGGCAGTTTGTAGATGAAATCTTAAAGACGCTGGGGCTGAGCGTAAACAACACGAAGGGCATCATTGATGTCTGTATGGGGCTGTCCCTCAACGACAGCTATTGGGTCGTCACCGCCGACTTTGACGGCAAGTATGCCGATTATAACCTCTATGAAAACCGCTTCTCCGAAGCACTGTCACTGGTGGCTTATACCGGCGTGGGCGGCAGTCGGGAGGCATTCTCCACCTCACCGGAGCTGACTACCAACGGTATGCTGCGGAAGGCTTGGAGGTTCGTGGAGGGTGACGGCATCTATCTGTATAAGGGCGGCACGGAGGGCGCTGCGAACACCGGAAACGAGCCGTACAGCGAGTATTATGCCTGTCAGATCGCAGACAAGATGGGCATCGGCTGCGTACAGTACGACTTGGAAAACTGGAAAGGTATCCTTGCTTCCAAGTGCCGGCTGTTCACGGATATTGATACCTCTTTCGTCCCTATCGGGCGTATTCTCCGCAAGACGACGCTGAAAGCCTGCCTTGATTATTACAAGACCTTGGGCGACGAGTTCTACGAGCAGCTTTGCAGTATGCTGGTTTTCGACGCCCTGATTTACAACGAGGACAGACACTTCGGCAACTTCGGCTTGCTGCGGAACAATCACACGGGCGAAATCATCGCCCCTGCGCCCATCTTCGATAACGGCTTGTCGCTGTTCAACTATGCAATGCCGGACGATTTCAAGAACCTGAGTGCGTATGCAAAGACCCGTTCCAATCCCTACCGCATTTCCTATGAGGATGTATGTAAAGAGGTAATGGGTGCAAAGCAGAAAGCGCAGCTGCGGCGAATGGTGGACTTCAAGTTCACCCGTCATCCGTCCCTCAATTTGCCGGAGCAGCGGTTGACAGCCATTGAAAAACAACTTGGAGAGCGTACAAGAGAGCTGCTCTCCATTCCGGTTCAGAGAAGCGCAAAGCGCAAAAATGAGCCGGAAGGATGATCCGTCTGCGGTATGGGAGCATCCCCATACCGCAGATACATATCAGCCGCCCATACAGACCGGTATGAGATTCCCGTAAAAAATACCACCTATGTTCTTAAAACAACCACCTATCGAGAATCGGTAGAAATCGGTTCTTGATTTTCCTATACTGTAACCGTAGCGAGGAGGTGAACCGATGCAAATTGAAATCAAGATAGACGAAAAATGCAAAGAGCCAAAAATCATCGTGATGACGGACAAAATGACCGATGAAGTCAATGCAATCATAAAAAGACTGTCAGACGAGCAACCGCAGGTCATTGCCGGATTCAGGGAGGATGTGGTCGAGGTTCTGGAACCGTCTGAAATCTACCGTGTTTTTGCTGAATCAGGTAAGGTGTTTGCCGAGACAAATCACGGCGAGTATGCGCTCCGCCTGAGGCTATACGAGGCGGAACAACGGCTTGACAGCAAGACTTTTGTCCGAATATCAAACTCGGATATTATCAATCTGAGAAAGGTCAAGAGCTTTGATTTGAGCTTTGTCGGGACAATTTGCATCACGCTTTCAAACGGTACGGTTACTTATGTTTCACGGCGATCCGTCGCCAAAATCAAACAACTGTTAGGAATGTGAGGTGGCAAAAATGAAGAAAAAACTGATTGGACGAGGACTAATTGGTTTCCCTGTTGGCATTGCAATCGGATATGTCATTACGGTGATTATCTCAATCTGCATTGGGGATGGCTTCTTCTATCCGGTCACTCCGGAGCTTGTGAATAAAATAGGGAGCGAACTAAATGCGGTTCTCATTCAAACCGGTCTGAGCGGAATAATGGGCACAGGCTTTGCAATGGCTTCGGTTATTTGGGAGATCGATTCGTGGAGTCTTGCAAAGCAAAGCGGGATTTACTTCGCAATTGCTTGCGTGATTATGTTCCCTATCTCTTATTTTGCCAACTGGATGCCCCATTCGACCGCTGGAATTCTGTCTTATGTAGGCATATTCGTAGCGATCTTCCTCGCTGCTTGGGTAACTCAGTATTCTGTGTGGAAAAGGAAGATTAAGAAAATGAACGAAGGCATTAAAGATAATAACGATATGAACTGATCCCGCCGATCTGCACCCTGCGCCTTGTTTTAACAGCAGAATAAACCACATACATAGCCGCTTGGTTTTCAAAAAAATCAGGCGGCTATTTCTATTTTGAAGGAGGTGTTCGCTATGAGCGTAACAGATTACAACGCTCGCCTTTATGAGAAAATGAAAGCCGAACAGGACAAATACCGGGGCTGGCTACTGCATCAGGAGCCGTCCGAAATTCTCAATCATACCTACGAATATATCGTCGGTCACAATGATGGCAATGTTTACCCAAATGGACTGATCTCCCGTGCGGAGACCGCCACCGTTTTCTTCCGGCTTTTGAAAGATGAGGTGCGTGACGGCAATCTTCTGACCAGCAATACCTATTCCGATGTTCCGGATGACTATTGGGCAAATACCGCCATCTCCACCATGACGGGTCTGGGCATCGTGCAGGGTCATAGCGGTACTACCTTTGATCCCGAGGCCCCCATCACGCGGGCTCAGTTTGCCGCCATTTGCGCCCGGTTTGATACCGGTGCCGGCGGCACCACCCAGACCTTCTCCGACATCAGCGGACACTGGGCTGAGGAGTATATCCGGCAAGTTGCCGGGTTGGGCTGGATCAAGGGCTTCGACGACGGCACCTTCCGCCCGGATGCCTACATCACCCGTGCCCAGGCTATGACCATGATCAACCGGGTGCTGAACCGCATCCCCGAGGAGCCGGACGACCTGCTGCCCGGCACAACGGTATGGGCAGACTGCAACCCCGGCGACTGGTTCTACCTGGCGGTCCAGGAGGCCGCCAACTCCCACGCGTTCAAGCACAAGACTGGGAACTATGAGACCTGGACCGGCATGAACAAAAACCCCCGACTGGACCCGGTATGAGCACTGATATTGGGCAAAATTTCAGAAATACACATATCAGTTGCTGCTCCTAAATAAAAGCACAAGCGGCGCACCAAATCTGGTGCGCCGCTTGTGCTTTTGCCTTGCTCTAAACGATTCTTTTAAATGTTGCCCTTATGAGAGGCTGGCCCATAGGCCAGCCTCTCTTTTTTGAAGTTATAATAGCATCGTGACCCCATTATCTTCGATCCCGATCTCCACGACCGGCGCGCCGGGGTCGTACTCGCCGTCGAGCGTCCAGGGAATGTCCTCGGCCGTCTCCGCCGTCACGTGCTTGACGTGGCGGAAGATGAGCCCCTCGGAGTCGTAATAGTCCTTGTTGATGAGCGCTAAAATGAGCGCCTGCATCGCAGCCGGCGTTCTCGGCACGGGCACGAGCAGCAGCTCGAACTTGCCGTCGTCGAACGACACCTCGTCGGGGGAGAGCTTCATCAGCCCCGCGATCGACGTCGAATTACTGATCGCACCGAAGAGATATTCCCCATCGAAGACCTCGCCGTCCGCCGTGATCTTCATGCGGTACGGGCAGAGCGTGTCGAGATTCTTGACGCCCTCGAGTAAGTAGGCAAAGTGCCCGAACATATTCTTGATGTCCTGCTGGACGGTGTAGGTCGTTTTTGTGAACGCGCCGAACGACGCGACATAGACGAAGTTCCGCTCGCCGAATTTGCCCACATCGAGAGATCTCGGTTTCATGCGCATGGCGGAGGCCGCCGCCTCGGCGGGATTCGACGAGATATTCAGGCTCGCGGCAAAGTCGTTCGTGCTGCCGCCGGGCAGATAGCTCACGAGCGGGCGGTATTCTCGCGGAATGCGCATCACACCGTTCACCGTTTCGTTGAGCGTGCCGTCGCCGCCGTGGCAGACGACGACGTCGAATTCCGGCCCGAGCGATTCGGCGAGCTCCGTCGCTTCTCCGCGGTGCGTGGTCTTGCGCACGGAGACGAGATAGCCCGCCTCGGAATAGATCGCGGCGGCGTCAAACAGCGGTGCGAGGGATTTGGTCTTTCCCGCGCGGGGATTGACGATAAAGAGCAGCTTTTTGTCGTCCATGGGTTCCTCCTCGTTTGCTCTTCACAGCATCAGACCGGCAAAGCACCCTGCGCCCTGTCGGTCAAAATCACCCTCTGCCAAAAAAAGTCAAGTTCTGTTCATCTTCATTAACAGAGAGTAAAGATTATCATAACACACGAAATGAGCGGTTGCAATTCCCAGCAAAAAATAGTAAGCTGTTTTTGGTATCTTTTTAGCAGTCATTTAACGCCTTTTGCCCAAAAAAAGGGGGAGCCCATGAAGCAGAACAAAACCTATCTTCACCTCGGCGTAACGCTGATCGTCTCGGCCTGCGCGGTGCTGATGTTTTACGACACGTTTTTCCAGTCCCGCGTGCTGCTGGACTTTTTCGACAAGCTGATGAGCGTGCTCTCGCCGGTCATCTACGGCCTTGTGTTCGCGTACCTTCTCGCACCCATCGTCGACTTTTTCGACCGGTATATCCAAAAGGGGCTGCCGAAGGTCAAGTCCTCGCTCGTCCGGGGGCTGAGCATCCTCGTCACGTGGATCTGCGTCATCGCCCTCATCTACCTGATGTTCAGCATCCTCATCCCCGAGCTGGTCGACAGCACGAAGACACTGGCCGACAACTTTGAAAGCTATTATAAAACCGTCTACAACTGGGTCAACAGCCTTGTGGAGAATCAGACGATCTTCTCCGACGACATCTACTCCGACCAGCTGCTCTCCGCACTCAACGGCTACTACGATAAGCTCGTCAAGTGGGTCACCGACACGGTCATCCCGCAGGCGCAGGTCGCGATCGTCGCCGTGACGGGCGGCATCTGGAGCGTCGTCATCTTCCTCAAGAACATTCTCATCGGCATGATGATCTCGGTCTATCTGCTCGCGCGCAAGGAGAGCTTTGCCAAGCATTCGAAGAAGATCCTCTACGCCATTCTGCCCGAAACGCCGTACCGCCGCACGCTGCGCGCCGTGGCCGAGGCTGACCGTATCTTCAGCGGCTTCGTGCGCGGAAAGCTGCTCGACTCGCTCATCATCGGCATCCTCTGCTTCATCTGCTGCTCGATCTTCAAGTTCCCGTATACGCCAATTATTTCGGTGTTCGTGGGCGTGACGAACATCATTCCGATCTTCGGCCCGTTCCTCGGCGCCATTCCGAGCGCATTCCTCATCCTGCTCGTCAGCCCCAAGCAGTGCCTTTATTTCATTCTCTTCATCATCGCATTGCAGCAGTTTGACGGCAATATTCTGGGGCCGAAGATCCTCGGCAAATCCACCGGCATTTCGAGCTTCTGGGTCATCGTGGCCATCGTGGTCGGCGGCGGCTTCGGCGGGGTGCTCGGCATGTTCCTCGGCGTTCCGATCTTCGCGTGCATCAGCTCGCTTGTGAACTGGTTCACGAACCGCAGCCTCACGAAAAAGGGCGTGACGGACGACGCGATGTTCGACCCCGCGCCGCTCGCCTCTCCGGATGAAAAAAAGGACTGATCTCCCCATGAAAACCCTGTACCGTGACAACAAAGGACTGCACCGCTGGCTTTTCGCCTGCGGCGCAGTCCTTGTGCTTTTCTATCTTTTCCGCGGAAACCGCGCGGCCGTCAATTTCTGGGTCTATTCGGTCACGCTGCCCTTCGAGCAGTTTCTGGGCCGCGCGTGCGCAGCGCTGCCGTTTTCGGTCGCGGAGCTTTTGTATGTGCTCGCGGCGGTCACGGCGGTCGTGCTGCTCGTGCTGATGGTGCGCTATCTTATAAAGTCGCGCCAAAAAGGGCGCGCCGCGTACCGCTGCGCGCTCTTCGTGCTCGATTTGTTTCTCACGGTCTACGCCGCGTTCTCGCTTCTCTGGGGCGCAAACTACTATGCGGACGACTTCTGCGACAGAAGCGGCCTTTCGCCCGAGCCCGTCGCGTATGATGATCTGGTCCGCGTCACGCAGTATTTCGCGGACCATCTTGCCGAGGCGTCGACGCACATCATGCGCGACGAAAACGGCCTCTTCACCGCCGACCAGCAGGAGATTCTTAACTACGCCGACACGGTGTATGACTGCCTGTACGACGAATTTCCGTTCCTCAACATGCCGGACCAGAAGCCCAAGGGCATGTTCTTTTCGAAGATCATGAGCGCGATGAACTTCACAGGCTTCTACTTTCCGTTCACGGGCGAGTCAAACGTGAACATGGACTCGCCCGCGATGCTGCTGGCCTCGACCTGCGCGCACGAGCTCTCGCACCAGCGCGGGATCTCGTCCGAGCAGCAAAGCAACTTCCTCGCGGTCCTCGCCTGCACTCGCTGCGACGACGCAAACTACAACTACGCAGGCTGGATGCTCGGCTACATTCACCTCGGCAACGCGCTGTACCGCGTCGACCCCGACGCGTGGCAGCAGATTCGCGATTCGCTTCCCGACGAGATCGTGCTCGATCTGCGCTACAACAGCGCCTACTGGGCGCAGTACAAGGGCCTCACGGCCACCGTCACCCAGTCGCTCAATGATAAGATGATCAAATCCTACGGCGATGAACTCGGCACGCAGAGCTACGGTGCGGTCGTCGACCTGCTCGTGAATTACTACGCCTGAGCGCTGCTCGTCTCGCGGTACGATTTCAAGAACTCTCTCGTCCGCTCCTGCTGCGGGTTTTCGAAGACCTGCTCGGGGCTGCCCTGCTCCACGATGACGCCGCCGTCTAAAAACACGACGCGGTCGCTCACGGCGCGGGCAAAGGGCATCTCGTGCGTCACGATGACCATCGTCATGTGCTCGTCGGCAAGAGAGCGGATGACGCGCAACACCTCGCCCGTGAGCAGCGGGTCGAGCGCGGAGGTCGGCTCGTCGAAAAAGAGGATTTCCGGCTTCATCGCGAGCGCGCGGGCAATGGCCACGCGCTGCTGCTGCCCGCCCGAGAGCTGATAGGGATAGGCGTTTTCCTTGCCTTTTAGTCCCATCTTGTCGAGCAGCGCCATGGCCTCGGCCTCGACCTCGGCTCTATCGCGCTTCTGCACCGAGATCGGCGCGTCGCAGACGTTTTTCAGCACTGTGTAGTGCGGGAAGAGGTCAAACTGCTGGAACACCAGCCCGAACTGCCGCCGCACCTGCGCGAGCGCGGCTTTTCCGGCGTAGACGCTTTTGCCGTTTTCCTCGCGCGCGGCGACGTTTTCGCCATACGCGAGCGTGCCGGAGTCCATGGTCTCAAGCAGCGTCGCGCAGCGCAGCATCGTCGACTTGCCGCCGCCCGAGGGGCCGATGATCGACACGACCTCGCCTTTTTCCACCTTGAGCGACACGCCCTTTAAGACTTCGAGCGCGCCGAACGCCTTTCTGGCGTTCCGCATTTCAAAAACTGCCATTGCTCTCCCCTCCCTTTAGCGGTAATAGCGCAGCGCCTGCTCCCATTTTTCCATGGCGAAGGCGACCACATAGTTGAAGACATAGTAGAAGACACCCGCCGCCACCAGCGCCAGCATGCCCGGCGTATTCGGCGAGGCAACGATCTGCTTGGCGCGCGTGAACATCTCCACCGTGCCGATGACGGACGCGAGCGACGTGTCCTTGACGAGCGTGATGACCTCGTTCGTCACCGCGGGGATGACGCGCTTGACCATCTGCGGCAGGATGATCTTGAAAAATGTCTGTGCCTTGGTATAGCCGAGCACCTGCGCGGCCTCATACTGCCCGCGCGGGATGGACTCGATGCCGCCGCGGTAGATCTCGGCAAAATACGCCGCGTAGTTGATGACGAACGCGACGATGACCGCCGTGAAGCGCCAGTTGCCCGGCACCGTGACGCCAAGCAGGAGCTTCGGCCCGTAGAAGACGACCATCAGCTGCAGCATCAGCGGCGTTCCGCGCATGATGGAGATATACGCCTTGATGAAGCCGCGCAGCGGCGTCAATCTGCTGCGGCGGCCAAACATCACCGCAAGGCCCAGCGGCATCGAGAATAGCAGCGTCAGCGCAAAGATCAATAGCGATGTGACAAAGCCCTGCGACAGCAGGGACAGCATCGTGGATACAGTCATGGAATGATTCTCCCTTATTCGGTCATAAGCGGGAAAAAGCGGGGGCTTTCGCCCCCGCTCCCTCCCTGAGAAGAGGATGGGCACCTATGAGTTATAATTGGTTTTTACAGTCGCCCGAGGTAAACGTTTTTACTTGTTGATAAGGCACAGGCTGTCGAGCACGAGACCCTGATCGACGTACTTCTGCGCGATCTCCAGCATGGTGCCGTCCTCGGCCATCTTGAGAAGCTCGGCGTTCACCGCGTCGCGCAGTTCGGTGTTGCCCTTGAGGAAGCCGATGGCGTACTGCTCGGTGGAGACCTTCTCATCGAGCATCTTATAGCTTGCTTCCTTCTTGCTGCCGC
>OHHI01000736.1_pt1 | contig 16592 bp, 17 predicted proteins | sample 1568001 | NCBI WGS metagenome assembly OHHI01 (sample SAMEA3879506, study PRJEB24766) | human gut metagenome | biome: human-associated habitat; feature: feces | place: USA | collected 1985/1987
TGTTAAAGCATGAAACAAATCGTATGCGAAGTTTGCGGTAGCAATGATTTAGTCAAAGAGGACGGCTGCTTTATCTGTCAGTATTGCGGTGCTAAATATTCACCTGAAGAAGCTAAACGTCTTATTGTCGAAGTTAATGGCAAGGTCGATGTGTCAGGAAGTAAAGTCACAGTCGATAACACCTCTTTTGTAGAGCGTTCCCTCGAAAACGCACGCCGTGCAAAAGCTAAAGAAGATTGGGAAGAATGTGAAAAATACTATAACATGGTAGAGCAGTATGAGCCAACAAATATTGAGGCTATTTTTTACTCCAGCTATGGAAAAGCAAGAATGGCACTTGTAGATTCTGACCGCTTTAAAAGAGAACAGAAAATTAAAGTGTTAAATAATTCGATATCTGTAATTGATGACAATTATGATAGCTCACCAAAAAATACGAAGAAAACAAAGCTTTGATTCAAAGAATCAATTCTGATTTGCTTGCTTTTTTAAATAGTTCATTTGTAATGAATACAACGACTGAATATGGTAAGAATGGCAGTTATACAACTAATGATAGTGAATACACTTATGATATGTTCGTGGAACTATCATTGGGAATGATCGAATCAATAGAACATATCATACATACTATACCGGACAAATATAAGACAACATATCTTTGGAAAATCATACGCCAACAATATGCATATATATATTCTGTATGTCGAAAAACGTCCTACCGCCATAACTATAAAAATAAAAGGCAATGGCTTGATTCAATAAATAGAGTTGACGAAAAATTGAAACAGTTAGATCCTAATTATTTAGAAGCTGATCTTGAAGAACTTCCAAGGACAACCAATGAAGTAAATGCCATTATAGCCGCTGCAATCGTAATAATAATGATAATCGTATTAGTTATATACTACATTTCCCAATCAATGTGATAATGAACAATAAAAGCTAAAATCCATACGATTATCACTCGCTTTTTTCCTGCATAAATTCCCCACCTCTGCAAATAATATTACTGCAATTTTGAAAAAACAACGGAGGTCATAAATATGAAAGCAACAGGAATTGTCCGCAGGATCGACGATCTCGGCAGAGTTGTCATACCTAAAGAAATAAGGCGCACCATGCGTATCCGTGAGGGCGACCCGTTGCAGACAACGTTGAAAAGCGAACTTGACTACCTGCTTACACTCCTCAGATTGGCGGATAGGCTGTACATAAAGTGACACAAAAGCAAAACCGCCGTTCAGGCTAGTTCCCGAACGGCGGTTTTTTACAGACATATTGTCATATACGGCGGAATACAAACTATATCCTCTTTGAAACAAAGATTACGTGGATGAATGACATAGCACTCTCCAATCCTCGCCTTATACTTCTCCCTAAAGCGTTTCAAGGACTCTATGGAATATCGCTTGCCAGACTTAACTTCAATAGGATACATTTTGTATTTCAGCTTACTGTTGTTGGAAATAAGAAAATCTATCTCAATATCGTTTCGGTGCTTTTCAGTGTTGTAATGTGTATAGAAATACAGCTTGTGACCGTTTGCCGTCAGCATCTGAGCAATGGTGTTCTCGTAAAGCATACCCTCATTCATGTTCAGCCTGTCACCGAGTATCTGCTTGTAGACCTCATCTTCAAGCAGTTCGTTCTCATCGAATGCGTGGCTTACGAGCAGCCCAGTGTCACCGAGATAACACTTTACATAACTTCTGTTTTCGTTGATCGACAGCCCAACATTCGGATCGTTGCATAGAAAACACTCATTGGATATCATAGAATCTGACAGCCAAAAAAATGTTTCTTCATACTGATCCGCCGTACTTTGTGCGACAACATTACTGAACACCACACGCTTTTCGTGCTGAGAAAGCAGTCCCGGTATCTGATCAAATATGGTAAGCACCTTGCTGCGATACCTTGCATCGATCTTCATAATATCGCTGCGATAGAGTGCGAGTATATCACGTTTTTCAACGTCAGCTTTATCAAAATCCTTCCTGCTTTCAAGAAACGCAATAACACTCTGCGGCATACCGCCCACAAGCATATATTGCTTAAAAAGTAGCATTGCCTTATGGTGCAGCTCGTTTTCAAGGGGTTCTCTGTCTGCAAAGCATTTTCTGATATAGCCAATGATCTGCCCCTCACCCAAAGCATCGCAAAACTCCTCAAAATCCAGCGGATACATACTCAGATGACGTTCCTCCGACGGAATGACGATGTTTTTTACATTCTCCTTGATGGAGATCAGCGAGCCTGTTTCGATATAGTCATATCTGCCGTCGGCAACGAGATATTTAATACATTCTCTTGCCTTTGGGTACATTTGCACCTCGTCAAAAATTATAAGCGACTCACGTTGAAACAATTTCACACCATAATATGTGGACAGGAGCATAAAAAACGTGTCGAGGTCATTCATATGCTTTTGAAAATAGCCCTTGACCTCATCGGGACATTTTGCAAAGTCGATCAGGATATAACTCTTGTACTCGTTCTTGCCAAACTCCTCGCAGATAGTAGACTTGCCGATACGTCTTGCACCCTCGATAAGAAAGGCTTTTTTACCATTCAGTTCTTTTTTCAGCGTCAGCAGCTTATTATACATTTTACGCTTTAGTATCATAACAACACCTCACTTCAATAATACGCAGGTTAGAATATATTCTTAATTTCAATAATACGCATGTTTACATATATCTTATGATCGTATTATACGCAGGTTTATAGCTATTATACCACACATTGCAAATTAAATCAAGAGATAAATCAAGCAGCTTTTGCCGGTTTGGTGTGGTTGACAGTTCAATTATGCCGTGGTATAATATTTCAAAACAAAGAAAAAACTGAATACGATAGTTGATCGTAGCATCAAATCAGTATTTGGAGGATAAAATATGAAATCTAATATATCACAGCCATTTTTTCAAATATCAGAGGCAAATATTATATCTCGTGGAAATTCAAACGGACATGAATATATCGTTTACTGTTCCGATAAAAGTGTTAATGTAAATACTGATTTTAAAAAGATCGGTAAAGATATGTATAACTGCTGTTCGTATTATGACAGAAAATTATGTGATACTATCTCAAAATTTAAAGAAATGAGTAAAGAAAAAATAGAATCGCAAGCTTATGGTTCTTGGATGGACGGTGCACACTCTTAACTAAAACACATCTTACAGAACCAAATCCACCGCCGCAGGTCACGCATTTGTGACCTGCGGCGGTGTTTGTGATTAAACAAAAGTTGAGGGTACTTTTTATTACGGAAATTTTTGGTTAGGCATTTTTTTGTTATCACCCTTCATCTTGACCGCTTTTGTTATGCAATTACAAGTCAGCATCCGACAGAAGTAAAATTTTAGAGAACCTTGTTGCATAGTGTATAAAAACATGATATACTTAATTTGGAAATGGATGATATTCTGAAAGTGGAGACAGGAAGGAAGTGACTGTATGCTGCCGATATATATGGCATTGATCGATGATGAGGAAGATAAAAGTGATTTTGAAAATATAGTAAATAAATATGAACGAAAATTATATCGTGAAGCCTTTAAAATTCTTAATTCACATGAATTGGCAGAAGAAGCCGTTTGGGAGGCTTTTTACAGAATAGCAGAAAATTTTAAGAAAGTTCACAATTTGCCTGTGTACAAAATGGACGCTTATTTGATTATAACTATTAGAAGGGCATCATATCGGATCTACAACACGGAGAAAAAATATTTTGGAAATGACTCATTTGAAGATTCTGAATATGTGCCGGATATAGCTAAGCTTAATGAGTATGATATTTCTGATCTGACTAACGCTATTAGTCAGCTTGAAGACAAGTATAAAGCTGTTATCACTTATTTTTATTATTACGGTCACAACGCAAATGAAACCGCTGATTTAATGGGGATATCCAGAAATACAGTATATAAGTATCTGAGAAAAGCTGAAGCTATTTTATTGGAAAAGCTGAGAGGTGCAAACTATGAACGAAAATGAAAATTTCTGCAAAGCGATCGAACAAGCAGTTGTGCTGCCATGTGCAAAAGAAATGCAGCTGATATCTGATGAAAAATGTGATTTTTCATCAGCATACAGAAGAAGGATCCGCAGATTGACCAAAAATCAAGATAAAACACCCCATTCATTGATAAAGACGACCTTGCAAAAGATGATATTCATAATTGCCGCAGTGCTTATGATCGGATCGATAACAGTAGCTGCTGTTCCGCCGTTAAGAGAATGGTTTGTTGGTTTGTTTGCAAGCAGCAATGATAATAATACTGATGTCTGGAATGTACATGGGGATGTTCCTGCTGATGATCTTACAGATGCTTTTGTGTGTTGTGAACCAACATATATCCCGAATGGATTTGCTGAACAGGGCCGAACTCAAGAAGAAACTATGCTTATCATTGATTATTCTTCTAATAATGAATTTATCGAGTACACTCAAAGCAGTATATTAACGAATAATCAGATAGATACGCAAAACAGAACAACTGAAAAGGTATCGATAAATGACAATGACGCTCTGCTGTCTTACGATGCCTATACATCAACTATTGTATGGACTGATGGCAGATATTCTTATACAATAACCGGAGATTTGTGTAAAAGTGACATAATTAAGATGGCTGATTCGGTAAACTCTACAAAATAAAATATTTTTCTGAAAAAATGTGTACAAATTCACTCAAGCTTGTATCTTACTATATGAGGAGACAAAATCTTGAGGAAAGGAGTGCACATTTTTTATGCGAAAAATTACTTCAATAATTATTTCAGCTTGTCTGATGTTCTGCTGCTTTTGTACAAATGTTTCAGCAACTGATGAGGATACAAATATAAACGAAGACATCATTTTGATGAATTTGTACACTGACACTGTAAGTACAACTCTCAGCAAATCCAGTTCAAATATAGTGTATAGTTGTAACGTTGTCGGAAAATCAACAGCGACAAAAATCAGCATTTACCTGTATTTACAGGAATACAAAAATGGCAACTGGAGCAATGTTGATGTTGTAACAAAAACAGCTACAACTCGTTCAGCTCATGTAAGTGACAAGTTTTCATCTGCTGTTTCAGGCAGGAGATATCGTACAGAAGCTCACGTATATGTTTATAGCGGAAGCAAATATGAATATCTTGAAGCTAACAGTGCAACCATGATTTATTAAGAAGACGTTGTTGATCAATTGGAAAGGCTGGTGATTCCAATGCAGTAATAAAATTTATATAATCCAAAATCAAAAAAAACAAAACATTGACATTCAAATATTTGGATGTTATAATAAGAAAGAACGTTTAATATGAAAAAGATCGTTAAGAGAATCGCAGCTATGGGTGCTGCTGTTATGATGATGAGTTCTATGGCTATTGGGGCTAGTGCGGCAAACTCCTACAATCTGCACTATACTAAAGGAGCTCCGTCATCAGATAACGTTTGTGAGAAATGGATGTATGGTATAAAGGCACAGAATAATGGCTATTTAAAATCCACCTGCAAATCCATAAATACAAGTGGCAAGTTTAGTGTCTTAGCAAATGGATACAGATCTTCAAGCCATACTATTAATTGTGGTTCTTTCGATATCTGGAACAAAGGAACAACAAATTGGAAAAATTCTAATTATAAGAAGGGTTATTCTTATGATGTTGTTGCTGAATTTGGAGTGTCTGGCGGTTACACAAATATTTCAAAGTATGTTTCAAGTGCTTCTGCGTCAGGAAGTTTTAACTAAAGAATAGTATTTTGAGCCGCTGCGGATTATCTTGCTGGTAATGACGAGCGGCTCTTACTTTAGAGGATAAATTATGATGAAAAAGATTTGTATTTTGGTTGTTGCGGTGTGCATGGTACTTTCATCGTGTTCAAACAAAACTAATAATGTAAAATTCAGTGAATTTAATTCTGAATATGTGCCTGTAAATGAAATAACAGATACATATTCAAAAGCCCTCAAATTGGAGTATGCCCATTTCACTATTCGTGACAGTGTAAGAATAGCTGATGTGAGTTCAGTTAGCAGAACGTTATATAAGCCGTCGGACGGTTTTCTGTTCAATAAAGAGCAGAGATTTATAGACTATTTAAACGGCAGTCCTGTTGATCTTAGCAAAATAAGTGTTAGCAGTGACGATATGGGTGAATATCATCAGCTTAACGCCGAAGGAGGTTATCCCTACTTTACTGATTATGATGGTGGTTCGATAGTATGGATCAAAGACGAAGATGCGGAGGCTTTTTTTCTAACTAATGAAAACATTACAGTAAAACGATATTATTGTTGCAACACCTTTGATGATGAGAAATATAAGCTTAAAGACTGTGAAATGTCCATAAGTGAGGCAATAGAAAAAAGTGCTGAATTTTCAGAGGGACTGAGAAAAATTGGCTACCCACAAATGTCGCCTTTTGAGATCAGAGTTGAGAAAATAAACGATACTTATGCGTTCAGAATAGATATGGTGCAACAGGATAACGGAGTACCGTTGAGAGCAGCTAACAGTGGCTTTGAGGGCAGGGAATCCTCTGTCAATGATGTTTTCACAGGTCGATTGAGCAAAATAAATTCAAATCCAGCGGGATACACAGTGCTTATAACTTCTTCGTCCGATATAGGTTGTTTTAGAAATAATGAAAATGTATTTTGTGAATATGAAAAAGAGAATATCGACAAGGTGATAACACCATATTCTGCACTTAGATATATTGATGACAATTTAAGTGATAATTCCAGTTACGAGGTGGATTACATAGGACTTGAGAATAAGATATACTGGGTGGACGCTGAAACGGGCGTATATTCAAGTACTCCAATGTGGACAGTTTCACTCTATAGCCCTACTGAGGAAAAATTATACTATGCTCTAGTAGATTGTGAAACGGGTGATTTTTCATTCTATTCGCAAAGCAGAGGTGATATAAATTTGTAATTTTACAATATAGATCGGAGTTGATAAAGTATGGATAACAGCACAAAAATATAATGCGATACCGCATAACACCGTCAAGCAGTCTTTGTGCGGTATTGCCTTGTATTATAAGAAATCAAAGGAGCAACAAAATGAAGCTACATTTAAAAATAACAAGTACGATTTTATGCCTGTCGCTGTTATTCTTGTCATCTTGTGCAGAGACACCTGACAGCGTAAGATCCTCTGCCGAGAAAGACAGTAAAGAGAGAAATGAGATCACAGCTATACAGTACATATCTTCCAACAAACTCAGTGATGACATAGACAATGCTCTTGATAAAAGCTATACTCAATTTGATCTGAGAGAAAATATCAGTGTGGAATTGCCCGAAGATTACTGCGAAGTCGATTTTACTCAGATATCGGATTATGAGGAAAATTACGAAAAGATAATGACCCGGATTTTTGGCAAGGATGTTCTCGACCGTGAGAATACAGTTCATGATGAAACCGGCGACGGCATGGTAAGTTACAGCTTTAGCGACGATGACGAGAAAATGTATGGCTGCGTTGGAAATAACGGCTTTATCTGTTTTGCCAAGCCCTCAGCTTTTGATGATCTCTTTAACGGCGGAAACAGAGTCAAGATCTATCATATTGACAGAGATGACGATCTTTCAGACAGCTATGAACTGGACGGAACTTCAGTCACGATCAAGCAGGCAGCTGATTTTGCTCAGGACTGGCTCGATAAGAACTATGCCGATCTTGAACCTGACTTGGAGATAGCCGTTAAAACTATAATTGTAAGACAAAGCGATCAGGGCATTTACTCTTTTGATATCCATGCGTCTAAAAAATACAACGGCGTATTGCTTGACAATCTTGTGCAAATGACAGATACGTCTGATGAAAGTATGTCGAAAATGAAATATATCACGCAGGGCATATATATGCAGATGTTTAAAAGCGACGAGATAGGCAGCCTTACTAACGGCAACGGTATCTTGATACCAAAAAAAGAAAGATCTGTTGATAAGATAATTTCCCTGTCAAGTGCAATGGGGTTTATTGAAAATACTTTTACAGATTTTAATGAGAAAATGGAGATAAGTGCCATTGACCTTAAATACACACTCACCCCTCTTAACGATAATAAAAACGGTCAAAGCTGCTACGATGCAGGCATAAAATTTGACAGTCATTTGGTCTGGGAGTTTGTTATGGATGTTCCCGAAAATGAAATGCCAGTAGGTGATGAATATTCATCGGCAGGCAATATTCAGCGATTTATTTATCTTGACGCTGAAAGTGGCGATCTTGATTATGAGTTTGATATAAATATGCTTATGCAGTGAGGTAGATCATGAAACAAAAGAAGTTTATGACGTTTTCGTGTATCGTGTTTTCTGCTGTTATTTTTCTGACTTCCTGTGGGGAAAATAAACCACAGTCGGATCTCTCTGCTGTTGACAGCGTGTCAAATATGCCGGAGAGCACCGTGTCAAAGCCAAGTTCGGAATTTGAGAACATAACTGTGGAAACAGAAAAATATGAGAATGAACAGCTTACATTCACATATGAGGGCAAAAGCTATACATTGCCGCTTTCAAGAGATAACTTTAAAGACGATATAGTTTATTATCCTGGATCAAAGCTCCACTCAGAACAGATCATAAACAATAAGCTTGGTGAAAAGGTCACTGCTGTTCTTACCGTTGATGATGGAATAACTAAAATCAAGTTGTGTGATGTTATAGGTCAAAACGGCAAAGTTTTTTCAAACAGCGGCGGCATTTGTACTATGACAAGAACGGGCGGATCTGCCTGTGAATTTACAGATCCACAAAGAACATTAAAAGCCGACCTGAACGATCTTATAGTATATCAGGAAATAAACTATCCCGATGAAGTCGATGATGTTGTATATGTGGGGTATCTTTTCAAGGACAATAATTTTATCCTTAATCAACTGTATGTTGCCGAATATGACGAAAATGGAGAGAAAAACTATGAAGAACAGCTAAACCGTGACCTCCCCAGCTTTTTCGGCACAGTACAGACCATAGGCGACAACACGGCCGAAATTAAGCTCACAGACAAAAAGACAGTATGCACAGTGCCTACATATTATTGCGACGGGGAGCTTAGTGAGGGGCTTGAAGTCATGGTGATACTTGACTGCTCCACAGACCTTTTCGATAGCGGAAAGTCGGAGAGTTTTGATTACGCCGTTATCTGCACCGACCCTGCGGAGTATGACCCCTCAGGGCATGAGTTTGGAAATCTCGCCTACGCCAAAGCTGACAGCAATAATCTTGGTAGGTTTATCTACACCGAGATCGGAGATATAGAGAAATGAAACTAAAACTTCTAAACACAATAAAATGTGACCTGAACAAAAGCATAATAAACATAGGCTTTGCAGGTGCGGTGCTGCTTACAACAGTGCTTGCTTTCACCTCCTCAGCCTATACAGACCTTGCCACCGATAAATCATATTCGGTGTTCGAGTCACTTTTCACTCTCGATAAAAATATCCTCCGCACCGACCCAATGCTGTCCTCAGTGCTGGTTTTCAGAAACGGACTTTCGGGATATATCACAATGTTTTTGCCTATTGTCGTGGCATTTCCATTCATGGTGTCTTTCTGTGCAGAGCGAAATAACGGACTGATGCGTTTCACCATATCTCGCACAGGCAAGCTAAGATATTATCTTTCAAAATTCATATCCGCACTTATCTCAGGCGGACTTGCCGTTATGCTAGGTATAGCTGTTTACGGCATAGCCTGTGCAGTGCTTTTTCAACCACTTTCGGAGTTTGACGTATCAGCCGACCAGCTTCAATACATAATGCAAGACAGCACAGGTAAAACCATAATCAAAATGCTTGCGGTAGCTTTCGCATATGGTGCAGTTTCCACACTGCCTGCGTTTTTCCTAAGCTCTTTCTGCAAAAATCCGTATATCATAACCTGCCTGCCTTTTATGCTCAACTATGTCCTCACAACAATGCTAAACAGGATAATAGACGCAAATCTTTTTAACGATAACTTTGATTTTGATAGAGCAAACGCCTTTTATCCAAGCTCTGTGACGAATTTTCTGTATATACAAAGCTTTGACAGAAGTGCAAAGTGGATAACTGGAGTGAACTGTTCGGGGGCGATCGTTACCCTGCTGGGATTTATTATCGTGATGAATTTGCGCAAGGACAAGGGGGTGTAGGTCAGCTATGATGAAAAATTTCAGCCTTAAACAAAGCTTTTTCTGTGCAAGAGCGGAGTTCATAAAGTGGGTATGCGACGCACGAATGATAATCCTAGGAGTGCTTCTTATCTTCATTTACAGCTTTGCTATCGAGCCTCTTAAATCAAACGCAGAGCTTATGGGCGAACCGCTGAATATCCTTGAGCCTTTTATCGCCATAGCAAATTCAGGTGCGATACTTCTTATCATACCGCTGGTTTTCCTCACACTTATCGCAGATTTTCCGAAGATAGACACCAACACAGTTTTCTACATAATGCGTGTGGGCAGGCTGAACTGGCTGTTCGGACAGCTTTTGAAGCTCATTTTTATGGCTTTATCTTATCTTGCAGTGATATTCTTGGGCGCAGTGCTCCCAATGCTTTCAGACGGTTTTTGGTACAACAGCTGGAGCAACGTGGCGACAAAGTTCGCTTCACGCTTTCCTGAACATTCAGGCAATTTCGGCGTGCAGCTTCTCCCTGAAAATCTCTACAATCAGCTCACAGTATTTTCAGCCGCAGTGCAAAGCTACCTGCTCGTGTTCGCATACCTTATGATAATTGGGCTTATCCTGCTGAGCTTTTCACTTGTGAAACACAAAACTGTGGGCTTTGTCCTCTGCGGAGCGGTGATATCATTAGGCACAGCGTTCTGCTCCATAAAGACCACGCTTATGTGGACAATGCCAATGGCGAACAGCATAATATGGCTGCACTACACAAAATATTTCCGTGAGCCTGTTATGTCAATGAGTTTTTCGGTCAGCTATCTTGCCATATTTATAGCGGTACTGCTGTTGTTCTGCTTTATCGCCATAAGAAAATTCAATTACGACAATGTTGCAGAGATAGCAAGTTAGGAGATTAGGGGGACAAAATGAATATCATCAATGTAAATGACGTATGCCTTACGCTTGGCAAAACGGAGATACTAAAGCACATAAATGTGTCCTTTGAGGAGGGCAAGATACACGGACTTATCGGCAGAAACGGCAGCGGAAAGACAATGCTTATGAAGTGCATATGTGGTTTTATCAAGCCCACGAGCGGTGAGATTATCGTTGACGGCAAGCAGGTGGGCAAGGACGTTGACTTCCCGAAAGATATGGGTATCATTATTGAAACACCTGGGTTTATACCTTACTATTCGGGCTACAAGAATCTCAAACTTCTTGCGGGGCTGAACAACAAGATAGGGAAAGATGAGATAAGAAACAGCATGAAGCAAGTTGGACTTGACCCTGATCTAAAGCGACACGTCCGCAAATACAGTCTAGGTATGCGGCAGCGTTTGGGACTTGCACAAGCCATTATGGAAAATCCGAAGATACTTATTCTCGACGAGCCGTTTAACGGTCTTGACAAGGACGGAGTAAAAGAAATGCGTGAGTACCTGCTTTCATACAAGGAGCAGGGCAAGACTATTCTTATATGCTCACACTCTGCGGAGGACATCTCCGTGCTGTGCGATACTGTGCATGAAATGGATAAGGGTGTGATAAGTGAGATCAAGGGGTGAGCTAATCAAAAAAACATCATCTGCGTCAGTGCGAGGCTTTGCCGTTGGCTAAGAATGGGACATTGGAAAATAAACCGGATAGCATTTTCAAATAAGTTTTGATATATAACGCAAAAAGACAGATACCTCAGTCAAATGAAGTATCTGTCTTTCTTATTTCTTAGTTATAGCCTGCTGTATAGGTCTTTCATAATAGTTGTTGAAAAGTTTCTATATTAGTACCGACCTAAGCCGTCCGCCATATTTTTCATATTGTATTAAAGCTGTGTATCAACAAAAATTGTATAGATAGCCTTCATTGCAGATTCAAAATCAGCCTCGTTTACACCGATGATGATATTAAGCTCGCTAGAGCCCTGATCTATCATCTTTACGTTTACATGAGCGTGTGCAAGGGCTGAGAATATTCTGCCTGCTGTACCTCTGTTTGACTTCATTGCACGTCCCACAACTGCAATAAGCGCAAGGTCTGTTTCAATATCAATTGTATCAGGGTGACAGTTTCTGTGCAGACCTGACATTATCTCCTGCTCCTTTGGAGCAAACTCTGCCTGATGAACAACGACAGACATTGTGTCGATACCTGAAGGCATATGCTCAAAGCAGATACCATTCTTCTCGAATACTTCAAGCACTCTTCTGCCGAAACCAAGCTCTGCGTTCATCATATCCTTTTCGATATTAACTACAGTAAAGCCCTTCTTTCCTGCTATACCTGTGATAGTAAATGCAGGCTTCTGAGATGTGGACTCAACGATCATTGTACCCATATCCTCAGGCTTGTTTGTGTTCTTGATGTTTATTGGGATACCTGCTTTTCTTACAGGGAAAATAGCGTCCTCATGAAGTACGCCTGCACCCATGTAAGAAAGCTCTCTCAGTTCCTTATATGTTATGGTAGTGATAGGCTGTGGGTTGTCGATAATTCTAGGGTCGCATACCAGGAAGCCTGATACGTCTGTCCAGTTCTCATAAAGATCAGCGTTTACTGCTGCGGCAACGATAGAACCTGTTACGTCAGAACCGCCTCTTGAAAATGTCTTGATAGTATCGTTTGGCATTGAGCCGTAGAAACCAGGTATTACCGCATTGTCAAGTGTAGCAAGTCTTTGAGGAAGCACCTCGTTTGTTCTTGCAGAATCAAACTGACCCTGATCGTTAAAATAGATAACATCGGCAGCGTCAACAAAGTTATATCCAAGATAGTTAGCAAGAACGATACCGTTAAGATACTCGCCACGGGAAGCCGCATAGTCACGTCCTGCCTTGCCGATAAAGCAAGCCTTGATAGTTTCAAACTCCTTTTCAAGAGAAAGGTCAAGACCCAGATCATTGATTATGCCGTAATATCTTTCCTTGATAGCGTCGAACTCGCTGCTGAAATCCTTGCCCTTTGCAGCAAGATCATAGCAGCCGTAAAGCATATCAGTTACCTTTGTATCGTTTGAAAATCTTTTACCAGGAGCAGACGGCACAACAAATCTTCTTGAGCTTTCCGCTGTGATTATCTCCTTTACCTTTTTGAACTGCTCAGCACTTGCAAGAGAGCTTCCACCGAATTTTACAACCTTTGTCATTTCACAAACCCCTTATAAACTATAGAATTATTCCTGTCTGCGTACTTTTCCCACGCTGACGTTACAATAAATAGTATACCGAATTTGCGTGATTAAGTCAATGTATAAATGGACTAATTTTTATAGTTTTTTTGGTGTATGTTTGTGAAATACGCTTGTATTTGTATGACGGACAACTTATGTTTATCTGTCTGCCTATTATCTGTAATGTTCGTCTATCCACTTATCATGTTTTCGTGAAAGAAAGCCCCAGCGTTCTTCAACACAAAATGCAGCAGATAAAACAAGCGGCAAAGAAAGCAGCACAGCCGCAATAATAAGAATAGCCATATTACTTACGTTCACAAGAACGCCTCCCGTCTCGGTTTTGTTATGACTATATTATAGCGTTCCTTGCTTAAACAGACCTTAATGCAAAGTGAAAACCATGTGAAAAAAGCCCCGACCGAAGTCAGGGCTTTTTTCATCAGACTGCTTAAACCGTCACAGCCTGAGTATTATTCTTTTTAAGCACCTCAATAAAATCTTTTTCAGGAACAGGCTTTGAGAAGTAGTATCCCTGAATGAAATCACAGCCCATGCCAAGAAGCGTGTCGAGCTGATGCTTGTCCTCGATACCCTCGGCGACTATCTGCATATTGAGCTTCTTTATCATCGCCACTGTACTCTCAATGGCGATATGCGCCTTTTCGCTCTTGAAACATTCCCAGACTATTTCCTTTTCAAGCTTGATAAACCTGAAAGGCAGGCTGAGAAGATATGTCATATTTGAATATCCCGTACCATAATCGTCAAGTGCAAACTTCACACCATAATCGGAAAGGGTCTTGATGTTTTTCTCCATAATGTGCGGAGTATACACCGCCGCAGTTTCCGTTACTTCAAGACAAATAGACGATGGGTCTACCTTGTATCTGTCCATAATGCTGAGAAGCTGCTCTACAAGGTCAGATTGCATACACTGGACTACCGACAGGTTTACCTGCACATATTCGATACCAAGTGAAGTTCCCACGCCTTTCTTTATAAAACGGCAGGCTTCCTCGAAAACATATTTGCCTATTTTGAGTATCTTGCCGTTTTCCTCAGCTATAGGAATAAATTCCTGCGGAGGGATAAATCCAAGCTTTTCATCCTTAAGCCTAACAAGGGCTTCACAGGAAACTATCTTGTTTCTTGAACTTGAATATATCGGCTGATAATATACCTCAAAGCCACGATTGTCCAAAGCCTTGTCTATGGCATTCTCTACCTCGCTTCGACGCTTGCTGTCATAAAAGTTTATGTCAATTGCATGAAGAAGTCTTTCCGTTTCAGGTTCACGATGCTTGAACTGCTCGATAAAGTCCACCAGCATATCTGCATTGTCAACGTCCTCAGGGCAGTCGATACGCATAAAGCAGGCTGTTATCAAAGTATCAACAGTACCTATATTCCAGTTTTCAGACAGCTTTTTCCTTATTGCACGATACGTTTCCCCCACCTTTTCAGAATCCTTCGGAAACATAAGAGCAAAGCATTCGTCCTCCAAATAAAATCCATCGCCCAGATTAACAAAGTTATAAAGATAGTCGGAAAAGCTTCTTAACAGAGAGTTGGAAAAACGTCCGCCAAAGGTTTTCATAAGCATTTTGAAATCCGGTATCCTTATGAGCAATAATGTAAAATCAGAAGCTGAGGCATATTTTATGGAACACCTATTGACAAAGCTGCTCCAGTTGAGCATTTTCGTTCCTTGGTCTATCATATCGTCCTGACTTTGCAAAGTGAACATTATTAGAAGCATACATACAGACGCCGCAAAGCACTCCACAAGAAGGTGTTTATTGATCATCTGAACAATTACCGCCACTACCGTCATTGAGATAAAGGCTGTTATAGAAGTGACCACCTGTCTTGATAGCATACTTCTATTACCCATTGCGTAAACGATGCCAAATATAAGATAATAAATCGCCACAATGTATGTAAATGGCTGAAGAGTGCCACGATGATAACCACCTTGACTATCCACATAGATGATAAAATGTGTTGCAGGCGTCGTAATCACAAGCAAAAGATCAACGATCATCGGTGTATATAAAAAGCTTTTGAAAAGAGCAGACATCTCTTTATAGCCGTCCGTCAGGAAAAGTATATATATCACAAATAGAAACGGAATAAGATTATGTGTAAAATAATAAGCCGTATGGAAGAAGATTTTAAGCCCTATGCCCCATTCGCCGGTAGAAAACACACTTAAAATATCCAACACAGTTGACAAAGCCGAGTCGCCCACGAGAATGCCAAAGACCTTATTCTTGTTGCACGGAATACGCTTTTTGAAATAGAATACAACTCCTGTGATAGCATATATCACAAGGGCACATATATCATAATGGATAATATAACCCACAACGCAGACCTCCCCGTATTGTTATGGTAATATTTTAACATAACTCTGTTATGGCTTCAACCGATTTAACAAAAAGTTATAATATTTTTGGTTGTGTGCATAACTTACATATAAATAAAAGCCCGAATTTATGGTTTTTGTCAATTATTATCTATTCGTTGAAATGTTCATTCTTGCGGTTTACTGATAAGATATCATAAACATTTTAACATTATCCTAAAGCTTCACCCAAAAATGAAAAGTTAGAAAAACGATGATAATTTAACTTACGGCAAAAGATTATATATAGTTTTAAATAATTTTTAAATTTGTCGGTTTGACTTGACTAATAAACAATATAGAGTTATACTGAAATCACGGTAAAGATCCTGTCAGAGGACTTGTTATATGCTCGTATTTTGGCAGAGTTTCTGTATATGCCGAAATAATTAGTTCTTACTAATATCTAAAAACAAAACAGGAGGTAATAATTATGTTAAAATGTTTTAAAGACGAGAAATTCTGGTGTGCAGTAGGCGGAGCAGCCGCAGTCATTCTTGGCAAGAAAGTCGTAAAGGCTAAGAAAACAAGAGAGCTTGCCGTTACAGGTCTTGCAAAGGGAATGAAGCTCACAAGCGACGCTAAGTCCGCGTTCCAGAGCATGAAGGACGAGGCTCAGGATCTCTGCTACGAGGCTAAGGAGCAGGCAGGTCTCAACGCAAACGCAGATAACTCCGAGGAAAGCGAAGACTGATAATGCGCTACAGGATCATATCGGATAATCCCGGGCGCATAAGAGTGCGCTTCGGGACTTATGCATTTGATAAGCCGCTGGAAGGTTCTATCCGGAAGCTGGCGGAGGGCAGATCTTTCGTGCTGTCTGCGGAGGTCCATTCCGCAAACGGAGGTCTGCTCATCTGCTACAGGAAGGGCAGCAG
>OHHI01000756.1_pt1 | contig 16218 bp, 18 predicted proteins | sample 1568001 | NCBI WGS metagenome assembly OHHI01 (sample SAMEA3879506, study PRJEB24766) | human gut metagenome | biome: human-associated habitat; feature: feces | place: USA | collected 1985/1987
GAAAAATCGGCAGAAGGAAAAGAAACGGGTGATTATACCTTATCCGTAACTGGTAATGATGTAAAAAGTATGACACAGAGCCTTGTAGCAGAATCTGTGAGTATTTCTGCACCTGATAGATCAAGTTTTGATATTAAGGCATAAGAGGGTTCGGTAAAAGGAAAATATCAAATCGGTACTTTGGTTGGAACTGCGATTTTGGCTAAAAGATTGTGAGTTGCCAATATAATCAATAGTTTCTTCTATGAAAAGATAAGATGACAGGGTGGAAGGCTATGGAGAGCTGACCGCCCTGTTTTTATCCAGAAAAATGCAGAAATAATCAAGAGAAAATCAAAATCTTTCTGCTATTCTGTTTCATGGGTTTTATATGTACGAAGATAGGCTTCTACAAGTGCAAGAATGGTGGTTATCTGATCGCTTGTACATTCTGAAAGATAGACCAGCAGTCTTTGGTAATCCAGATTATCAGTTGGAGCTGCCGGATAAAAGAACGGATCAGCAGAGATGTGTAAAGCTCGAATGAGCTGACCGAGTTTTTCAAGGCTTGGAACATTACCATGATTTTCGATCTCTTTGATATATCTTGATGAAACACCGGATTTTTCGGATAATTCATCATAAGTCAGCTTTTGGTCTAATCTGGCTTTCTTCAGGCGAAAACCCATGTCTTTATCAATTTTCTTAGATTTATCCATGTCATGCACCTCCGTATATAGTGTATAGTTCACCATTTAAAAAGAAAATGAACTAATAACGCACTATATCAGAGGGATATAATGCACTTGAATAAAATAAGTAACTTTGGATATTGCATATAAAAAAACGCAATATTCAAAGGTTTTTTCTCATGTTTTTATCCTTTGAATGTGTTTGGGAGAGTTATGGATTCTGAACCGTTGAAAGGATATTTTTGTATTTGGGAAATATTATCCTGCCCATTGCGTGGAAGGACAGCTAAATAGGTCGCATTTTAAGTAATGCGGCAAATTCTACAATTGAAAGTGCATTATATACACTCGTAGAATGTGGAGAAAATTTAATATCAGATATGAACAGCGTCCTGTGGGTGTGTGCCTGCGAGGACGTTTTTTGTATACAGAAAAATTTCTATAAAAATTTTTCAATCCACCCGAACATCTCCCCGGTTTCATTTGGGAGATACACCGGAAGGGAAAAAGGCAAGTGCCTTGTCATTCGGAACGGGAGGAGGTGAACTCGTATGGGGCAACCTTCTTCTAAGGATGAAATGACTGTCAGGCATCAGTTTGACCGTTTGTGCCAGATGGCATTAAAAGGTGAAGCTGTCAATTATTACAAACACATGGACTATCGCAGAAAACACGAAGTCACATTCTCTGAACTGTCAGAAAAGGAGCTGAGCAAATTATTTACTATGGATGAGTACGGAACAGAAAATCATCATTTTGAAGTGCATGGCTATGATATTGAAGTAAAAAATACTTTGATTGCGGAAGCATTAAAAGAACTTACGGAAAGAAAAAGGAATGTTATTTTACTTTCCTATTTCATGGAGATGAGCGATGCAGATATTGCAAGAGAAATGAATCTGGTTCGCAGTACCATTCATGAACACAGAACACGCTCACTGGAAATTTTGAGAAAGATTATGGAAGGAATAGCAGATGAAAAAGATGTCTAAAACCAGAAACAAAGAAAATTTGTTGCCTTTCCATATTATAAAGGCAGCATCAGAGGGCGATGTGAGTGCAATCAATGCCGTGTTAAAACATTATGAAGGGTACATAATCAAATTGTCCACAAGAAAGCTGTATGACGAAAGTGGACAGGTACACTACTGCATTGATGAAACTCTGCGTCGCAGATTAGAAACAAAGCTGATCACAAAGATATTGGCTTTTGAAGTTGCATAACAGGCGGTTAGCATTGTCCCTTTCCATTCGCTGATTGCTGCGTATGCACCCTGTACCTTGACAACTGAATATTTTTTGCATACAGGACGTGAGGATATGTGGAGCCACTAGGTAGATTCGCCAAGATGTACCTGCTCTTTGATAGGAGTGAATGTGAGGAAATGTTGAAACATTACATTGAAGCAAAGGTATGGAGCGAGAAGATCTGACAAAATGTGTGGCAGTAACACAGGGCGATGAAGCATATCCGTGATAATGATACTTCCGGATTGTAAGGAAATTTGCAGTCCGGTCAATTTGAATGACGGTGCAAGACCGATGTGGGCAGAGTAATGATCTGTCACCTGTATTGCATTTTTATCTGCCTATGAGAGCCAGCAAGAGAATTGTGGGTTGTCATTGGCAGATAAAATGCGTGTTAAATTTAAGGAGGATTTGAGTAATGCAGAGGAAGCCAAAGACAATAAATAAGAAAAGACTGGTCAGATATAAGGAAGGGGCAGAAATGTACAGCATGGGTATGAATAAATTTCAGACTCTTGCCAAAGATGCGGGAGCAATTCTGAAGATAGACAGAATGGTGTTAGTAGACCTTGATGTGTTTGACAAATATCTTGAGTCATTTCGGGTGAAATAAATTTTGCAGACAAGGAAAAAGATTTTGGTTTAACCAAAATTCACTTGACTTTTGGTTAAACAGAAAGTATAATGATTATGAAATGGATGGAGGTGTATATTGTGGCTAGAACAGGTAGACCGAAGTCGGATAATCCTAAAAAAACTCTTATCGGATTAAAACTGACGGAGGAAGAAGCTGCAAGACTGAAAGGATATGCGTCCAAACATGACATGACCATAACACAGGTGCTACAAAGAGGGATTGATATGCAGTATGCAATGGATAAACCGGCTGAGTAGCTAGTACAAAATCTCTTTCCTTGAGAGAGGAGACGAGATGGCGAAATCAAGAAAGGATAACAAAGGGAGAGTATTAAGAAAAGGCGAAACTCAACGCAGTTGCGATGGTAAGTATGTATATACTTATGTTGATCCGGAAGGAAAGCGCCGGAGCATCTATTCTAAGGACATCATGGAATTGCGGGAGAGAGAAGTTAAACTGATGAAAGATCAGCTTGATGGGTTGGATGCGTATGCAGCCGGAACATCTACAATCAATTTTGTTTTTGACAGATATATATCGACAAAGGCAGAGTTGAGGGAAACAACAATGCGGAACTATAAATATATGTATGATCGCTTTATACGAGGTGGATTTGGCAAGAAGAAAATTGCCGCTGTGAAGTATTCTGATGTATTGCAGTTCTATCAGCATTTGTTGAAAGAGAAGGAAATGCAGATAAATACGCTAGAAACAATTCATACTGTTTTACACCCGACATTTCAGCTTGCTGTGCGTGATAACATCATTCGTGTTAATCCAAGCGATGGAGTAATGGCACAGATTAAAAAGCAACCGGGGAAAAATCATGGTGTGAGACACGCTTTGACAGTGGAACAACAGAGAGCCTTTATACGCTATATTGATGAAAGTCCTACATTTTACCACTGGGCATCATTTTTTAAGTTTCTGCTTGGAACAGGTTGTCGAATAGGAGAAGCAATCGGTATCCGATGGGAAGACATTGATTTTGAAAAAAGGACGATCAGTATCAATCATAGCGTGGTTTATTACAGTAGAGAGTTCAAAGAACATCCGATATGTTCATTTGCTGTATCTCTTCCAAAGACAGAAGCTGGTATACGCACGATTCCGATGATGGATACGGTTTATGATGCACTCCAGATGGAATTGGATGACCAGAAGGAACATGGATTTAATGAAACAGTGATTGATGGGATGAAAGGATTTATCTTTATGAATCGTTTTGGCAATATCCATAATCCGCAAGCTGTAAACAGAGCAATCAAGCGTATATATGAAGCACACAATGCAGAAGAAGTGGTAAAAGCTGCAAAACAGCACAGAGAGCCTGTGATAATACCACATTTTTCATGTCATCATTTGCGACATACCTTTTGTTCAAGGTTTTGCGAAAATGAAACAAACTTAAAGGTAATTCAGTCTATTATGGGACACGCAAATATCGAAACAACCATGGATATTTATGCGGAAGTTACCGATACTAAAAAGCAGGAAGCAATTCAAAATTTAGCACACAATTTAGATGTATTTTAGGAAAGAGTCCGGCATGGACTGACGAGAGTACGACAAAATGTGTGCCATACGACAAGAGTACGACAAATTCGAGTGGTGTAATCAGCATAAATATGTTATTATAATAATGTTGGAACACCGAAAAAGGCTTTATTAAAGGAAAAAGCATTAAAGTAAATTAAATTGATGTGAAATCCCGACAATGAAGAGCATTGGTGGCGTAAAGGCTGAAAATGGCGTAAGTTCTAAGCCTTCAGAAGAGGTAAAAGCTGAGCCGGAGAAGATTGATTTCTCTAATGTAAAGATTGAACCTTTATTTGAGGAAGAAGTAGACTTTGATACATTCAGCAAGTCAGATTTCAGAGCTGTTAAGGTAAAAGAGTGTGTAGCAGTTCCTAAGTCAAAGAAATTATTACAGTTTACTTTAGATGACGGAACAGGCACAGACCGCACTATTTTAAGCGGAATCCACGCTTATTATGAGCCAGAAGAGCTTGTTGGAAAGACACTTATTGCCATCACAAATCTTCCACCTAGAAAGATGATGGGAATTGAATCTTGTGGTATGTTACTTTCAGCAGTAAACAATCTTAAGGATTCAGAGGATGAAGAACTTCATCTTCTTATGGTCGATAACCACATTCCAGCAGGTGCAAAGCTCTACTAAAAACGTGATGTACCTTATGGTGGAAATTTGTAAAATTACAAAAATACGCCAATTTTACGCCAAACGATGCAGAGAATGAGCAGATTTGATGCTTATGGAAGTGGCGATATGATATAATAACCTCACTGGTAGAAAATACTGGTGAGGTTTTTTATTGAATGCGTAATAAAAGGTGCTACTTCGTAATCAGAAAAGAAGGTGTAATATGAGAGAACAATTGTTGCTGTTGATAAGAATATCGAAGCCTGAATATAATAAATGTTTGTATGATGAATATAAGTTGTATATGAACCCACATCCGGCGCAAGCTGACGCCGGACACACCAAAAGCGGGCTATATCCGTACTGTACTGGGCAGCGGATATAAATTTAACAGTTCTCCCTTTTAAGTCAGTAAGAAAAGCTCCGAGGCCGTAAGTGATCTCGGAGCCTTTCTCATTGACTTAAATCTTAAACAATTTGATCGCCTTCAACAAAATAATGCTCAATTCCTGGTACAGATCCTCGTCCAGCACACCATCAATAATAGCATACTTGAGCAGCAATGGTCGATACATCTGTAAGATCGCCGTAATGGCATCCTCGTTTCCGGCCTTGGCACTGAGGAGCAGACATTCAAAATTCATCTCTTGTCACCTCCTTCAATGCTCTTTCTGATTTTCTGAATCGTCCTGTAGTAAAGTGCAGCCACCCCTTTATAGGACAGCCCAAACTTTGCTCCCAGAGTCTCGAAATCTTCTTCCTCCAGCGTTCGAGCCAGAAATATCTGGCGTTCCCGTTCATTGAGTTTCTGCAACGCCTCCAGAAGCGCTCCATTCTCAATGACATCCATAAGCGGTAATCTATCCAAGACCACTTCCTCTGAGCTGGGTTCGGACTCATAGACCACTTCCACAGTACTCTCTATACTGCTGCGCTTATAAAGCTGGATCAAATAATCTTTTCTGCGGCGCTTGACCGCCGAAACTAAATATGCTGTAAACCTGAATTGCAGGTCATCTTCTGCCTGCCCATTGTTCCGTTGCCACATGGCTTTACCTCCAAAAGTCTCAAGAATTCCGATGGATTTCCTGAGCTTCTGGCGGTGACCTGCACCGGACAAAACTTGGCTGTGATAGAGAAAAACAGCCAGCTTTGTACCAATGGACAAAACCAGCTGTTCCTTGAATTGCTGCATCGAGCAGTTCAATAGATTCCGTCCGAGCAGGTGGAGGTTTTTCCTTATGTGGAGAAAACTCTCTTGTCCTGCCGCGACGATATACCCCTATTGAGAGCCGTTCATGAAAAGCCGTGTGTCCTGGAGTTATGAAAGCAATGAACTGCTCGATGTTGTGGAATCCTTTCTCCATAACATCGTTACTCCCTGTCCGCAGTTATGCGGACGGCACACAGGCGGCCTGCATCATCCCCTTTCTTTCGCGATATGGCAGCGCAACGCTGCCGCCCTGCTAATAATTATTAAATTGTGAAATAAAACTTTTTTCAAATGCTATTCCAGCTATTCTATTAAATTAAAACAAAAGGCGGCCTCCATCCTTATTGCCAGGATAAAGACCGCCCTCTTCTTCCGATTTTCATTGGGTACTGTACTGATCTCATACCCCCCACCTCCACTTATCGAGTTTTCATTGGTTTTGGGATCACTGCCATAATCATAGTGTAACTGACAGTTTTCGGAAACTCTTGGAGTAGCATTGGAATCGCTTTCGAGCAAAAAGAAAATCATTCGACATTATATGACAAAACAAGCTCTAAAACGGACACACTACTTTGCAACCTTTCTCAGTGTTCCGCTTTAGAGCTCTTCCTTTATTTTTTCCATAAAGTTGTATCTTCCATCGCTACCTGTGCTGTATCTGGATGGATATAAATGATTTGGAGTCCTTTCTTCTTGGCGTAGTTGACCGCCTGCTGGGTTCCAGACCGCATATTGTGTGCATTATCATAGACAGCTATCATATATCCGGCCTGCTCCACCATATAGTAATTGCGTTTCTTATAGCTTTCACTTGATGGCGTTTCACACAGTATTAAGACCTTTTCAGCATATCTGCGAATAAAATCCATCCTCTTTCGGTGCCAGTCATCCCAGTCTGAATCGTAACCCTCAAAAGGGAGAGCCAGGCACAATTCCACATCTTGATACGCTTGCTGTTCTTTCATGCGTAGCAGGATCTCCGCTGCCCACATATCAGCGCCCATTGCCCCTCCAGCCCAAAAGCATCGTACTCCCTGGTTATAGAGTCGTATGAGTTGCTCCTGCAGACACTTTTTAATCCGTTGGCAGCGTTTATCCTTTTCATTATATTTGAACTTAAATCTGGTCGGCCTGTGGCCTGTAATCACACACGAAAAACTGTTCATATGGTTCTCCTTTCCCATCATACTCCTCTGCATATTATACTTGCCATAGACGAGATAAATCAACCATGACCGCTTAATAATCCATGTCATAGCGGATAAAATGTAACTATAGCATGGAGGTGACGCATGGAAAATCTACTGAAAGATATGGGTAAACGGATCTTCGACCGGAGGAAACAACTGAATATGACCCAAGAAACTCTGGCAGAGCTGGCTCATGTCACACCACAGACCATCTCCACCGCAGAACTGGGGCAAAAGGCTATGCGGCCTGAGACAATCCTCAAAGTCTGCGATGCACTTCACATCAGCACCGAGTATTTGTTGCGAGGCGTCATCACAGAAGCAGATTCTTCTCTTCTTATGAAGAAGATTTCCACACTGACGCCCAAACAATACAGGCATTTTGAAGATATTTTAGACAGTTTTATCGCGGCCATACAGGAAGAGGCATAGGAGCACCACTGGCTCCCATGCCTCTTTTGATTATCCCCTGCTGCGGAACGCAGACAAAGTACTGGCAATCAGGCTGCGTGTCCTATCGTCCATTTCCGGATCATCGTCCACTTCCTGTGCAGCCGAAAGCATCACAGGCGCTGCAGGCTTCTCCACCAATCTGGCTGTGGGAATCTGCTCTTTTGCTTTTTCCTGTCCCATACCTTCCTGCCGCAAAATCTCTTTGACGATAGCTACCACCGCTTCTTTGCTGATAATCGAAGCATTTAGCGGCTGCGGCTCCTGCCCAAAGTGCTCATTATAGTAGACCACTGCATTTGCCACATATTGCGCTTTTGTGCGGGGACTCTGTAACTCCAGTAATCCAATGGCAGTCTCGTGTATGGGATCGCCCTCATTAAAGCGCAGCGTAAACCGTCCTCGTTCTTTTTTCTCGCCCATGCCATCACCTGCCTGCTGTTTCAATCCGGTACAGATACTCATAGCCATCCGCATTTGCATTGATTTTCGGTACGAAGAATGGTGTTCCCACCTTGCCCGAAGTTTCGATCTGCCGCTTCAAAAGAATGGCGCCACCGCCTACAAATACTACCTTGCAATATTGCAAGTCCAACATTCGCTCCCGCAGCGTGCTGAACAGGTCATTGATAAATTCCTGCGCCATCTGTTCTGTCAGCCATATGGCTGCATCCGGATATTGCGTCTTTTTCCCCATCAGTATGGCATCCACATCTCCTTCATCCAACAACAGATCCAGCTCCGAATTCACCTTTGAACGCACCTTATTGTACAACAGGATCACGCCATTTTCTAACGAATCACAGGAGGTAAGGTCAATCTCTCCGTTTTTCATCAGCAGATAGTCAGCAGTAAACCCACCAATATCCAAAATTACCGCCTTGGGCTCTTCAACAAGCGTGTGAAGCATGGTGGCCGCCGCTGCATAAGCCTGTGGGAAGCAGGCCACATCTTCAATATAGATGGAATACGGCTTGCCCTGCACCTCAAATTCTACCATTCCCCGCTGCCCAAAGTATTGTGTAAACCGCTCCACCTGGGCGCCAAAGTGTGCCGGCGGCAACCCTACCGCCAGTTGGATACGCTGAACCTCTGAGGAATATGCTCCCCTCGCTTCAATCTCACCAGCCAGAGCAAATAGGGTCAGGATAAAGAAGCGATCATCCTCCGTTTTATCTTTCCGATAAGGAATCCGCTCAGTAGACAGCGTATAGTAGGTATTCTGATACCTCAGCACATTCTGTCCAAAGGGACGGGTGACACTCTGCTTCAGACCGGACACAAAGGGGTTGCAATGAACCGTTTTAATTTGTTTGTTGCCATGATCAACGCCAATAAGCATATGTAATGCCTCCTTTTTTCTTTATACATATCCTTTACGCCTATATGACGCCTATTCTCAACAATCACACACTATTTTTATGAAAACAAAAAGCAGGAGACCCATCATAAAGGTTTCCCGCTTTTGGCTGCTTCATAATGTGCGCAGCTAATATATATTTGATTGTTCTATTCTGCCATACCTTGCGGAACTTCAAATTTGTATCCGCTCCCCAAAACAGTACGGATATAACCCGCTTTCGGCATATCCGGAGTCAGTTTTCTGCGGATCTGACCAATGACGCTGGCAACGGCTGTTCCGCAGTTTTCACCATCCTCACCCCACACTTCTTCATAAATCTGCCCAGCAGAAAATACCCAGGACGGGTGGTTTGCCAAGTATACCAATGTCGCAAATTCCCGATGGGTCATAGAAATTAACTCGCCGTTTCGGTGTACCGTTCTCTCCTTCAGGCGAAGCTCCAATCCCGGAAAAACAAGAGTATTACAAGGGTGAGATGACACAATATGGTCAAATCCTGGCTCGGCTGCAATAATCTCCATAATTCTGCTAAGTATGTATTCTTCATGGTCTGTTACCGACAATACAAAGATTTTTCCCATATGTCCCTCCCTTATTCGTAATTAGAATGCTGATACCCTGCAACCAATATAAAGTTTACTTGTTTATTTCAGTAATAACGACTGTTCCGTTTTTATCCAGCAAAGGGGTAATCCCCGTATCATGGACAAGGTAGTTTACACCTGTTTCGGTGTCTACAACAATACTCAAGGAAGTTCCCTGTGTATAGATTGTTTCAAAGCGCTTTTCTTTGTTTGCCATAGTAATCCACTCCTTTGCATAGTGTAAGGTATCAGCATTTCTAATTTATTACTCTATGATAAAGGCCAAATGTTGCAGAAATCTCCTAACCGCTTTCTTTTTCGGCAAGAAAACAGGCGGAATTGCTTCATTTTTGTAGCAATTCAATTTTTATCTCATTTCAGGCCGAAGAATAACCCGTTTGAATAAGAACATTGTTGCACCAAAATAGGTCAGGTAGATTGCACAGAATAGCAGAATCGTCACCAGACCATAAAGAGGTACAAGTCCCTGCTGCAAAATTGCCTCTCCGAAAAAGAACTGTGCCCCTGCAATCAGCAGAACCGTCAGCAAAAGGGGGAATAGCAGTGGGATCAAAAAGACTGTGGACAGTTCCCTGCGGATCAGGGAAGCCTGCCTGCGGCCCGGTACACCCAAAAGGTCAATGACTGCATAATTCTTCTGGTTTTTGTCTATGGCAGACAGCTGCTCAAATGCAAGAACCGAGCAGGATAGAATGATAAAAATAATGCTTAAATACAATCCGCAGAACGAAATGGCTGTAAATCCAGTCAGCGAATTGGCAACGCCCCACGCCCTTACTGTAACACCCATCGTTACTTTTTCCGGGAGCTGTTGACCTGACTGCAATTCCGGCTGCCATTTCCCACTGTTCAGGAATTGCTTCAAGTCGCTTTTCAATTCCGGGTATCCGCCATCTTCCAGTTTCATCGCCAGACGGATTTTTTCTCCGACTAATTGTGAAGCTGCTTCATCCGGCAGAACAAGTACATATCCCTTCGTTCCGGCCATTTGATACTGCTCCATCGGCTCCGTCAGGATTGGTGTCACTGCAATAGTCAAGGTTCGACCATTTAATGTGATCTCCGGCTGCTGCTTCAAGCCCTGCCGGATTCCGTCCATATAGTTCCATGTATCACAATGAACCAAAAATTCGTTGTTGCCCATGACAACAGGAGAAAGCCCCAGGATTTCACGCAGGTGGTTATAGTCGGACAAGGACAAGGCTTCGATAGATTTTTCAGGAACCGCATACAGATAATAGCTCACAGAATCCTCGACTCCACAATGCTCCTCTGTAAAGGAAACGATGGAATCCATGCTGGATTTTTCCAAAGGTGCATCAATCGCTACGCCTGCATCATAGGGATAATAGGCTTTCATATTGGCTTTGTAGCCTGCCCCCATGGTAAGCCCCACAAACATGGTTGCCAGGGATATGGTCAACAGGATTGCCACCACAGCCATTGTCCGGCCAGCAGAATGGATGCGCCGCCCAATCTGCCCCAGGAAGAACAGATTTTCTTCTTTGTACTTATGGCGCAAATTTTGTTTTGCAAATCGGTGCAGCAAAAGAGGTATCTGGCGATGCAGCTCGTAAACACCCACCAGAATGAGCAAGCAGGCTCCGCCAAGGTACAAAAATGCTTCATTGGTTTGTGTCTGAAGCATCCGCCCAAGCAAAATCACGCCTGCAACCATTGCGGCTATTGAAAGCAATACTACCAAAAGACTATGGCAGAATGATTTGAAACGGTATTCTTCATTCTTGCGGTTATCATACAGCAGATCGATTACTTTCTGATGCCGGATAATCTTTGCCGCCCGAAACATCCCAAAACCATACATCAAGGCAAAAAACAAAAATGTTACTGCCCATGCCTGGAGAGAAAAGGAAACCTGATAGGTATGCGGCACCTCAAAGATATTTTTTACCACCTGATTCAGCAATCCGGAAAGCCCTGTGCCAACCAAAGAACCAAGCAGAAAGGCCCCAGTGCCGATGATACTGTTTTCAGCAAGGAACAAATTCCGTACTGTCTTTGCTTCCATGCCAATCAATTCGTAGGTTGCAAACTCCTTTTTCCGTCGTCCTAGCATAAAGCGGATCGCATAACCGATCACAAACGAGGACATAAAAGCAACCAGAGCTGACATAAGCAAAATTCCAGTCGTCAGCATCGACATATTTTCTGCCATAGCAAGAACATCTGATGAAAAGCCCAATGCCAAAAATGAGTACATCAATGCCGCAGTCAAGGTAAGCGTCACAAAGTAAATGATATAATCCCGCAGGCTTCTGCGGATATTTTGAATTGCTAACTTCCAGTACATCATTACGACCTCCCTTCCTTTAATGTTTTTCTATGTTCCTTTGAAACAGGTAATAGGTTGACACAAAATAACATCCAAAGACGATTATAAAAGAGATATAGGATAGGGTCAGGATTATTCCAATTTGCGAAGGCAAAACATAGGCGATAATCTCATTGTAGTTGCTCCAAAGCAAATAGGAAAAAACTCCAATACTTCCAACTATCGCCATCAGAACCGGAAGTCCAAACCAGAAATACATTTGCCGACGAGCAGTTTTCTGGCATTCTTTACGCTCCACTCCTAATTTACGAATGATGTCAAAACGATGTTTTTGTTCAATAGCATCTGTAAGCTGTTGCACCGATAACATAGTAAAACTGCTTACTAACAACACAAGCGCCGCATAAGTGCCAATCAGTGACAATAACAGCATATTTGAAATACCCTCATTGGACTGTAAGGTATTCAAACGAATAAATGCAGACTCCGGCGGGAAATTCCCAAGTTCTCTCTGATATGTGCCCATATTTTCTTCAAATTGTTTTGCAAATTCATAAGTTAAAGGCTTATCGGTATTTGCAGAATAAAATGTGGTCGCAATCCGAAGGTCTGAGATAGCTACGTCCGGCAAAACATAAACCGCTTTTGTCCTGCTGGTAAACAGGTTAATTCCTATCGAATCCTGAAAGTCGGCGTCCTGGGCCTTATTAAGAACAATGCCATTCACTTGGATCTGACGGATATTTCGGTCAATTTCCTGCATCTCCGTTTCTACTGCTTCCCGGTTCCAAGAAACCCCAAATGTATCATTGGGCAACACAGCCGGTTCCAGACCAGACAACGCCCTCAATTCATTATAGTCAGATAACGAAACCGCAAGAAACGGAATTTTCTTTTGCCCGTTACCAATATCCTCATTCGCAAGGAAGTAAAGCTCTCCCTGCGCCTTTCCAGTTACAGAGTATCCCCCTTGTTCCAGATAGTCGGTAATCGCATCATAGTCCAGAGTCCCTGTTGGTAACAAAGATTCTTCTGCCCGGTACATCGTCCCTACCTGCACATCGTATACAGAAAGAGCGAGCTGGTACGATTGAATCCGAAGCGCCAGAACGGGAAGATAGGAAAAGAGGACCAGAGCTGCTGTCAGGACGCAGGAGATGACCCCCATCGTCTTGGAACTGGTTCCCATTCTACTCTTGATTTGCCCAAGCCAGAACAGATTCCGATAGTATCTGGCAGAAGGCTTACGAATCATTTTTGATAGCCACCAAGTAAGATTGCTAAAAAAAGCAATCAAGGAAAATACAAGAAGCAATAGTGCAAAGACTGGTGGCATCGTCAAATACGCCTGTATCGCTATTCTTTGGCGTACCAACGAATCAAAAAGCGGGGAAAGAACCAAAAGAGCAATCCCTTCAGCAGCTCCAAAAATTGTGAGTGCCATTAGCGGACCACTTCCATCTCTTTTCTTTCTGCCGGCAAGAAAGAAAAACACAGCTGATACCAAAAAGCCAGCAGCCAGGAAAGTCAGAAACAATACCCTGAAAAGAGCTGCCGGATAATGTAAAACCAAACAGCTTAGAGCAGCCATCATCCCAAGGATCACAGTTGAAACTGCGGTACAGACCACCACCCACTTCCCAACCTGCCTCGTTAAAGGAATATTTTCTACACCTTTCTGGCTATTTTGCAACATCTGAATGATTTTCAGTTTTCGTACAGCAAACAGGTTCTTAATTCCCAGCAAAAGTACAATCGCACCAAAAAAGATAACAGTTCCAAGAAAAGTGTCCGGAAACAGAGACAAATGCAAATGGTAATTCTCACCGAAAGATTGAACAACAATCACACTGATAATCTGAGAAAGCAGCATTCCCAACAGTACACCTAATAAAATCGCAGCAGCTCCCATAACAGAAGTTTCCAAAAAGAATAAGAAGGCAACTGTTTTCTGCTCCATCCCAATAATCGTTTCAATCGCAAATTCCTTCTGTTTACGCCGAAGCATATAGGAATTAACATAGGACATCAAAAATACTACAAAAAGTCCCACCAATGGTACCGCGATCCGCATCATTTTCTTCAGTACATCTAAATGGATGGGTACGGGAAGTGTCGCATTGTAATAGGGACTTACCAGAGAAAAGAATCCATAAAACATTCCAACCGACAAAACCAGTGTAACCACATAAATCAAGTAATCTCTGGCTGTTCGGCGGACATTGCGAAGTGCCAGTTTAGCGTACATCATTCATGCCCCCTCCCATCATGGTGAGGACATCCAGGATTTTTTCAAAGAAAGTCCTGCGGGAATCACCACCCTTACGGATTTCCGTGAAGATCGCGCCATCCCTCAAAAAGAGAATGCGATTGGCGTAGCTTGCCGAGAAAGCGTCGTGTGTCACCATCAGGATCGTGGCTCCGAGATCTTCGTTGATACTCTGAATCGTAGAAAGCAGCATCTGGGACGAGTGACTGTCTAACGCACCGGTGGGTTCATCCGCCAAAATCAGCTTAGGCTGGTTGATAATGGCTCTGGCACAGGCGCACCGCTGCTTCTGGCCGCCGGAGACGTTCGTGCCGCCCTGCTCGATATAGGTGTCATAACCGTCCGGCATGGCGGAAATGAATTCATCCGCACACGCGAGCACGCAGGCGTGACGGAGCTCCTCGTCCGTGGCGTTTTCGTTACCCCAGCGGAGGTTTTCCTTGATCGTTCCGGAAAACAGCTCGTTTTTCTGCAGCACCATGGCAACGGCGTTGCGCAGCGTCTCCAGATCATAATCGCGCACGTCCACGCCGCCGAGCGTCAGCCTGCCGCCGGTGACATCGTACAGACGCGGGATGAGCTGCACGAGCGAGGACTTGGACGCGCCCGTGCCGCCGATGACGCCGATCGTCTCGCCGGAACGGATGTGCAGATCAATGTCATCGAGCACCTTTTTGTCCGCCTTGGAGGCGTAGACAAAACTCACATGGTCAAAATCAATGGCGCCGTCGCGCACGGCCATGATCGGGTGCTCCGGATTTTGAATGTCCGTCTTTTCCTCGATCACCTCGGCGATGCGGCGCGCGGACGAGAGCGAGATCGTCAGCATGGCAAAGACCATGGACAGCATCATCAGGCTCGAGAGGATCTGCATGGCATAGGTGATGAGCGCAGTGAGGTTGCCGGTCGTCAGGCCGAGTGCCGGGTCATTGCCGCTGGCGATGATGGCCTTGGCACCGAGCCAGGAGATGATGATCATGCACGCGTAGATGCATGACTGCATCAGCGGCGCGTTGAGCGTGATGAGCCGCTCGCCCTTGGAAAAGTCCTTGTAAATGCGCTCGGAAATGGCGCCGAATTTGCGGATCTCGTGCTGTTCCTGATTAAAGGACTTCACGACACGGATACCGCGGACATTTTCCTGCACGACGTTATTGAGCTCGTCATATGTGCGGAAAACGCGCGTGAAGATCGGGAACACGCTGCGGATGATGAAAAACAGCGCCACGGCAAGGATCGGCAGAATGATGAGAAACGTCATGGAGATGTCACGGCTGATGCGGAACGACACGATCATGGAAAAGACCAGCATGACCGGTGAGCGGATCTGAAAGGCATTCTGCACGTTCGTGACATCCGTCGTCAGGCGCGTGACGATGGACGCAGTGGAAAACTTGTCGATGTTGGAAAACGCAAAGGTCTGCACGTTGTTGTACATATCCTCACGCAGGTTCGCGCCAAAGCCGACGGATGCACGCGCCGCGATGCGCGCCGCGAGCACGCCGGTCGCCAGCTGGAACGCCGCCAGCAGCAGCAAAAATGCACCGAACTTCCAGACCGCCGCCATGCTGCCGCCCTCAATGCCGAAGTCAATGAGGTTGGACATGAACAGCGGGATCACGATCTCAAACACGACCTCCAGCGCCGAGAGCGACACCGTCACGAGCGCGGGGCCTTTGTTTTCCCGCAGGCTGCGGGATAATGTATGAAGCATGGATTTCCTCCTTCCTGGATCACGGGCCTGTCAGCCGAGATCGGCATAGATCGTGCGCAGCGCCGATTCCAGCGCCGCGATCTGTTCCGGCGTCAGCGAGCGGAGCATCTGCTGCTCCGTTGTCTGGATCGTGGCGTGCATATCCTGCGCGACCGCGGCAGCGCGCTCCGTCTGGCTGACGATCTTGCTGCGTTTGTCCGCCGGGTCGAGCCGGCAGCGCACGAAGCCATTTTGCTCCATGCGGTTGATGATGCCCGCCACCGTCGGGTGCGACACCTGCAGAAAGCCCTCGATCTCCTTTTGCGTCGCCTGACCGCCGCTGCGGTCCAGATAGCCCAGCACGCGGCTTTGCGTCAGCGTCAGCCCCTGCTGCGCAAGATCGGCATGTCGGGCCGCAG
>OHHI01000776.1_pt1 | contig 15811 bp, 18 predicted proteins | sample 1568001 | NCBI WGS metagenome assembly OHHI01 (sample SAMEA3879506, study PRJEB24766) | human gut metagenome | biome: human-associated habitat; feature: feces | place: USA | collected 1985/1987
TTTCCAAAAAGCCACGCAGTAAAATATTTTGACTGCGTGGCTTTACATATTATTTGGTGCAGTCATCCTTGATTGTATTTTTATACCTACGGTTTCTTTTGCTTTTTGGGGGCAAAATCCTTCATGCCAGGAATAGCACCTCCGGCTACAGCCCAGAAATACAGGCTTGCCACACTGCAATACGGACTTAATCTCCGCCGGTATTTTTCGAACAGTTTGCGGTCAATTTTTCTGTGGTGATAAACCATCCGCATGCCGCGTTGGATTGCCAGATCACCAAAACTCAATACATTTGGACGCTGCATACAAAACAACAGAATCATTTCCGCGGTCCAGACACCAATTCCCTGTAAAGAAGATAATTCTTTTATGGCTTCCTCGTCCGATTTTTTCCAGATTCCGTCAATATCAAAAGTTCTGTCCTTTACTTTTCGGGCAAAATCGGTAATATACCCTGCCTTTCTGAAGGAAATTCCCAGTGACTGTAAATTGGAAACTCCGTCACTCAGTATGGTATCTGCGTTAATGATACCATACTGATCCTTCATTCGTTTCCAGATGGTTGCCTGTGCTTTTGTTGAAATCTGCTGACCGATGATATGATGAATCACGGCTGAAAATAAATCGGTGTCAACTTCCCGTTCAATCATTCCGATTTTATCGATAATTTCTGCAAGGCGTTTATCTTTCTGTTTGAGGTATGTAATCTCTTTTTCTCCGTATGCAAAAAACATTTTTATTGTCCTTTTTATAACTGCATTGTAATAATTTACCATATTATTATATCACTTAACAGGACAATAAAATCATCAAAAAGCATAGCAGAACCAAGTTTTTTTTTGGATGAAAAACGATCCGGAATCAAAGAAAATTTATTCCATTGTTGTTGTGGTGGGAATTGTTATCGTGATTGCTGGATTATTAAAAATATTTGTTTTCGGATAAGAAACTTCGAAACAGCGGTATCAGGAAAGGTGAAAAATCTTTATGGTACCGCTGTTTTTGTGTTAATTTTTATTTTAATTTTCGAGGAAAAGACACATAAAGAGATTTCTCCTTTTTCGCATGGCAAAAGTGAGTTATAATTATACAAGAGCAAAAAGTTTAAAACGCAGGCAGAAGGAGAAGAAGCAGATGAACATTCGAAGAGCAAACGAAAACGATATCCCAAGACTGATCGAACTGCTGGAGCAGGTGCTTCAGATCCATGCAGATATCCGGCCGGATATTTTTATCCCGGGAACCACAAAATACACAAACGAAGAACTTTCCCAGATGATAAAGGATGATACCAAACCGATTTATGTTGCAGCAGATGAGAATGACAACTGTCTCGGCTATGCATTCTGTCAGTTGCAGGAGCAGCCATTTTCCAACAATATGGTGCCGTTTACCTCGCTTTTTATCGATGATCTGTGTGTCGATGCAAGTACCAGAGGACAGCACATCGGAGAGAAGTTGTTTGTGCATGTAAAAGAGGAGGCAAAGCGTTTAGGCTGCTATGAAGTGACGCTCAATGTCTGGGCGGGAAATACCTCGGCGGAGAAATTTTATGAAAAGATGGGGTTGAAAACCAAGGAGCAGCAGATGGAGTATATTTTATGATAAATATCCGAAGTGCAAAACAAATGGATCTTGCCCGGATTGAAACGATATACAACTACATTCATGATGAGGAAGTTGGCATTGTACCGTGCGTGTTTAACGGGATTCCGGATGTACAGCTTGTGTGTCTTGAAAAATACCGGCTAATCTAAAATACAACTTTAGATTAGCCGGTATATTTTTATTGATTTTGTATATATTAACGACTATAATAAAATTAGAGTTTAGATTAGCCGGAGGTTTGTTATGCCATATATACAAAGAGCGATAACGCCAATATTGAAACAAAGAGTGTCTACCAGCAAGTGCATGTTACTGGTAGGAGCCAGACAGGTCGGGAAATCAACACTTATAAAGCATGAATTCAAGGATTTTAACCGGGCAAATTTTGATGACAGACTGACAAGAATGCAGGCGAAGGAAGAACCTAAATTGTTTTTTTTAAACAATCCACAGCCGCTTTTTATCGATGAGGTTCAAAAAGAAAGCAGTATTCTGGAAGATATCAAGCAGATTGTCGATGAATCGGATGAGCGAGGGATGTTTATTCTTTCCGGTTCTCAGAAACTTGAACTTATGAAAGGCATGAGTGAATCGTTGGCAGGAAGAGTGTCAATCTCAGAGCTTACCGGATTATCCATGCGGGAGATTTATGGTGTAAAATTTAATCGGCATTTTATCCCAACCGATGCATATATCAAAGAACGTGAAAAAGAGATTGTAAAATATGACAATATATGGGAAATTATCCACAAAGGATCTTATCCCGAGCTTTATGATATAGACAGGGACTGGCAAGAATATTATTCTTCTTACGTTGCAACTTATATGGAGAGGGATATCAATGAACTGGTGGCGGCAGATGGTATTACATTTACCAAATTTCTGACGGCAGTTGCTGCAAGAACAGGTGAACTTCTCAATTATTCCAACATAGCAGGAGACGTCGGGGTAAGTGAGCCGACAATTAAGAACTGGATATCTATTTTGGAAAGAACCGGAATTGTATATCTGCTCCAGCCGTATAGTGCGAGCGCACTTAAAAGGGCAATAAAGACACCAAAACTTTATTTCCGGGATACCGGACTGGCATGTTATCTTACCAGATGGCTTACTGCCGATACATTGAAATGTTCAGCGGTTGCAGGGAATATGTTTGAGACATTTGTAGTGTCTGAAATTTTAAAATCCTATTCCAACGAGGGCAAAGATTACAGATTTAACATTTTTTATTACAGAGGGAAAGACAGAAATGCTTCCGGTGAAAACGAAATTGATCTTGTGATAGAGGAGGATGGAGTCTTATATCCGGTCGAGATTAAAATGTCCGGCAATCCCAAGGCAAGTATGGGAGCAACGAATCAGGTATTGGATAAGGTAAGTGATAAAAAAAGAGGTCTCGGAGTTATTTTATGTCTGATTGATAAAAAGACATATTTAAGAGAAAATCTTGTAGCATTACCGATCGAATTTATATAAAAGGGGTGATTCCATGATGCTAATGTGTAAAAACACATCTGTTTACGACATAGAGAAAGAAAAAACATTAAATTATAATCTTCTTCCGGGGCTGATGCAGCAAAAAGGTGCAGACAATCACACCTTCACAAAATGGATGAAATACCGCTATTCCTCAGGTACCAACACGATAGCACGGAAATTAAAGGGCATCACATTCGGACAGGGAGCGCGTATGCGCATTAACCGTGAGACTAGAGCGTTGAGTTTCAGCGACTGTTACTGGACAAAAGCTGAGGATGATTCGATATGTTTTGAGGAGATCAGTCCGTATTACAAACCATTCTGGGACGGAAACGAAGAATTTACGGGACAGGCGGCACCGACACTCTACGTGGGTGGTGCACTGTCAAAGGAATGGAAACAGGACGGAAAGCTCTACAAATATGGCGATATTTCCGTGGAACTGCAATGTATTAAGCTTTGCAGGGAATGCGGAATTTCTGTAGAAAGAGCAGATGAGACAGACGGAGGAATCGCAATTTCTAATATAACCTCCCCAAAGGTGATGCTTGAGCAGGCAGATCAGTCGGGAAGAATTGATCCGGATGATTTTGATGAGCAGACGATTATAGATCTGTTTGGAAAAGCCGGAGCGCAAATGCTTATTATAGATGCGATAATCGGAAATGGAGACCGGCATGCAGGTAATTTTGGCTGGATTAGAAATACGGATACCGGAGAGTATGTGGGCATGGCGCCGTTGTATGACTTTGATCATGCATTAGACAGCACGTTAGAGTCTGACCGGCTTTTAACAGATGCGGTTAAATTTTGTATGCCGTATGAGGATGAGATGGTGCGCATTGCGGGTATAGCCCAGGGATCGGAAAACGAAGTATTTAAGAAACGGGCACAGAGCATTTTGAAGTTGCTTGATGCCGGAAAATGAGGTAGTGATGTACCTGAATTCGGAAATATTTTCTATGAAGCAAAAATCAGAAAAGAGCCTGTAACAGAGAGTATCGTCCAGAACGAAATTCGTCAGGTAAAGCAGACTAGTCTGGCATGTTGCAGGTATGGCTTTTTTCAAGAGCAGGATTTACCTGTGACCGGGAAAAAGATCGTATACTGATTGAATTAAGCGAGCTGTATAAATAAGAGGGGGATGTTTTTCAGATAGGTTTATTATAACCCGATATAGTTTCAAACTATGGATAACCCTATAAATAAGGTATTATACAGACAAAATTCGAAATGGTAAAATAAACAGAGTAAATGAACGCAAACCATAGGAGGTTATTAAATACATGAGCACATTAAAGACACCATTTCGTTATGATTTTGTAGGAAGTTTTTTAAGACCGGAAAAATTAAAAGCTGCAAAGAAAGCTTTTGAGGAAGGAACCATCACAAAGGAAGAACTCGATCGTGTGACAGATGAATGTGTGACAGAGATCGTTACAAAGCAGAAGGCAGCAGGATACCACGCAATTACGGACGGAGAATTCCGCAGAAAATTCTGGCACCTGGATTTTATGTGGGGATTTGAAGGCGTTGCCCACGAGAAAGATGGCGGCGGTGTACAGTTTAACGGAGAGATGGCAGATCTTGAAGCAACTTATCTCGTAGGAAAGGTAAAAGCAAAAGTACATCCGTTTGTAGAATACTTTAAGTTTTTAAAGCAGTTCGAAGATGAGCAGAGCGTTGCAAAATATACGATTCCGGCACCGGCACAGATGTATCAGCAGATGATCGTTCCGCAGAACATTGAGCAGACAAGAAAATTTTATGCAACCGATGAGGAACTGATCGAGGATATCGGAAAGGCATATCAGGATGTAATCAAACAGTTTTATGCAGCCGGATGCCGCAATCTGCAGCTGGATGACTGCACCTGGGGCGCAATTGTCGGAGATGCCGCAAAGCAGAGATATCAGTCACTCGGGGTTGATATTGAAGAGGTAAAGGCTCGGCTCTTAAAGGTGAATAACCTTGCACTCGAAAACAGACCGGAGGATATGGTGATCACTTCCCACATCTGCCGCGGAAATTATCACTCTACATTCTTTACCAGCGGCCCATACGACTCCGTGGCAGATTACGTGTTTGCGCAGGAGCATGTGGATGCACTGCTTTTGGAGTATGACGATGAAAGATCCGGTGGTTTTGCACCGCTTGCAAAAGTGTCTCCGGACAAAAAAGTTGTACTTGGTCTGATCACAACCAAAAAGCCGGAACTGGAAGATAAGGATAAGGTGATCGCAAGAATTCATGAAGCAGCAAAGTATATTCCGCTGGAGCGTCTGTGCCTGAGTCCGCAGTGTGGATTTGCATCCTGTGAGATCGGAAACAAGCTGACCGAAGAGCAGCAGTGGGCAAAACTTGCACTTGTGAAGGAAATCGCGGAAGAAGTGTGGAAATAAAACCGAAAAAAATAGGTGAGAAATTTTTTTACCGGTTACTGTTTACAGGGAAACCTGTGGATGGTAACCGGTTTTCTGTTAATGACAGGAAACAAAATCAAAGAAGGCAAAAAAATAAGAAATTGTTGTAAAATAAAAACCTGAAGCTGGCACTTCAGGTTTTTATTGACCCACTTGGAATCATAATCACTTTTCTTAGCTAAATATATATTACAATCATATAAAAGAAAAATCAAGTTGCGGTTAGACAGAGATAAATGACAGCACTAGCCTGACGGGGTAGTTCTCCGTAATGAACTTTAGAACCTTGGGAGCTGGCACTCCCAAGGTTTTTTAAATAATATGTCATAGAAATAGTTTTTATGTATATTGTCCCCCATATACAACCATTTAAAAATTTTAACTTCTGCCTTATATATGTACAACTTTCTGAGGGGATTCAGAAGGTTTAAGATGAGAGTGTTGGTAGAATTGTTGATAAGGAAGATATAAATTTTCTCTGCTTTGATAGACATTCGCACGACCTTGCGAGACCTACTTTTTTATGATACACTAAAATAAAAATGTGTAGATAGGAATAAAGGAGGCATTTATGGCAGTTTCATACAATCGTTTATGGAAGTTATTGGTTGATAAAAAAATGAGTAAGGCTGATTTAAGAAAAGCCTCTGGTATTGCCCCTAACACTATGACGAAAATGCGTAGAGATGAAGAGGTAACGCTATCTGTCCTTGGAAAAATATGTAAGACTCTTGATGTTGATTACGGAGATATTATGGAGTTTGTAGACGAGGGGGAAGATTGATATGACACCAGAAGAAAAAGCACGTCTTATTATTGATGAAAAGTTATGTCAGTCAGGATGGATCATACAAGATATGAATTGTTTGAATCTTGCTGTGTCTTTCGGTGTTGCTGTGAGAGAATTCCCTACAAGTACTGGAGAGGTAGATTATGCATTATTTGTTGATGGTCAGCCAGTCGGTGTAGTAGAGGCTAAGAGAGAAGAAGCTGGTCAATCAATCACAGATGTAGAGATTCAGTCCGGAAGATACGCCAATAGTACTTTTAAATGGGTTAAAGAAGATTATACTATCCGTTTTGCATATGAAGCAACTGATAAATTAATCCGATTTACAGATTATAAGGACATAAAATACAGATCAAGAACTGTTTTTTCATTCCATCGCCCGGAGACACTTCAGGATTTATTGAAGCAACCAGATACGATTCGTAATAATATGAAGCATTTTCCGGTTTTGGATGAAACAGGTTTCCGTAAATGTCAGGTAAATGCTATAAAAAAACTGGAAGAGTCGTTTGCTGATAACAGACCGAAGGCATTGGTACAGATGGCTACTGGTGCAGGAAAGACGTTTACGGCCATTACTGCATCATATAGATTGCTGAAATATGGAAAAATCAATCGAATTTTATTTCTGGTTGATACCAAGGGATTGGGCGAACAGGCAGAGAGGGAATTCCTTGCCTATACTCCAACGGATGATCCAAGATCTTTTTCACAGATTTATGGTGTTAGAAGATTGACAAGCTCCTATATTCCAGGCGATGTGCAAGTATGCATCAGTACAATACAGAGAATGTATTCTATTTTAAAAGGTGAAGAACTTGATGAATCTGCTGAAGAGACTTCATTTGCAGAGTTTACGACAGCTGAAAGTAAAGCACCCAAAGAAGTGGTTTATAATGAGAAATATCCTCCGGAATTCTTTGATGTGATCATCGTAGATGAATGCCACAGATCTATTTACAATGTATGGAGTCAGGTTTTGTCTTATTTTGATGCATTTATTGTGGGCTTGACTGCGACACCGGACAATAGGACATTTGCATTTTTTAATGAAAATATTGTCAGTGAATATCCGAGAGAACAGGCCATTGTGGATGGTGTAAATGTCGGAGAGGATATTTTCCTGATTGAAACAAATGTTGGAAAAAATGGCGGTCATTTGATGAAACAGTTGATTGAATACAGAGATCGTTTGTCCAGAGCAAAGAGATGGAAACAGTTGGATGAGGAGGTACACTATCAGCCGACACAGCTGGATCGAGACATTGTAAATCCAAGCCAGATTCGAGCTGTCATTAGGACATACAAAGAAAATCTTTATACGAACTTGTTCCCAAGAAGAAAAGAGGTTCCTAAGACATTGATTTTTGCAAAGTCGGATAGTCACGCAGATGATATTGTTCAGATTGTGAGAGAAGAGTTTGGGGAAGGAAATGATTTTTGCAGAAAGATTACCTATTCTGTAGACAATTCGGAATCTGTACTTAGCTCTTTTAGAAATGATTATAATCCAAGAATCGCAGTTACTGTCGATATGATAGCAACCGGTACAGATGTTAAGCCGATTGAATGTCTGATTTTCATGCGTGATGTGCGCAGCAAGAATTATTTTGAGCAGATGAAAGGTCGGGGAACCAGAACACTAAGTAAAGACGAACTTCAGAAGGTAACTCCATCTGCTACAGAAAATAAGGATCACTTTGTTATTGTGGATGCAGTTGGTGTTACAAAATCAAAAAAATCAGATACCAGACCATTAGAGAGTAAGCCATCCGTCAGCATGAAAGAATTGATGATGAATGTGGCTTTAGGTGCTAAGGATGAAAAAACATTGACTTCTCTTGCAAACCGTGTGATTCGGTTAAATAGTCAGATGACACCAGCAGAGAGAAAGCAATTTGAAGAGAAAGTGGGTACTCCGGCAGGAACTGTCGCGGAAAGACTTTTGAACGCCTTTGATGAAGATGTGATAGAAAAAAGGGCACAGTTCAAAACCAGTGTTGAAGAGCCTGACGAAGAGGAGAGAAAAGAAGCCCAAAAGGAACTAATAAAGCAAGCAGTAGCACCGTTCCATAATCCAGATGTACGTGAATACATAGAGAATGTAAGGCGTAATCATGATCAGATTATTGACAATGTAAACATTGATTCTGTAATCTTTGCTGGCTTTGATACTCAGCAGGAAGAAACAGCAGAGCGTGTGATTAAGACATTCCATGAGTTCATTGAAGAAAACAAGGATGAGATTGTGGCATTGCGAATTATCTATGATGAAACTTATAAAAACAGACCTATGGTAATAGAACAGCTGAAAGCCTTATATGAGAAACTTAAATCAAAGGGAATTACTGTGGAACGACTGTGGGATTGTTATGCTATTAAGAAGTCTGACAAAGTGAAGAGAGGAACAATAGCACAGCTGACAGATTTGATTTCCATCATTCGCTTTGAAATGGGATATACAGATAATCTGACGCCATTTGCAGACAAGGTGAATTATAACTTCATGCAATGGACATTGCGGAGAAATGCTGGTGCTATACATTTCACGGAAGAACAGATGGAGTGGCTACGCTTGATCAAAGATCATATTGCAACTTCGCTCAGTATCTTGCCGGAAGATCTGGATCTGACACCGTTTGATCGGAAAGGTGGACGGTTGGGATTTTATGATGCCTTCGGGGATAATTATGAAGAAATATTACAAGAAATGAATGAGGAATTGGTGGCGTAATGCGTTACAAAGAAGTGGTGAAAAAAATATCTGTTCCTGCAGAGAATAAAATAAAGCAAAAGCAATACATTGAGAATGGCAGATTACCAGTAATTGATCAGGGAAGCAAGTTGATTGGCGGTTATTCTGATGATGAAGAAAAAATAGTTAAGTGCAATCTGCCAGTTATAGTATTTGGAGATCACACAAAATGCGTTAAATATGTAAATTTTCCTTTTTGCGCAGGTGCAGATGGAATAAAAGTTCTTAAGCCTAATGATGATTGTTCTGAAAAGTATTTATACTATTTGACAAAATATGTTGCTTTGAAAATAAAGGATCATGGGTATGCTAGACATTACCAATATGTCGAAAAGGAAGAGGTATATATTCCTTCATTGAATGAGCAAGCCCGTATTGTCTCACGCATCGAGGAATTGTTTTCTGAGTTGGATAAAGGTGTGGAGACACTGCAAATTATTAAAGAACAGCTGGCTGTGTATCGGCAGGCAGTGTTGAAGCGGGCGTTTGAGGGAAAATTTACTGAGCAATGGAGAAGCGAGCATTCTGAAATAGAAAATAGTTTTCAAACTTTGTTAGATTCTATATTATCCGATGGACATAAAGAAAAGTATGAATCAGAGAAAAATATTAAGCTGAGTAAATTACCAAATTTGTGGAAATGGATAAGAATTGGAGATATTTCTAATGGCCCAGAGTATGGTACATCAAAGAAATCTGAAAAAGAAGGAAAGATTCCAGTTATTAGAATGGGCAATCTTCAAAAAGGAATTATAGATTGGGAAGATTTAGTATACACCAGTGATGATGATGAGATTATAAAATATCAGTTGAAGGCAGGAGATGTTTTGTTTAACAGAACAAATAGCCCGGAACTAGTAGGAAAAACATCAATTTATCGTGGTGAAAGGGAGGCTGTTTTTGCAGGCTACCTTATCAGAATTAATCAGGCTGATTTTATTGATTCTGAATATCTCACATACTATATGAATAGTTTTACTGCTAAACAATATGGAAATAATGTTAAAACGGACGGAGTAAATCAATCAAATATTAATGGGAAAAAATTATGTTCATATCCGTTTCCGCTGTGTAGTGTTGAAGAACAGAAACAAGTAGTGTATGAATTAGAATCTCGATTAACTGTCTGTGATAACATAGATAAAATGGTAGATACAACGTTAGCACAAGCTGAAGCCATGCGTCAAAGCATACTAAAAAAAGCCTTTGAAGGAGGATTAAATTAAATGAGTGAACAGACATCAACAATAGTCTCAAAGGTTTGGGGAATGTGTGGTCCATTGAGGGATGATGGCGTATCCTACGGTGACTATCTGGAACAGATTACATATTTAATATTTTTGAAGATGGCAGAAGAGTATTCTAAGCCACCTTACAAGAGAGATACTGGTATTCCAGTAGACTGTACATGGTCTGATATGAGTTCGTTGAAGGGGGCAGAACTGGAAGAAAAATATAAATCCATACTTGAAAAACTTGGAGAGCAGGGAGGAATTCTTGGAAAAATCTTCAAGGGAGCAACAAATAAAATTAGTAATGCAGCGATTCTTTATAGAGTTGTGCAGATGATTGATAAAGAAAAATGGGTTGCCATGTCTTCAGATGTAAAAGGCGAAATTTATGAGGGCTTATTACAGAAAAATGCAGAAGATATTAAGAGCGGAGCAGGCCAGTATTTTACTCCACGTCCACTGATCAGAGCAATGGTAAAATGTGTTCGTCCTGAGCCGATGAAGACCATCGCAGATCCCTGTTGTGGATCTGGAGGATTTTTCTTGGCGGCTCAGGCATTTTTGGCAGATCCAAAAAACTATTCACTGGACAGAGAGCAAAAGGAATTCTTGAAGAATGAGACCTTCTATGGAAATGAAATTGTTCCAGCAACATATAAAACAGCATTGATGAATCTGTATCTACATAATATTGGAGATATTTATGGCAAAGTACCGGTTGTTCAAGGGGATGCACTCCTAACTGATCCAAGTTATCGTGTGGATTATGTACTAACCAATCCTCCGTTCGGAAAGAAATCTTCCATTACTTTTACTAATGAAGAAGGGAAGCAGGAAGATGAGGAGCTGGTTTATAACCGTCAGGATTTTTGGACAACGGGATCTAATAAACAGCTGAATTTTGTACAGCATATTAATACAATTTTGAAGGCAACTGGAAAAGCAGCTGTGGTAGTTCCAGATAACGTGCTGTTTGAAGGCGGAGCTGGTGAAATTGTCCGCAAGAAATTACTGGAGACTACGGATTTGCATACAATTTTAAGATTGCCAACCGGAATCTTCTACAAGCAGGGTGTAAAAGCAAATGTAATCTTCTTTGATAAACGCCCGGCTAGTGCAGAGATGCAAACAAAAAAAATATGGGTATATGATTTCCGTACTAATGTACACTTTACTTTAAAACAACATCCTATGACGGATGCAGATCTGGATGATTTTGTTAAATGTTATAATCCTGAAAATCGATACGAGCGTACAGAAACATGGTCTGATGAAAATCCGGATGGTCGTTTCCGTTGCTATGATGTTCAGGAGATACTTGAAAGAGATAAAACCAGTCTGGATATTTTTTGGATTAAAGATAAATCTCTTGCAGATCTCGACAATCTACCGGAGCCAGATGTGCTGGCATCAGATATTATCGAGAACTTGCAGAGTGCCTTAGAGAGTTTTCAGGAATTGCAATCACAGATAGGAAAATGATAAATGGAAACAATTTTTGAGAAGAGGTATTGTAAAGAATTAAAATATATAGGTCGATACGAAACAGATGGGTTGCTTTCATATAACATTCAGCGAGAGTGGGCATTACAGCGTGAAAAAATAAAATATAATGTGGAAATTAAGACTGTAATGAATCGAAAAATTATAATTATAACAATGTCTACCCCTGTACTTTTGAATAAAGTGCATGAATTGCTTTGCAAAATTTTAAGATATGAATGTCTTTTTGATGGACGTTTTTTTAAAATGCAAAAATATGAAATTGACAACATAGATATTACTGCCGAGACGAGAAAAAGCATGCTGTCGTATTATGAGGGAGAAAAAGCTTATACAAAATTTAGTCAACCTATGAATGATACAATATATAAAAGAGGATTTTGTGCATGGGAGCGTTTTAATAAAAAACTACTCAGTATGAATCAAATGTTTTATTATATTGGCTTTGGCAATGGAATGACAGCTGATTTAAGATTGGCGTTGTTTGCAGAGATATTTGAACCATTATCAGAACACCTTGAATATTTGCAAAAAGTTCAAATTAATTGTTCACAGCAGTCTAGGCAGAGAAACGTTAGGTGTCCTAAATGTGATTTTGAATTCAAAATCACAACGCCAAATAGACCAAGCTTGAGAGATAAGATAGAATCGGTTATTCGTGCATATGGACTACGAATTTTTGATGGAGATGATGTTCTGAAAATCTTAAAGAAAACTGTTAATACCAGAAATAAAATGCTTCATGTAAAAATAAAAAAGGACATATTAACGGGGGGACAGTGTGGTTTTTATATTAGAAAGTATGTGGAATTGTACCGAATTGCTATACTTTCAGAACTGAAATTATGGAATTCAGATATGGAAAATGACCTTATGAATGCAATAGAAAGATATAATTCTGAATTTCCCAAATTGAGAATTAAACAAAAAGTATAGATAGGAATGCATGGAAATGTTATAGGACTTTTAACCGAATAGAATGGTAAGGCAAAGCAGATGAAGAGATTATGAAGAAAATGGCGAGAATGAAGCAATATCTAGAGCAGTCGCGAAGGAGAATGTATGGATGATATAGAAGACACAAATTATAAGTTTAATTCCCAAGATATTGAAAATATATGGTATATATTCTTTTGTTTAGCAGATTCAACATTTTCGTCTGTAGATGTATCTTATGGGAAAAAAGGACCATATATGTTATCAGGAGAGACAATGATGTCAATCTGTAAAACACTAGAGACTATCGATTTTTGTTGCCATAGAGATGCTTATTCGGATGCGTATACTTTACTACGGAAGTATAGAGATGATTTAATGCAGTATTTATTTGTATTGAATGTTATACAGAATAAACATGGCTTAACGGATGAAGAAGCAGAAGAATTCACCATAAACTCGGAATCTATGATGAAAATGATAGAGTTAGATGTGTCTATATTGGTTTCAGGTGAAAGAAAAACAGATGCAGAACTAGCTATGGAAAAATGGATTTATAATGTATTGGAAAGTTCTGAAAATAATAAGGATAGAAAACAATTTTTTGATGCATCAAAATACAAATCATATTTGGTAAGTAATAATGAAAAGGTCAAATATATTTTTGATAATTTTCTTGTAGATAAGTGGTTGAGAGAGGACAGAAAGTTAAATAATTATGTCCATGCAAATGGCATTAGATTTGTAATGGATAATTATATATATCAGAACAAAAAGGAAGATAAAGATAAAGAGCTTATAGAGACACTTCAAAATATTACAGATATATTTTTGAGTTTGTTGTCAGTTATAGATAGTATAAAATTTCATTCTTCGGATTATCTTGATGCTTTAGAAATGGATATGGAACCTCAGGAGGGAAGCCAATATTGGGTATGTCCAATAATTGTTGAATATATGAATGATAGGTTTGATAAGAAACTATTACAGTATATTCAGGATAATGAAGGAAATGGTATGCGATTTATGGCAGAATATTATGCTGATTAATAAATACAGGAGGCGATTAAATGACAACCGAATTGATGAGAAATTTGCTCACAAATGATGAGAAAATAACAATTGAGTACAAAGGTGATTATCGAAAAGGATTGGCTGAGAACAGAAAATTGGTGTATTCCTAGACGGCATGGAAATATTATGAGTGATGAGTTTACTCCGTATCCAAAGAATCCTTTAATTCAGCAATTTTTTGCTAATATTGGTAGAACAGATACTATTGGTTCGGGAGTAAGAAATCTTTACAAGTATACGCCAATGTATTCAGATGGTGGTAAGCCAGAACTAATTGAAGATGATGTATTTAGAATTAATATACCATTAGACAGAATAGTAGCAGATGAAGCAACAGAACAGAAAACATTATCTGAAAGAGAACAGAAAATTTATAATATGATTTGTGAGAATCTGCATTTATCAGTTGAACAGGTAATGGCAGAATTGGATATATCAAGATCAACAGTGTTTAGGGATTATGCGAAAATTAAGAAAGTAACAGGTGCCGCTTACGATAAAAAGACTTCTACATGGACATTGTAATGAGGCAGTCTCAAGTTAGTCTCAACAAAGTCTCATAAAATTTGACACTTGTGAGACTGAAGAAAAATCTAAAAATGTGATAAAATCAGGACTTTTAGCGTGTTGGAAAAATTTAGTCTCAAGTCAGTCTCAACTTAGTCTCATTTTTACGGTAAAATTATGAGACTAACTTGAGACTAAAAAATCAATTAACGAATTTATATGATTCGGTATGCACAAAAACGGATCTAAAAAGTGATTTCCATATCACAGAACAGTAAAAGCGGATAATGTATCTGATGAAAAAAACAGGTCAAATCCCGGATTGTAAGTCTGTATCTAAAAAATATTCGGCATTATGGGTTTGCGTTTGATGCAAAAAAATATTGATTGGATAAAATAAATTCAGGAGATGAAAAATTCTGGATGTTTTTGGAGGGCGGCGAGGATCTTATCTGTGTGCCACTGGTAAAAATCGAAGTACTATTTTCAGATTAAAAAAGGATGGATACAGCATCCGACAGACATTACGCTTTCAATAAAAACAGGAAAGCTGTTTGGCTATGGGGACATATAGAGAATAAGTAAGTTGTTATGTCCCATACTTTTTGACTATGGGGACATATAGAAAATAAGTAAATTGTTATGTCCCGTACTTTTTATTTGTTGGGACATATAGAAGAAAAAGAAGAGATTATGTCCTATTTTTTATGTGGGGAGGGACATAGAAGCAAAGGTTTTGTGTATATGTCCCATGGGTTCCAAGAGACGGGACATGGAGGTGAAGATTTTTTACATATGTCCCATGGACTCGGAAAGATGGGAGGTAGAAATAAAGATTTTCTGCATATGTCCCGTCCGTTATATAATTCTATATAATGCTAAATTCCCTCACTATCAGACAAATTTATGCACATCAGGAAATGGAAGTTAGCATAAAAGACCGTAAAATATATTACAGACCAAGTGAAAATAAATCTGCGGTTACACTTTGGCTGGAATAAAATATAAAAAGTGCTAACACCTTCCGCAATTGGTACATGGCACACATCCCCGGTGCATAAGCTTTGGACGCCAGTCGGAAATCTGTGTGTCATCCCCGGATTTCCAATGTCCGGTATGATAACGGTCGGACACGGTCAGTGTCGCGTGTTCCTGCCGGATTACAAGTGGATATAATGTAATCTGCTCCGGCTGCATACAGTTTTGATGCAGTACCGGAGCATAGTTATGTCCATTTACGGTAATCTGCTGATCGTAGGTTACGATCTCACAGATATCATTTTTTTGTGTAATTGTGGGTGTTTTTGCACATACATATTGTTTTGGAATTTCATAAGTGCCTATCGTGAAAGTTCCGGCAATCGTTTTTATGTTCTGCATGATGGCAGGCCTCTTTACTATTTTATAATCCCTTGTATTATAGTATTAAAATTGAATAACTGTAAAGGAAAATTTTTTATATTTTTTTAGAACCTAAAATGAAATTTTAAATTCCACTGCCCTA
>OHHI01000785.1_pt1 | contig 15754 bp, 17 predicted proteins | sample 1568001 | NCBI WGS metagenome assembly OHHI01 (sample SAMEA3879506, study PRJEB24766) | human gut metagenome | biome: human-associated habitat; feature: feces | place: USA | collected 1985/1987
TGAGGATGTATGGGATTTAAGGAATGCAGGTGATGCGCTGGAGAGTGGTAGTGGAAATAAACCATATACAAACAGTCGCCCGTCTTATGGTAAAAACCAAGTAAATGAAGTTTGGGAGAATGCGAAAGACCCTATTACAGGAAAAGTTTATGATCCATCTGGCGTTGAAATTACATGGGATAAAACTAAATCGAGAAATGGTCAATGGGATATGGGGCATATTCCAGGTGAGAAATACTCTGAAATGCATCAATTATATATGGATGATGTGATTTCAAAAGATGAATTTTTAGAATGGTATCGTAATCCTAAAAATTACAGACCAGAATTACCTAGTACAAATAGAAGTCATAAATATGAGTGAGGAAATAAAATGAATATTGAGAAAGCAGATTATGGAACAATTGTTAAATTTGGTACACTAAAAGACTTACATGAAAAAATAAAGATAAAAAACGATAATGTAGCTGATATCATTAATTGGGTAGATGATAGTGGCATTAGTCTTCTTGAAAGAAGCTTAATATCCAGAAAATTTGAAATATCGAAATTTTTACTTGATAACAATGCAAAAGTAAATATAGTGTCAAAGGAAGGTAATAATGAATTTCATTTTTTGGCTCCTAATATAAATTGTATCGAAGCAGTTGAAATTGGAAAATTATTGCTAAGTAAAGGTACTTCAGTAATGCAAAAAGATGTAAAGTATGGTAATACAGCTTTTTTTTCGTTATGCATGGAAGCTTTTAAGGAACGTTCAGAGAGTACAATGAATTTTATTGAAAAATGTTTTGAACAAGTAACTGATGTTGATGAGAAAAACAAGAATGGATTTAGCATTCGCAAACTGATTATGGAAAGGGGAAGCGATGAACTTAAAAAAAGATTGGAGGAAAAATATGCATAGCACAATGAACTTAGGAGGTTCTGTTGTTTCAAAAAATATATTAGAAAAAAGAGGACGAGTAAAATGGTGTTTTAGAGAAGAGAGTGTAAATAATATTGATAATGGGTGGAGATTTCTTTCGGAAATAGATACAGATGAATTTCTGGCAGATTCAAAAAACATGGTCATTTGTGATTGGGGCACAATTTTTGAAATAGAGCCTGCAATTGCTCCAATTTTTGAATTACCAATTGGAACAGAATTGACCTTAGAGTATGATGGCTCACAAAAATATTTTGTAAAATCTGAAACCGGAGAGAAACTTATATTTTAATTAGGGGTATACTTTTGGACTCACAACAACCTACAACTCTTGCACGTCTATTGATTAACTATCATGGCTGTTGCAAAGTAATTAAGAATCCATGATGTTAATTAATTGACAATAGCGAAATTTTGTCGGGTTGGGTATATGGACGAACATAGCGAATTTAAGTATAAATTAAGGGATGAATTAAAAAATATGCAAAATGGATTTTGATTTACATATTGATGAAAATGAAATCCCAAAAGATATGTTAAATGGGATGTGTATTCATTTTGAAGTATCTACAATAGATATTTGGTAATTTGAGACTTGGATTAATTTTTAGAACGCATTGTTTTCATGGTACTTGCTATTGTGAAGATGATGCGTTTATTTATGGTGCAGGAAGTATAAGAGCAGAAGACGTGGCAGAGCGGTGGAGTGATCGGGGACTATATCAATGACATCAACAGTTACCATTTACATATGTTTGACAAACATGATGTGACAACAAAGAAGTTTGATGCTATAGTAGAAAAAGCAGGGAAAGTGGATGCAAACTATGCGGCACAGATAGAAGGATACTGCAGCCTGCTTGGAGAATACGGGAAAAAATTTGAGGCTGTATGTGCCATGCTGCAGCCGGAAAAACTGAGGTTATCCCCGGATAAATACCGCGAAAAACTGGAGGGGATCAATACCGGCTATCAGAATGCCAAGGATACCCACGAGCAGGAACAGTCGGATTATGAGGCAGAACTGTATGAGATAGAGACTGTCTGGTATAAAAAAATGCTGGACAAAGCGGAAGATTATCTGATACGGAGTGCCGAATGTGTTGTCCTGGGTAATTTTACAGATGAAGTGACAGTACTTGGAGTGGGTGTGCAGATTGTCCTTGGAATTTTTGATCTGGATCTGCCATGTGATATCCGGGATATCATTGCAGATATAAAGAACCTTGCAGAAACAGACAGGGTAAGATGGGATCTGATCGGAATGCTTGCACTTGACCTTATCGGTCTGATCCCGGTAATAGGAGCACTAAAGTATTCGGATGAAATAGGAACACTGTTCAAAAATGCAGATAAAGTCAGTGTGGTGGCGAGAAGTACAGATGGCACTGGTGTGCTGGCAAGGCATGCAGATGAGGCTGGAGCATGGCTGCAAGGGGTAAAGGTGTTCAGGTATTCGGATGAGACAGCCGAAGCAGTGGCATCCGGAGAAAAGCTGTTAAAGGAAAGCGGGACAATATATGAATCATTTGCCGATATGATGTCACCAGATGATGCAGCAAAGTATCTGGATTTTCTGGAGAATGGAAGCAAAGAAGGATTGACAAGTGCCGAGCTGGCAGGAGTGGAAAAGGCAGATGCATTGCTGGTATCCCAGAAGGTTGAATATGAGGATGTATGGGATTTAAGGAATGCAGGTGATTTGCTTGAGAGTGGTAAATATTCAACTCAAATTAGTCCCGAAATGGAGAAAAAAATATTAGAAGGACAAAGAAAAAGCCCTGTTAAAAATGAGGTGATAGGAGGACATTCTCCCCAGATTAATAATAGCAATGATTTATTTGCAGTGGAAGAACTGTCAGTCAATGCAGATGGAACTAGAAATATAAAGTTTGTAAAAGATTTACAAGATGGCAGTATTTCTAAAATTAAGAAAAGTACTGTTTTTCCAGATTCATGGAGTGATTCAAAGATTATTGATACTATAAAAGAGGTTGGAGATTCTCCTTTCATCTCAGTTCGTGGAAGAGATGGGGCAACATGGCATAGAAAAATTGTTGATGGTGTTGAAGTTGATGTAATAAAACTTGGAAATGATGTAATATCTGGATATCCAACTGGAAAAATTAATGCACCAAAACCATCAGGATTTTAAGAAAGAGGTGATTGTATGTATAGAGAGTTAGATAATTTATTATCAGAGGAATCAACAGTTGATTCATGGTACGATGATGGATTTCTTATTGCACAAAGTATTATGAATGATTTTTCAAAGGATGATTGGGAAAAGCTTTCTAATGATATATTGAATAAAGACTTAGAATGGAAAAAAAAATTAGTATATTGTCTTGATAATCAAATAATCCAAGAGGAACTAGAGATAATAGGTAAATTGCTTCATACAAAGGATGATGAATTACTAGAAATGTGTATTGATACATTGCGTTCATTTGATAATGAAATGGGACATTCATATATAAAAATGCATCCAGAAATAATAAAAGAAGCTAAAGAAAGAATGGATACTGCAGGAAATGCTACAAAAAGAATGTTACAATGCTTTTTGGAAGTGTTTAATATTCTTTAAATTGGGGTTGTATTTTCGAACTCCCAATAACATACAACTCCTGCACATCTATTAATTAATCATCATGACTGCCCAGAAGCAATCAAGAAATCCATAATGTTAATTATTAGACACTAGCAAAATTTTGCCGAGTTGGGTATACGAACGAACATTACAAAATCAAAATAGAATATTTAGTTCCAATATGCTAATATAAACGCACTCTATGGTTGGCAAAGACGGGAGATAAGATAAAAGGGTTTTTCACTGGGGAGAAAGAAGAGGATGATGCAGAAAAGATAATTCTACAAACGGAGGATGGGCAGAATGTAAAAGGCTATCCGTGTACACCCTGCATTGTGGGAACATGGAAGGATGTATATGAGTCAGAGAAAATTGTCCGGAATCATACGGACGGAACAGACGAGGGAGACCGGCTGTGCGCGCTGACACAGAGGTCATTCCTGGTCTGTGCCTATGGCGGGTTGATAGAACCTATTTCGTCAGGTCAGGAAGAAGAATAGGAGAAGGCTTATGGCAGAAGGAATACAAAAGAAAATTGAATATGCCGATTTACAATTTATCAGTTCCTTTGCCATGGAAAAGATCCTTGATTTTCAGATATGGGAGGAGCCAGGGGAACATGCCAGAGGAAATTTTCGACTTCTGTTGTCAGAAAATGAGACAGGCATAAACAGCATGAATGCACCCATACAGCTTTTGGGGCAGGGGAATACTGCGGGAGCGTTGTTCAGCGGATATCCGGAAAAGGTGGAAATCAAAGAAGAAAGAGGATACAGGATTGCAGACATACAGGCTGTGTCAGGAACAATTCTTTTAGATCAGAAAAAAAGTAACCGGGTATTTCAGAAAAAAGTACAGACTTATATGGGGATTGCCAGTACCGTAACAGCAGATACCGAGCACAGTGCCTGCATACTGCCAGGGAGCGACATGCGGACCGGAGGGACGCTGATACAGTATCAGGAAACAGACTGGAGATTTCTGAAAAGAATGGCGTCCCAGCTTGGGCTTCCATTAGTGCCGGATACCAGCTATTATTATCCCCGCTTTTACCTTGGATTGCCGGAAGGTGAAAAAAGGGAATTGGGAGAAATCATTTCCTGTGATCTCTGTTTTGATGGGAGATATTATGCAGTCAGTGGAAAATGCCTTGTTGATAGGGAAGATTTCATTTGTTATGATGTTGTTACGAGGACAAGCCTGTCGCTGGGGGACAGAGTAACATATGAAGGAAGGGAGCTGCTTGTTTCTCGGAAAAAAACAGAACTGGCAGAAGGGGTATCCAGTCTTTGTGTGAACGGCAGTGTGGATATGCTGGGCAGGTATGAATAATTTGAGATTGCCAGACATGAATAATAGAGAGACATTTCAACTATTTTCTCCAGAAGGTAATTAGGAAATGATATGTGAAAAATGTAAAGGAAAAATGAATTGGAGTATCGAAGGTGCTACTCAAGGATGGAGATGCCCTATGTGTGGGTGGAATATAATAACAACATACATTGAAGATATAGATAGAGATGAAACGGAATACAGTCTGTATATAAAAAATGTAACAGAAGTTGATGCAGAAAAAATAAAATTTGTTGCAAAAACAGCTAATGTTAATTTTGTTATTGCGAAGCAAATGCTTGAAAAAAGAGAAGCATGTATATTAAAAGCTAAGGCACCTAAGATTAAACCAGTAATTACAAAATTACAAGAATTGGGGATTGATTTTAATGTAAATCCTTCATTCAATTATTGAGAATGTCTTAAAGATAATTTGCAGATTGTAACTAATTAGTAATTAGTAAAAGCCAGCAAGGATAATCATAACGATTTTCTGCGGGCGAGATTTTACAATCCGGTGCTGGGAAGGTTTGTGCAGGAGAATGGGTACCGCGGGGACGGGCTGAATCTGTATGCGTACTGTAAGAATAATCCGGTGGTGTACTATGATCCGAGTGGGTACAAGGATAAACGTCAGACCCCATGCAAGGAAGAAACAAGTGTGGGGGAAAGTGGTGCTGGAGAGAGTGGTAGTGGTTCGTCAATTTCAGAATTTGATGCTTAGTTAAATAAGGGGGCTTCCGATAATAAAGTATATTTCGGAATTAAGAATGGAGAAGCACAGTATACTGGAATAACAAGGCAAACTTTGAATGCAAGGTTGTCACAGCACAATGCAAGTGGAAAAGGGTTTCAAAGATTAGAAGAACAATTCTCTGGCTTGACAAGAAATCAAGCTAGAGCAATAGAACAATATTATATTGAAAATGGGCCAAATAATTTAAATAAGATTAATAGTATAAGTTCAAACCATAGATTTTATCAGGAAGCTATTAACTGGGCTAAACAATATTTAGGAGTGGATTAATGTGAATGATTTAAACTATTTAAAAGATAATATAATGTCTAGAAGATGGAAAACCAAATATGAACAATGTTCACAAGCTGTGAGGGATAAACTTGATAAACTTGATGAAATGTATATTAATGAGTATCAATTACAAGTTATTAAAAGAAAAAGAATATATCCTGATATTGGAGACATTTTTAAAATATGTCCTCGTGAAAATATTGAATGCTATGGAATTGTTGTTAATAACCATGTGAATAACAAAAATGGTGATGATTTTATTGTAATTTTTGTTTTTAAGTCAGATGTTGATATTGAACAATCCGTTAAGAAAGGAATCAGAAAGGAAGATTTGCTAATTGACCCAGAAATTGTAGGAAAAGAGTATTGGACACGAGGATATTTCTTTAATGTAGGTCATATAGAAAGCAAAGTGAATAATTATGGATTTTATAGTATAGGTAAACGTAAGTTTTTTGATGAATATGGTAATGATATACAGGAGGAACCTTCTATATTGGGAACATACGGTGTTGCAACGATTTCAGGTGTTGCCTATAGTATTAATCAAGAATTAATTATAGCTGGTATTATATAAATTCAATTATGGGCAACCATATTTATATGGAGAAAGCACTATCCTTAACTCTCTATTCCCTTGACGACTTCACAATGCGCATGCTACACTAATTTAGTCAGGGGAGTGGGGGGAGAGTATTTCTCACACATTAAATAGAATCACAGGATCAGCGGTTTTTCGGACTTGATGAAGTCGTGGAATACCGCTGATTTCTGTTACGTTTACAGATTCTTAAAATGCATTCCTTTTTTTCATAAATTCTATAATATCTCGAATTTTATGAAATTTATTAGTTTTGAAACATAAAAGATGAGGGTATTTTTCATAAAAACAACATTTATAACAGTTTTTATGAAAATGCAGAACTTGTTATTAACTTCTGCGCATGTATTCTAAAATGCTCTGCCTAAATAATTGGGATGCTTTTCATAACCCAGCAGAAAAGGACTGCTCCCCCGGACATAGATGCGGCGGAGACTGTGAGATTTTCTTGGAAAGTGGTTGAGCCGCAGGGGCAACGCGAACACGATGTTCGCGTTAGCCGATAAGTGCCATGGATGGCAACGTAAAGGCGGCCCCGTCATGGTGAGAAGCACTTGGCCACTTTCCTTTAGAAAATCCACAGTTGTAGCTAGCATCCGAGTCCGGGGCTGGCAGCCCTTTCTGCGTGGATTTTACGACCCCCTACGTTACGAGCCATGCCCCCAATTCATAAATGTGTCGCAAAGGACGCTCCACATTTATTTCATTGACGGCTGTCGCCATATATAGTCAAAAACAAAAACAGCGACTTGTGAGCAAGCTCCCAGATCGCTGTTTCCGTTTTGACTATGCATGGCTCGTAACTTTCAAGTTATGCCAGCACCTGGTCCAGCTTCCGGCAAAAGTCGGCTTCGGACATGGCACCGCCGAAGGTTACAGCGGGCTCTCCATTTTTGAACACGATGAAATGCGGAATGCTTACCACACGGTACTTCTGTGCGATCGCCATGTTGTCATCCACATTGAGTTTGCCGATCTTCATCTTGCCGGCATAAGCTTCGGCACATTTGGCCACCACGGGCCCCATCATTTTGCAGGGACCGCACCAGTCAGCGTAGAAGTCTACCAGGACGGGAAGCTCCGACTGCAGAACCTCCTCTTCAAAATTTGCAGCAGTAAAAGTGTATTCCATAATGATCCTTCCTTTCCCGGCTGAATGTAAGCAGCCGATATGTCTTAAGTTTTTGTAACGATTCAGAACCACATTCACCATATAAAACTTCTTATCTGCTTGAATGCAAGCATTCGCAGATCGTAGTTTTGCATGACTCTGAATAGTTACAAGTATTCCAAAAAAATGAGTGTACTATGATTTATTTATTTCAAAAAAATCAATGTGTTATGAATTATTTCAAAAAAATGAGTGTATTATGAATTGTTATCTAAAAATAATGTATTTGCAGATAGGGTTGCCAATGGAAGAGAATTTCTCCTCGTATTCCGTCATGACATTACCTTCCATCAGTGAAGCGTCACTATGCAGATCATAAGTGATCACTTTTGCCTGCCAGCCGGCGGGTTCCAGTTCCTCGACTGCGAAATCGAACAGAGGACGGTTGTCTGTCTTGAATTCCAGTGTGCCCTCTTTTTTCAGGATCACATCATAGCGTGCCAGAAACTGTCTGGAGGGCAGGCGTCTCTTGGCATGGCGGTCCTTCGGCCAGGGATCGGAGAAGTTCAGATAGATCCGGTCGACCTCTCCCTTCCCGAATACCTTGTCAATATCTTCGGCATCCATGCGGATGAATTTCAGATTGGGAAGCTCATCTTCCTCCATTTTCTGGATCGCACGGAGCAGGACACTGGAATATTTTTCAATGCCCACATAGTTGATCTGCGGATTTGATTTGGCGAGGGTATGCAGGAAACGTCCCTTTCCCATACCGATCTCGATATGAATGGGGTGATCGTTACCAAAGATCTCATGCCAGGTTCCGGGGCAGCTTTCTAAAGTATCTTCCGGTACCACGTAAGGACTTTCTGCGATCACTTCACGGGAGCCGGTAATATTGCGTAATCTCATATATTTGATAACCTTTCTTTATTTAATGATTTTTCTTGTTTGATGATTTTTCTTATTTAATGACTTTTCTTGATGAATGCTGCAGATTCGTGTAGAATCTGTATTGTCAATGTACTTTATCTTGGAAAGCTTGTCAAGTGACCCTGTTGGAATGGATGACTATGCATGCCCCTGACGGAACAGGTGGTTGTGCACGACCCTGTTGCATCGGGCGGTCGTGGCTGGTTTCATATAAAACCCGGAGGAAAGAGGATGAAATGGATGATCGCGTCGGACATTCACGGTTCGGCATACTATTGCAGAAAATTATTAGAGGCATATGAAAAAGAGGAAGCGGAGAGACTTCTGTTGTTGGGGGATATCTTATATCACGGTCCCCGCAATGACCTCCCGGAAGGATATGCACCGAAGGAAGTCATTGAACTTTTGAATGCCCGTAAAAATGACATCTATTGCGTCCGGGGCAATTGTGATACTGAGGTGGACCAGATGGTGTTGGAATTCCCTGTGTTAGCGGATTACTGTGTGATTGCGGAAGGGGAGACGGCAGTCTATGCCACACATGGACATATCTATAACGAACAGAAGCTTCCGCCGCTGCATCCCGGAGACATTCTGTTGCACGGACACACTCATGTGCCGAAGTGCGCTGTACACGAAGAGGAATCTTACATTTATATGAATCCCGGATCGGTGTCACTGCCCAAGGAAGACAGCTGGCATGGATACATGATCTGGGAAGGCAGCGAGTTTGTCTGGAAAGATTTTGACGGACAGGAACATATGCGAAAAAAATTAAGTTAGCACTTTGGTTTTTAAGTAAAATGGTGTATGATAGAAAATGTGCATTATCATACACCATTTTTATAAAGGTTTATAAAGATATATCAGGAAGGATTTATACATGCGTTTTTTTAAGCATTTATCATATAGAACACTTTTTACGAAGGCAGTCATGGGAATCAGCGTTATCTGCCTTTTTGCGTCTGATGGACTTACAGTTTCGGCTACCACCATCAAAGAGGAGAACATTGCCTACAATCAGTCACTGGCAGTGCAGTCCAATGCAGTGGCGAACTGGCCTACGGGACCGGTGATCAGTGCGGAATCCGCAATTTTGATGGATGCGGATACCGGCGCAATCTTATATGCGAAAAATATTCATCAAAAGGAATATCCCGCCAGTACCACGAAAATATTAACGACCCTGATTGCTTCAGAACGCTGCAGCATGGATGAGATCGTGGATTTCTCCTATGATGCGGTGCATGATATCGACCCCGGAAGCAACCATATCGCCATCGAGCCGGGAGAGCAGCTGACCATGGAGGAATGTCTGAATGCGATTCTGATCCGTTCAGCGAATGAGGTCTCTTTTGCGGTGGCGGAACATATCTCGGGGACGACCTGGCAGGATTTCGGTGATATCATGAACGAGCGTGCGAAGGAACTGGGATGTGTGGATTCTCATTTTGTCAATCCCAACGGTCTTCCCAATGAGGAGCATTACACCAGCGCCTATGATCTTGCGATGATCGGCAGAGCTTTTTTTGCCAATGAAGCATTATGCAAGATGACCATGACGCACATGCTGCACATTCTGCCGTCGGAGAGACAACCGGATGACATCATGGAAGTCAATAAGATGGAACTGATCCCGGGCGGAAAATACGCATATCCCTACCTGGTAGGGTGTAAGACCGGTTATACCGATGTGGCGAGAAGCACCCTGGTCTCCTGTGCGGAGAAGGACGGCATGAAGCTGATCTGCGTGGTGATGAAGGATGAGAACCCTAATTATTATGAAGATACGATTGCGCTGTTCGACTATGGATTCAGTAATTTCCAAAGAGTGAACATCTCTCAGACGGAGACGAAATATAATATCGACAATGCGGGAGCTTTTTACAGCGGCAACGATATCTTCGGAAATTCCAAACCGATTCTGCAATTGAACCAAAACGACAGTATTACCCTGCCCAACACGATTACGTTCCGGGATGCTGTGTCCGCAATCTCCTACGACAATACCGCGCCGGGGCAGGCTGCCGTGATCACCTATACCTACAATGATGTGGTACTGGGAACGGCATCCATAGATTTCACGGCTTCGGAAAAAGGAAGCAGTGTGTTTGGGGACGAGACCACAGGAACAACGGATGGGGCAGAAGCTACAGCAGCGACGCAGGAGCCGGACAGCACCGGGGCTACGCAGCCGGCAGCTTCCGGGGAAGAAGATACGGCCTCCGGCGGTCCGGCAGTGATATTTATCAATGTGATCAAGGTATTTTTCTGGATACTGGGGATCGCTGTAGTGATCTTCCTGATACTTTTGATCCGGGCGTTTATTAAGAACTATCAATTCGCACATCGCAGTACCAGGCTGACGTGGCGGTTTGGCCGCAGGAGAAAGCGCTCCAGATCCCGGTACCGCTCGGTGAACCAGGACCTGCAAAGCAGGCGGAGAGAAGCTATCAGACAGGCGAAAAAGCGGCGCAAGCCCAAGAAACCAAACCGCTTCCGCAATCTGGATTTTTAAAAAAAATTAAGGCATGTCCCATCACAACGGGGCATGCCTTTTAAGTTCGGTGTTGCAAATTTCTATTTGCTCAATAAATATTCCGCCAGATCCACTGCGGTATCCGCATGTTCCGCATTGGCGTAGATGCCCATGACGATACCGTCTCCGCGGAAGTAATAGTTGTCGGTCAGATCCTTACAGCCGGTCAGGCAGATGCCCACCGGGATGGGATCCTGCATCTCTTCCGGGTGAAGAGGATCGGGATATTCCGGAGTATAATCGGTATTCAGATCATCGTTTGCTGCCTCGATCGCCAACACCACTTCTCTGTCCACATAATAGAAATAAGGTTCCAGTGTCTGGAGCTGTTCTTCTGTGAGGATATCCCGCAGATCATAGAACAGGCTGCTGTTGGCATATTTTTGGAAAGAATCGAAATCCGTGATCATGCTGTCCATCTCATTCGCTGCCACATATACCATCAGCTTCTGGGTAGAAGTGACGGAGGCCTCGTCCATGCTGTCTTCCACGATACGAATAGAAGTATCAAAGGTGATATCGCTGGTATTCAGATCGATGCCCTCTTTTTCGGCGAAATCCGTAATGAAATCCGGTTGCTCGGAGGATAGCTGGTCTAAGAGACTTGCGTTTAATAAAACGGTGTTAAAAGCTGTATCCTTTCGGTTTACGAACTGGTAAATAAAGCTTACGAGCATACCGATGATGATCACGGAAATGATCACATGCCATTTATAATAATACCAGAAGTACGCCAGCTTCTGCTTGGGAGTGCCGTTTTTCAGTGCTTCCCGTTCTTCTTTGAATTCATCCATTACCGCCATGGAAAAACCGCCTTTCTGCGCTCGATATAGATTTATGATAAAGGTTCCATATCCGAAAGTCAATGAAGGAAGTGCAAGAGGATTCTAAAAAAAGAATTAAATCGCCCCAAAAATCCGGGCATATCTTGCAAGTTTTCCACGGATGATATATCATAATAGAAAGCGATTGTCAGGAGAAACAGAATCCGGACAGACGTAAACAGAGATTTCCCGAAGGAATGGAAGAACGACACGGAAAATTTCTGTTACAGAATAAAGGAAGAGAAAAGGAAACGAAACATGAGTGATTCTTACGTAGAATGTCTGGTAAAAGCAAAGCAGCCCACATGGGCAAAAATCTTAAAAGTATTACTGGTTACCCTGACGGTGTTAAGCTGTCTGGTAATGTTTGTATTTATCATTTTCCTGCCTATAGCTCTTGTCGCGGGTGTGGGAGCTTATTTTCTGAATATGTTCACGGATCTGGAGTATGAATATCTCTATCTGGATAAGGAACTGTCTGTGGACAAGATCATGGCAAAGAGTAAGAGAAAGCGTGTAGCTACTTACAGCCTGGACCGCATGGAAGTATTTGCACCGGTCTATTCGTATCATCTGGACAACTTCAAGAACCGTCAGGTGAAGGAGAAGGATTACAGCATCGGCGAGGTTCTGCAGCCGGATGGTCGTTATGCCATGTATTATGAAGGTGGCGAGAAGATCATCTTAAGCCCCAACGAGGAACTGGTGAAAGTGCTCAAGAGCGTGGCACCCCGTAAGGTATTCAGTGAATAATGATCAGTGAGTGATTCATGAACAGAAGGATTCCGGTGAACAGAATGCATCGGAATCTTTTTTTGATACAAAATTAAAAAAATATTGAGAAAAAATCTATAATATCCGGTTGACAGTCATAGAAAACTTTGCTAAACTCATGGAAATGTTATAAGCACAGCAAATATTTATTATAAGCATAGCTTATATTACCAAAACAAATCATTCACAAATCTTATCAAATGAACACAGGAGGAGAGAAAATGGGACAGATTATTGGTGAAGGCATTACCTTTGACGACGTACTTCTGGTACCGTCTTATTCTCAGGTAGTCCCCAATCAGGTGGATTTGACCACATGGCTGACAAAAAAGATCAAGCTGAACATTCCTATGATGAGCGCAGGAATGGACACCGTTACCGAGCACCGCATGGCGATCGCTATGGCAAGACAGGGTGGTATCGGAATCATTCATAAAAACATGTCCATTGAAGCACAGGCAGATGAGGTCGATAAGGTAAAGCGTTCGGAAAACGGTGTTATCACAGACCCATTTTTCTTATCTCCAGACAATACATTACAGGATGCTGACAACCTGATGGCAAAGTTCCGTATCTCCGGTGTTCCGATCACAGAGAACGGTCGTCTGGTCGGCATCATCACGAACCGTGATTTAAAGTTCGAAACCGATTTCACAAAGAAAATCAGTGAATCTATGACCTCCGAGGGTCTGATCACCGCTCCGGAAGGAATTACCTTAGAAGAAGCCAAAAAGATTCTTGCAAAAGCCAGAAAAGAAAAACTTCCGATTGTTGACAAGGATTTCAACTTAAAAGGTCTGATCACCATCAAAGATATTGAAAAACAGATCAAGTATCCGCTTTCTGCAAAGGATGATCAGGGACGTCTTCTCTGCGGTGCCGGTGTCGGTATCACCGGAAACATGATGGAGCGTGTCGATGCCCTGGTTGCTGCCCATGTCGATGTCATCGTTGTCGATTCCGCACACGGTCATTCCAAAAACATTCTGGAAGCCGTAAAGAAGATCAAGGCAAAATACCCAGATCTGCAGGTTATCGCCGGAAACATTGCAACCGGTGCTGCTGCACAGGCACTGATTGATGCCGGAGCTGATGCAGTTAAAGTTGGTATCGGACCTGGTTCTATCTGTACCACACGTATCGTTGCCGGTATCGGTGTTCCACAGATCTCCGCAATCATGGACTGCTATGAAGTTGCAAAACAGAGCGGCATCCCTGTCATCGCCGATGGTGGTATCAAATACTCCGGCGATATGACAAAGGCTATCGCAGCCGGTGCAAACGTATGTATGATGGGTTCCATGTTTGCAGGATGTGACGAAGCACCTGGTACATTTGAGCTCTTCCAGGGAAGAAAATACAAAGTATACCGTGGTATGGGTTCCATCGCTGCCATGGAAAACGGAAGCAAAGACCGTTACTTCCAGGAAGGTGCAAAGAAACTTGTTCCGGAAGGCGTAGAAGGCCGTGTTGCTTACAAGGGAACACTTGAAGATACCGTCTTCCAGCTGATCGGTGGTATCCGTTCCGGTATGGGTTACTGCGGATGTCCTACCATTGAGGATCTCAAGGAAAGAGGTAAATTTGTCAAGATTTCCGCTGCTTCCTTACGTGAGAGCCATCCACACGATATTCACATTACAAAAGAAGCTCCAAACTACAGTACCGATGACAATAAATAAATCATAATAAATATAATTTGAGGTGAATTTTATTGGACCCCAGTGAGACAGGTCAATTAATTGCAATAATTATCCTGCTGTGTCTGTCAGCGTTTTTTTCGTCGTCAGAGACAGCTCTTACAACCGTAAACCAGATTCGTATGCGTACCCTTGCAGACAATGGCGATAAACGCGCTGCACGGGTATTGCATGTAACCGGAAATCCGGGAAAAATGTTATCTGCCATTCTGATCGGAAACAACATTGTGAACCTTTCGGCATCTTCCATTTCAACATCCCTTGCCATCCATCTTTTTGGAAACACGGGTGCGGGAATTGCCACAGGTATTCTTACATTTCTGATACTGATCTTCGGTGAAGTAACACCAAAAACCATGGCAACCATCAAAGCCGATTCCATGTCTTTGACAGTAGCCGCTCCAATAGGACTTCTGATGAAAATACTTACTCCTGTTATTTTTATCATCAACAAGCTCTCTCTCGGACTGATGTTTCTGCTGCATGTCAATATCAAAGATGCACAGAAAAAGATGACAGAAGAAGAGCTCCGCACCATTGTTGACGTAAGTCAGGAAAATGGTGTCATCGAACATGAAGAACGGGATATGATTCATAATCTCTTTGATTTCGGTGATGCAGAAGCCAAGGAGATCATGGTTCCGCGAATTGACATGACTTTTGTTCAGGCAGATGCCACCTATCAGGAAGTACTTGATATCTTCCGTCAGGATATGTTTACACGCCTTCCTGTTTATGAAGACTCGACCGACAATGTAATCGGAATCATCAACATGAAAGACTTCCTGTTACAGAATGATACCCCGGAATTTTCCGTACGAAACCTTCTGCGGGAGCCATATTTTACATATGAGCACAAAAATACTGCAGATCTGTTTCTGGAAATGCGTAAATCCTCCATTTCCCTTGCGATTGTGCTGGACGAATACGGAGTAACCGCAGGACTCATTACTTTAGAAGACCTGTTGGAAGAAATTGTAGGGGAAATCCGTGATGAATATGATGCCGATGAAGAAGACGATATCACCCGGATCAGTGACCGCGAATTTTATGTACTTGGTTCCGCCAATCTAGATGATGTCAGTGAAGCGCTTTCCCTGCACTTTACTTCGGATGATTATGACACCATAGGAGGATATTGTCTTGGTCTTCTCGATCATCTGCCGGAAAAAAATGAAATTATTTTAACAGATAATAATATTCTTATCCGCATTGACCGGATGGAAAAAAACAGAATCGAACGGATTTACATCCGGCTTCCGGAACCTCTGGAGGAAACCGGTTCCGAACCAAAATCCGAAGAATAATCCGTAAATTCTGAGGGCTGCTTTGCAGCCCTCATTTTCATGCCAGTAACTGCCGAAGCCACACACGAAGAGAATCCTCCATGAT
>OHHI01000790.1_pt1 | contig 15663 bp, 10 predicted proteins | sample 1568001 | NCBI WGS metagenome assembly OHHI01 (sample SAMEA3879506, study PRJEB24766) | human gut metagenome | biome: human-associated habitat; feature: feces | place: USA | collected 1985/1987
CATTTATTGCTGGAATGAAGAGTTTAAGAGCCGTCTGACAGATCACTATCCTGGATATGAGGAAGTGGATGCTACATCAGGTAAGATTGGGGATGTTACCGTAAAATGGAATATCACACCAAACGATGACAACGCATATCAGAACAATCTGGATGCGACATTATTAAAACAGGAATCAGCAGCAGCTGATGACAAGATTGATTTATTCTTAGTAGAAGCAGACTACGCACTGAAATATGTTGATACAGATTACACAATGCCAGTCGCAGATCTTGGAATCACAGATGCAGATCTTGCAAATCAGTATCAGTATACAAAAGATATCGTTACAGATTCTAATGGCGTATTAAAAGGTGTTTCATGGCAGGGCTGCCCGGGCGTATTATTCTATAACCGTGATGCAGCAAAAGAGGTTCTTGGAACAGACGATCCTGACGAAGTTCAGAAATATGTTTCAGACTGGGATACTTTCAATGATACAGCAGAGACAATGAAAGCTGCCGGATACAAGATGACATCTTCTGTCAATGATACTTACCGTGTATATTCTAACAACGTTACTTCTAAGTGGGTAGAAGATGGCAAGATCAATATTGATGATAACATTATGAAATGGGTATCTGACTCAAAAGAACTTTATGATGCAGGCGAGACAGAGACATATGAACTCTGGAGTGATGACTGGAAGAAAGGCTTCTATCCGGAAGGAAAAGTATTCTGCTACTTTGGACCAGCATGGTTCGTGAACTTCTCTATGGCAGCTGATACCGAAGGATCTATCGGTTACAACGGCGGATGGGGCGCTACACCAGGACCACAGGGCTTCTATTGGGGCGGTACATGGATCTGTGGAGCAACAGGTACAGATAACGCAGGTCTTGTAAAAGATATCATCTTAAAGATGACAACAGATGAGACGATCATGAAAGATATCGTAGTAAAAGATGATGATTTCGTTAACAATAAACCAGCTATGGAAGCAATGGCAGCAGATACAAGCTACCAGAGTAAAGTATTAGGCGGACAGAACCCATTGGCTATGTACTGTGCAAGTGTAGAAAAACTTGATTTAAGTAACCTTTCTGCATACGATCAGGGATGTAACGAAGAGTTCCAGAACGCAATGAAGAACTACTTTGAAGGCAATGCTTCACTTGATGATGCACTTGACTTATTCTACAAAGCAGTTGTTGAGAAATATCCGGACTTAACATACTAAAATAATAAGCCGCGCCTGCCAGACCGGCGGGTGCGGCTATCTTTATATCTATCTCCGGACGGAGAGAAAGCAGTCAGCGGCGTAAAGCGCAGAGCTGACAGCAGATTTGCACAAAAAGATGTCCGTGAAGGGATGCTGTGAACTCTGTGAAAAATAAAAAGAAGGGGGCAAGAGGCGTTATGAAGAAGAAAAGCAGTAAAGCAGTCAGATATAACAAATGGGGTTACATTTTTCTGATTCCTTTTATTCTGGTGTATGTTGTATTCCAGCTTATACCACTGTTTAATACCATTTATAACAGCTTTTTTGAAAATTATTTATCAGGTCTGACACAGATCGGACCAAACTTTGTGGGACTGGAGAACTACAAAACGCTGTTTACACAGGGCGATATCTGGATTTACGCAAAGAATACCATGATTTTATGGATCATGTGTTTTGTGCCACAGATTATTTTGTCATTACTGTTAGGTGCATGGTTTTCTGATGTGCGTTTGAAATTAAAAGGAAGCAGATTTTTCAAGACCGTGATCTATCTGCCAAACCTGATCATGGCATCCGCATTTTCCATGTTGTTCTTTACACTGTTCTCAGATGGTGGACCGATCAACTCGATTTTAATGCAGATCGGAATCATTTCAGAGCCATATAAGTTTCTGGCAAACACAGGAAGTGCGAGAGGGCTGATCGCCCTTATGAACTGCCTGATGTGGTTTGGTAATACGACTATTCTTTTAATGGCAGGCATGATGGGTATCGATACTTCCCTATTTGAAGCAGCAGAGGTGGATGGAGCAACTTCCACACAGGTATTCTACAAAATTACATTACCGCTGCTCCGGCCGATTTTAGTATATGTTGTGATCACATCACTGATCGGTGGATTACAGTTATTTGATGTACCACAGATTTTGACCAATGGTACCGGTGATCCAATGAGATCGACCATGACATTGATCATGTTCTTAAATAAACATCTGTACAGCAAGAACTACGGAATGGCTGGTGCAGTATCCGTAATCCTGTTCATCATCACCGCAATTTTAAGTCTTATTGTCTTTAAGGTAACTGGAAACGATAAGAGAAAAGCATGAGTAGAATAGAAAGGTGAGGTGTTATTATGAACGAAAATAAAAATCTGAAAAAAGGACTTGGAATCCATGCAAGAAGATTTATCGCTTATATAGTCCTGATTCTTGTTACATTTGCCTGCCTGTTCTGGTTCTATGTGCTGTTCATTAACGCGACCAGATCGAACGGTGAACTGCAGGCCGGATTTACACCACTGCCAAGCACACATCTGCTGGAAAACTGGAACAATCTGGTACACGGAACACTTCCGGTATGGCAGGGTATGATAAACAGTCTGATCGTATCGGTACTGTCAGCAGCGTTATGTACTTATTTTTCAACCATGACAGCTTATGCGATCCATGCATATGATTTTAAACTGAAAAAATACATCTATGCATTTATCTTAGCAGTTATGATGATCCCTACACAGGTAACTGCACTTGGATTTGTAAAATTAGTCGGTACATTAAAAATGGAAGATACATTTATCCCTTTGATCGTCCCAACGATCGCTGCACCGGTCACATTCTTTTACATGAAACAGTACATGGAAAGTACATTGCCGGTATCTCTGATCGAGGCAGCCAGAATTGATGGTTCCGGTGAGTTCCATACATTTAACAATATTGTACTTCCATTAATGAAACCTGCCATTGCAGTACAGGCAATCTTTACATTTGTAAGCAGCTGGAATAATTATTTTGTACCGGCTTTGATCTTACACAATGACAAGAAAAAGACACTGCCAATCTTAATCGCACAGCTTCGTGCAGCTGACTGGCTGAAGTTTGATATGGGTCAGGTTTATGTGATGATCGCATTTTCTATCTTCCCAGTTATTATCATTTATCTGATCTTATCCAGACACATCGTACAGGGTGTTGCCCTCGGCAGTGTAAAAGGATAAATTAGAATATAGCTACAAATGAAAAAACCTTCCCTGAGAACCGTCGTGATTCCCCATATCACGGCGGTTCTCCTTTGATGTAGCAGAAAAAGATTACAATATTAAAAAACATCAGAAAAATTATCTGAAATAATCAAACATAGGCTCTTTTTTTCCAGTTGCTAATGTGCTATAATAGGCACAGATTTTGGAAAAAAAGAAATGGTTGAGAAGTGAATCTGCACAATCCTTTCAGAACGGAGGAAGACATGACAGAAGGCGGTTTTTTAGTTTTCATGGGAATTTTATTACTTTTGGTTGTCATCGTTGTTGTGATAGCGGTTGTTTCATCTGTGGCAGGTGCGGCAGCAGCAATCGTTGATGATGAAGACAGCGAAGATGAATAGAACAGGGTGAGAACAGAATAGTGGGGCGGTACTTTTGTGCCAGTCCCCTTTTTGCAGGTCTTATGGATACTGCGAAATGTCCCGAGATCGAATCATAAGAAAGGAGACAGAGATTATAATGCAGTTACTTACATTTTTGTTAAATGGAGTGAAGTTTGGTATTCCTGTCAATGATGTGGAATCCATTGAAACAAGAATGAATGTGGTGAATATTCCAAATTCACTGCCACAGGTTCATGGGATCATGAATCTGCACGGAGAAGTTATTGCAGTGTACAGTCTGGCAGAACAGTTTCATTATCCGGAACAGGAAATTAACAATATCATCGTTGCATCCATGAATGGTACAAAGATTGGGCTTGAGGTTGGAAACGTGGATGAGATTATTGATGTCCCGGATGAGAAGGTTATTTCCATGCCAGTCATTATGAAAGCAGTAGAAAATTGTTTTGATGAGGTTGCTTCCTATGCAAAAGAACTGATCGTTCTGATTGAGGTATCAAAGCTGATGCCGGAAGCAGAGCAGCAGGCAATACAGAAATTGGTAGAACAACAGTCATAAACAAAAAAGAGTAAAGCCTCTGTTATTATATATTGGAAAGATACAGTCTCGTGGGATGGAGTACCGATAGGTACTCCATTTTTGCGTAAATAGGAAATTTTGTTCCATTTCTAAAATAATTCTAAATTCTGTCCGATTTTCCTTGCATTTTGATGAGAGAGGAGTAAACTGATTTTTGCCGACCGACCGGTCGGTTTTTGGCTTGCGGGAATGCAATAGCCAATCAGACATATAATTTTTCAGGAGGAACGAGAATGATCCCAAAGTATAGTGTAAAACGTCCGTACACAGTGTTAGTGGCTGTTGTACTGGTGATCGTTTTAGGAGTTGTTTCGCTGACGAGGATGACAACAGATCTGCTGCCGGCAATGAATCTGCCATATGTGATCGTTGTCACGACGGATGTAGGGGCAAGTCCGGAGGAAGTGGAAAAAGATGTGACATCGCCGATCGAAGCGGCAATGGCGACGACTTCCAATATTAATAATGTAAGTTCCATGTCCTATGATAACTATTCTATGGTTGTTTTGGAGTATGAACAGAGCACAAACATGGATTCTGCCATGATTGAGATCCAGCAGCAGCTGGATCAGTTGACCGGACAATTTCCGGATTCAGTGGGCACACCAATCATTATGCAGATCGATCCGGATATGATGCCGGTTATGATCGCATCCGCAGATGTGGATGGAATGGATCAGGCAGAGGTATCTGATTATGTGGATAATGAATTATTACCACTGCTTGAGAGTATCGAGGGTGTGGCATCTGTGACGGCAACAGGTGTGCTGGATACGGACCTTCAGGTAACCATGAATCAGGAAAAAATAGATGCTTTAAACGAACAGATTTTAAGCAAAATAGATGCCCAGTTTACAGATGCACAGGCAGAGTTAGATAAGGCATCTTCCCAGATCGACAGTGGGAAAAAGAAGCTTTCCGATGGTGAAAAAGAGATGGGAAGCCAGCTTGGAGCAGGTGAAAATGAGATCATTAATAATAAAATCCAACTGTTTAACACCGAAGCAGATCTGACCACACAATTATCAGATCTTCAGAAATCACAGTCGTCCATGGATGGTGCAATCAAGTCGTTACAGTCAGCTTATGATGGAGCAACACAGTTACAGAGCGCGATTGACGGTTTACAGAAAGCAAAAGACGGTGTCAGCCAGGCGAAGAGTGGGGCAAAGCAGTTATATCAGGCGCACGATGGTGTAATGGCAATTTTAACAGCAAAAAATCCAATGACAGGTGCAGACATGACAGTGGAGGAAGCGCTTGCAGCAGCGGTTCAATATGGTCAGATGACACAGGAACAGGCGAATCAGTTGAAAACAGTGATTTCAACTTTACAGGCAGATCCTAAAATGTTAGAAGCATATAAAAATGCGGCCAGCGAATCCGATTTCGTCGCCTACATGGAATCCACAGCCATTGCCCAGATCAATGCACAGGCAGGGACTTCCTATACAAGTGAGAGTGACATTGCCAGCCAGATCGTGACATTACAGTACAAACTGGATGATATCAATGTGATGCTGATGAGTCAGGCATCCTCTTTTGCAGATGCAGGTGTGACGCTGACTTCTTACAAAGACATTCCGGCTGCAATCTCAAAATTGAGTGAGAGCAAGACACAGATTGCGGCGGGAATCGCGACAATCGAGTCCGCCCAGACACAGGTGGCAGACGGTAAAACATCTTTAGATGACGCATTAGTGACTTTAAATGAATCCCAGATATCCGGTATCATGGAGATGAGCAAGGGATATGCGGATCTTGCTGTTGCAGCAAATAAGATCGAAGAGGGACAGAGCCAGTTAGATGATGCAAAAGAACAGGCAAAAGATTCAGCGGATCTGAACACGATCCTCACAATGGATACCTTAAAAAATCTTCTGACAGCGCAGAACTTCTCCATGCCGGCAGGTTATGTGACAGAGGGGAACGAGCAGTATCTGGTGCGGGTAGGAGATGAGGTGACATCCAAAGCAGATCTTGAAAATCTCGTTCTGATGGATCTTGGTATGGATGGTATCGAACCGGTCAGACTGTCAGATGTGGCAGACATCGAGTACATTGACAACTCCGGTGATTCTTATTCGAAAGTGAATGGCAATGCAGCCGTTATGCTTTCCATTGAAAAGCAGACCGGATATTCCACCGGAGATGTCACAGACAGACTGTTGGAAAAATTTGACAGTCTGGAAAAAGAAAATACAGCGTTACATTTGAGCGTTCTCATGAATCAGGGTATTTACATTGACATGATCGTGAAATCAGTCGTAGAAAACATGATCGTGGGAGCCATCCTTGCAATTATTGTATTGTTATTATTCTTAAAAGATATCAAACCTACACTTGTAATAGCATGTTCCATCCCACTCAGTGTTGTTTTTGCAGTGGTACTGATGTACTTTACGCATATTACGTTAAACATCATTTCGCTGTCGGGTCTGGCACTCGGAATTGGTATGTTGGTGGATAACTCCATTGTCGTGATCGAGAACATCTATCGATTGCGGGGAGAGGGGTATTCCATCCGGAAAGCAGCCGTGGAAGGCGCTTCACAGGTGACAGGGGCGATCATAGCATCCACACTTACAACCATCTGTGTATTTGCACCGATTATTTTTACAGAGGGTATCACAAGACAGTTATTTGTGGATATTGCGCTGACAATTGCATTTACGCTTGCAGCGAGTCTTCTCGTGGCATTGACTTTCGTGCCGATGATGGCAGCAGGATTATTAAAAAATACAAAAGAGATCAGGCATAATCTCTTTGATAAAGTAAAAGATTTTTATGGAAAAATTTTAGCGGTATGTCTGCGTTTCAAACCAATCGTATTTATCGCAGTGATCGTATTGCTTGGAACAAGTGTTGTGGCAGCATTCTCCAGAGGATATTCTTTCATGGATATGAACATGGAGACAAACCAGATCAGTGCGACGATTTCAGCAAAAGAGGATCAGACACTTACGTTTGGCGAACTGACAGAAATGGCAGATGAAGTCGTGGAAAAAGCAATGACGATCGATGGCATTGAGACCATTGGTGCCATGGCAGGTGGAAGTGCTCTTTCCATGATGGGAAGCAGTTCTACAGACAGTATTTCCATGTATATGATTCTGGATGAAGAATCTGAAGTGAGCAGTGCAGATGTAATCGAACAGTTGGATGAACTGACCAAAGACATGGACTGCGAAGTTACAACAGACACCTCTGCTTCTGATATGACATCACTTATGGGAAGTGGACTGACGATCAATGTAAAAGGAAATAATCTTGACAAACTGCAGGAACTTGCAGGCGAAGTTGCAAAAGTCGTAGAGAACACCGAGGGAACTGTGGATGTGGATGATGGACTTGCCAATACGACACCGTCTTTCACCATTTCTGTAGACAAGGAAAAAGCTGCAAAATACGGCATGACCGTTGCACAGGTATTCCAGCTTGTTTATGGGGAGATGGCATCCTCAACATCTGCAACAACGATCTCTACCGATGTAAATGATTATCAGGTTTATGTACAGAGCGAGGAGCAGTCCGATGTTACATTGGATGATATCAAAAAACTGACCTTTACCTATACAGACAGAGAAGGAAACGAGACAGAAGTAGCGCTTTCTGATATTGCACAGTTTGAGGAAGGTTACACCTTAGGAACGATCAACCGTGATGCGCAGACCAGATATATCAGTGTGACCGCAGGAGTGGATGATGACCATAATGTCAGTCTGCTGAGTAATGAGATCCAGAAAGAGTTAGATAAGATCGATCTGCCGGAAGGATACTCCATTGAGATGGCAGGTGAGGACGAGATGATCGCAGATGCGATGAATCAGTTGTATCTGATGCTTCTTTTGGCGGTAATCTTCATTTACCTGGTCATGGTAGCACAGTTCCAGTCGCTGTTGTCGCCGTTTATCATTATGTTTACGATTCCGCTGGCATTTACAGGCGGTCTGTTCGCACTTTACTTTACCGGTAACGAAGTCAGCGTTGTGGCAATGATCGGATTTGTCATGCTCGCCGGAATTATCGTAAATAACGGTATCGTTATGGTAGACTTTATCAACCAGCTCCGCCGTGGCGGAATGGAAAAAAAAGATGCCATTATCGAATCCGGAAAAACAAGGCTTCGTCCGATTCTTATGACTGCACTCACCACGATCCTGTCCATGTCCACGATGGCAGTTGGACTTGGAGAAGGTTCAGAAATGATGCAGCCAATGGCGATCGTAACGGTTGGCGGTTTGTTATATGGTACACTGTTAACTCTGATCGTTGTTCCATGTATTTATGATGCATTCAACCGCAATAAGAGCATGGTCGAGGAGGACTTATAATGGATGAGCAGAAACTGATCCACGATCCACCACAGAAAGTGCTTGCCCTGTATCAGGCAGTCATTGAGTTCATTAATGAAGGCTGTGATATCAACACTTTAAAAGTAGCTGATATCACAGGCCGGGCAGGCATTGGAAAAGGAACGGCATACGAATATTTTTCTTCAAAGGAAGAGATAATCTCTTCTGCAATTTTATATTATGTGAAAGTGTGCTTTGAAAAACTGCAGGTAATTTCTACAGATAACAGAACGTTTCAACAGAAAATTAATGAGGTCATGGATTTTATTGATGAGCATGTAAAAGAAAAGCAGGGTGTCTTTTTCCTGATAAAAATGGTATTGGAATCATACGAGATACCAAAGAATCTGAAAGATGAGTATGAGCGTATGAAACAGCAGTGCTGTGATAAGGAGAAAAACGAGATTATCGACTGCATTGTGGAGGAGGGTGTCCGCGAAGGTCTGATCCGGGAGGAGAATGTTTTCCTGCGAAGAGCCGCGGTCGAAACCCAGCTTTCGGTCTATTTTATGTACCGCATCGCAGCAGAGAAAAAAATGGAGCTTGACCTGGAGGCAGATTCTTTGAGAGAATATATCTATCAGAATATATTGAAATTATTAGGATAGAAAGAAGGAACAAATAAATTAAAATCACATATAAAAAAATCAGTTGACAAATGCCACGTTAGCTTTTATGATGAGAAAAGATATAAAAAGGTGATGAGAAAGAGGAGTACACACAGACACCTGAAAGAGAATGGCATTCACCGGCTGAAAGATGTCACCAGAACATGTTGTGTGGAAGGTAGCTTTTGAACCGTCGCGCAGAACCTGTCTGTTGCAGATAAGTGGCAGAACTTGCAAGTTGATCATGCGGAGAAAATTTTCGTATATCGCCAGAAGCAGTCAGAAGTAAGCAAGAACGAGTTGTCCCCGTTACCGGACAGTGGCTTAGGAATGAGCCGGCAGAGATATGTTGTTTTTACAACATAACAAAGGTGGTACCGCGTTGACACGCCCTTTGCATCCGTATGGATGTGAAGGGTTTCTTTATTTTTACAAAGAAAGGAAAAGACAAATGAAGGAATTAGCAAAGACCTATGACCCGAAGGGCATTGAAGAACGCCTCTATAAAAAATGGGAAGATAACGGTTACTTCCATGCAGAAGCAGACCGCAGCAGGAAACCATTTACCATTGTGATGCCTCCACCAAACATTACAGGACAGCTTCACATGGGACACGCATTAGACAATACCATGCAGGATATTCTGATCCGTTACAAGAGAATGCAGGGATACAATGCATTATGGCAGCCTGGAACAGACCATGCTTCGATTGCAACAGAAGTAAAAGTAATCCAGTCCTTAAAAGAAAAAGGAATCGACAAGGCAGATCTTGGAAGAGAAGGTTTCTTAGAGAAATGCTGGGAGTGGAGAGAGGAATACGGTAACCGTATCATCAACCAGTTAAAGAAACTCGGATCTTCTGCTGACTGGCAGAGAGAACGTTTTACCATGGATAAAGGATGTTCTGATGCCGTACAGGAAGTTTTTATTAAATTATATCAAAAAGGATATATCTACAAGGGTTCCCGTATCGTAAACTGGTGCCCGGTTTGTAAGACATCCATTTCCGATGCGGAGGTAGAGCATGAGGAGCAGGACGGATTCTTCTGGCATATCAATTACCCGGTAGTTGGTGAGGAAGGAAGATTCGTAGAGATCGCAACGACAAGACCGGAGACTTTATTCGGAGATACCGCTGTTGCTGTAAACCCGGATGATGAGAGATACAAAGACATCGTTGGAAAAATGTTAAAACTTCCGATGACAGACCGTGAGATTCCGGTGATCGCTGATCCATATGTAGACAAAGAGTTTGGAACCGGATGTGTGAAGATCACACCAGCCCATGACCCGAACGACTTTGAGGTTGGAAAACGCCACAACCTGGAAGAAATCGTTGTCATCAATGACGATGCAACCATGAACAAGTTAGCAGGAAAATATGAGGGAATGGACCGCTACGAGTGCAGAAAAGCATTAGTAAAAGATTTAGAGGAAGCGGGACTTTTAGTAAAAGTTGTTCCACATTCCCACAACGTAGGTACACATGACCGCTGCGGCACAACCGTTGAACCAATGATCAAACAGCAGTGGTTCGTGAAAATGGACGAGATGATCAAACCGGCAGTTGAAGGCGTAAAAAATGGTGATATCCAGTTACTTCCAAAACGTATGGAGAAGACATACTTCAACTGGACAGACAATATCCGTGACTGGTGTATTTCCAGACAGTTATGGTGGGGACACAGAATCCCGGCATACTACTGTGATGAGTGTGGCGAGATGGTAGTTGCGAAAGAAGCACCTCATAAGTGTCCGAAATGTGGATGCACCCATATGACACAGGACCCGGATACCTTAGATACCTGGTTCTCCTCTGCTTTATGGCCATTCTCAACACTTGGCTGGCCGGAAAAAACAGAAGACTTAGATTACTTTTATCCAAATGATGTTTTAGTAACCGGATATGATATTATCTTCTTCTGGGTAATCCGTATGATCTTCTCCGGTTACGAGCAGATGGGCAAAGCGCCATTCCATACCGTATTATTCCACGGTCTGGTACGTGACTCCCAGGGACGTAAGATGAGTAAGTCTCTTGGAAACGGTATCGATCCGTTAGAGGTTATTGACAAATATGGTGCTGACGCACTTCGTCTGACACTGATCACAGGCAATGCACCTGGTAACGATATGCGTTTCTACTGGGAGAGAGTAGAGTCTTCCAGAAACTTTGCCAATAAAGTATGGAATGCTTCCCGTTTCATCATGATGAACTTAGAGGGCGCAGAGATCAAAACCCCTGCTCTCGATGAATTAAAGGCAGCCGACAAATGGATTTTATCCAGAGTGAACACACTTGCAAAAGATGTGACAGAGAACATGGATAAATTCGAGATGGGTATCGCCGTACAGAAAGTTTATGACTTTATCTGGGATGAATTCTGTGACTGGTACATCGAGATCACAAAAGTTCGTACCTATAACAAAGAGAATGATCCGGCATCTGCAAATGCAGCATTCTGGACCTTAAAGACGGTACTGACAGAGGCATTAAAGCTGTTACATCCATTTATGCCGTTTATCACAGAGGAAATCTTCTGTACGCTTCACCCGGAAGAAGACACCATTATGCTCGCAAAATGGCCGGAATACAAAGCAGAATGGAACTTTGCAGCAGAGGAAGAGATGGTAGAGCACTGCAAAGACCTTGTAAAAGGTGTTCGTAACCTCCGTACTGAAATGGATGTTCCACCATCAAGAAAAGCAAAGATTTTCATTGTATCTGACGATGCGAAAATCAGAGACACGTTTGAATCAAACAAAGAAGTTTATGTAAACCTTGCAGGTGCAAGCGAGATCGCAGTACAGGCAGATAAGACAGGAATCGAGGAGGATGCTGTTTCCGTTGTAATTCCTGGAGCAACACTTTACCTTCCACTGGAAGATTTAGTAGACTTTGAAAAAGAAAAAGAACGTCTGTTAAAAGAACAGGCACGTCTGGAGAAAGAACTCGCGCGTTCTAAGGGAATGCTTTCCAATGAGAAGTTCTTAAGCAAAGCTCCGGAAGCAAAAGTGCAGGAAGAGAAAGACAAGCTTGCAGGCTATGAGCAGATGATGGCTCAGGTCAAAGAGCGTCTTGCACAGATGAAATAGAACAATAACCGTCCAGTCTCCCTAGCCGGTGGCGTGGACGGTTATTTTTATGGCAGGGTGTGTCATTGGTTTGTTCAACATGCACAAATTACAGAGCGAAAATGTGCGAAAAAGCAGAAAACTTGCTTGAAAAAAAGACTGGAAACGAGTATTATATAGTATATATACGATTTTTTGTAGGAAGAAGGGAGTTGGAAGAATGGCATTACCAAGTATTTCTACACCAAAAGTGAAGATTGTGAATAAAGACTTAGAGGCATGGATCAGACTCCCTGCACTGGAAGAAGGAGAACACTATACGATCGAGTATCTGCACGATGTATTACGGGTGAACCAGATTACTTATGGAATTGATGAAGCACAGCTTCAGAAAATCATCGATGAGGAGATATATGAACAGGATGTACTGGTGGCGAGAGGAGTACCGGCAGTAGAGGGACAGGATGGATTTTATGAATATAAGGTGAATATGAACCTTGAGAAAAAACCAAAGATCCTGCCGGACGGATCGGTAGATTACTGGTCCATGTACAGTGTACAGTCGGTTCAGAAGGATCAGGTCATTGCAATATATCATCCGGCTGTACAGGGAACAGACGGAACCGGAGTTTCCGGAAAGCCGATTCCTGCAAAGGTGGCCAGAGAACAGGGAGCACTTCGCGGAACCGGTTTTGGACGAAGTGAGGATTACCTTACCTATTTTTCGCTGATGGATGGGAAGATTGATATTGAGAATGATAAGATCAGGATCCAGCCAATCTATGAGGTGAGCGGAGATGCAAATCTTACTACCGGAAGCATAGATTTTACAGGAGATATTGTGATCCACGGCAGTGTGGAATCCGGAGTTACGATCAAGGCAACCGGAAGTATCACGATTGATGGAAACGTGGAAGCCTGTAATCTGGAAGCCGGTAAGGATATCATTTTAAGAAGTGGAATGGTCGGAGGGAACAAGGCACATGTCAGAACCAAAGGAAATCTGTATGCAAAGTTTATTGAGTATACAGTCATCCAGGTAGAGGGAGATATGGAGGCAGACGTATTGCTCAACTGCACAGTTGCGTGCAGAGGATCTATTCTGATCCAGGGCAGAACAGCGAAGATCATCGGTGGAGATGTCAGCGCAGTCAAGGGAATCAGGGCTACCACGATCGGAAATGAAGCGGAGATGCGGACAGCTGTTTCTGTTGGGGTAGGCACAGATTGCATAGCAAGGCTGAACCTGCTGAAGAAGAAGTTAGAAATCACCAAAATGGAAATTGACAAGATCGAACAGGGACTTGCCAAGTTTGAAGAGATGGAGAAGGAGCGTGGCGTCAGCTATCGGGAAGATCCGCGAAGAGTGGCACTCTTGCGTACCAGAATCCAGAATACGGCTACACTTGCAGGAGATGAGGGCGAAGTGAAGCGGCTTGAGCGCATGATTTCAGATGGGGCGAATGCAACGGTCTGTGTGACAAGAGATGTATTCCCTGGGGTATCCATAGCGATCAGGGATCAGATTTTAAATGTAAAAAACAATGCAAAGTGCGTAGAGTTCTATCATCTGAACGGAAAAATCTGCACGAGAATAGCAGAGGATTAACGGACAGTAACATGCAAAGGATTAAGAAATAAAAAAGAGCAGGATAGCATTTCAGGGGAAACAGGTTACAACCATAATTTTCCTGAAATGCTATTTTTATATTTCATATTATTGACGAAAAACTACTTTATTTTAATGGAAATTTCATAATTTGACATTGAAAGTGAATTCTTCCTATATTATAATCAATCAGTGAGAAAGAAATGATCAGTCAGTACAGGAAAGGTACGGGAATTAAGATGATAAATTTTGAAGAAGAATTGAAAAACTTTAAACCAAGTCTGGAAGTGGAAGAGGCAGAGCAGGCAATCTATAATCATGAGCTGACAGACATGACGGATGTTATGCAGGAAATGCTGCAGGAATTAAAGCAGCAGAACAGATAACAGGTAGATCACATGCACAGTGGCATGACAGATAGAGAGGTTTTTCATGAGATGTTATAATTGCGGTGCAGAGCTTGGCAAGGGAGATAACTGCCAGAACTGCGGAACGAATGTAAAAGTATACAAAAAGATTTTGATGGCATCCAATGCCTATTACAATGATGCATTGGAGAAAGCCGGTGTCAGGGATTTGTCAGGGGCAATTGAGAGCCTGAAAATCAGTCTGCGTTTTAATAAATTAAATATTGATGCAAGAAATTTGCTTGGATTGATCTACTACGAGATGGGAGAAGTGGTGACTGCCCTCACGGAGTGGGTGATCAGTAAGAATTATCAGCCGAAGGATAATCTTGCGAGCAGGTACTTAGATGAAGTGCAGAAGAATCAGGCAAGACTGGATTCTGTCAATCAGACGATCAAGAAATACAATCAGGCATTGCTTTACTGCAAGCAGAACAGCCGTGATCTTGCAATCATTCAGTTGAAAAAAGTATTGTCGCTGAATCCAAAGCTGGTGAGTGGACATCAGCTTCTGGCGCTTTTATATATTCAGGAAGGACGCTATGATCTTGCGAAGAAATCACTGCGGAATGCCGGAAAAATTGATGCCAATAATACTGTGACACTGCGCTATCTGAAAGAAGCCAATGCAGCCTTAAGAGAGCAGAATCCGAGCAAGAAGCAGAAGAATGATGAACTCATTTCCTATCAGAGTGGCAATGAGACAATCATCCAGCCAAAATATCTGAAGGACAATTCTGCAGTCGGTACGATCATTAACATGGTGATCGGAATCGCAATCGGAATTGCAATCACCTGTTTCCTTGTGGTTCCTGGCGTGAGAAGAACCGTGATGAACAATACGAAAGCAGAAGTGCTGGATGCAAATAATACGATTTCTTCCAAGAATCAGACGATCACAAGCCTGCAGAGTCAGGTGGATGACCTTACCAGTCAGATTACGGATGCGAAGAACAGCGAGGAAGAATCTGCCAACAAACTGGAAAGCTATGACAAACTTCTGACTGCATATGAGACATACACCACAGGAGACATTGAGAAGGCAGGAGATGCATTGAGCAGTGTCAATGTGGATGACCTGAGTGCAGATGCAAAGAGTATTTATGATACCATCAATGCACAGGTGAATGCCGAATACATGGCTGCATTATATAAGGAAGGTTATGATGCATATTCCGGCAAAAAGTATGACGATGCCGTGAGTGCACTTTCCAAAGTCGTCGAGATGGATGAAAACTATGAGAATGGAAATGCACTGTACTATCTTGCACAGGCATACCGCAAGAACGAGGATATGGAAAATGCCAAAATCTATTATCAGAAAGTGGTAGAATTGTATCCAAATACAGAGCGCGCTGCAAACTCACAGAACTATCTGGATCAGAGTGAGACAGACACCGCCCGTTAATAAAAAGACAAACTGATATTAAAAAGTACGA
>OHHI01000797.1_pt1 | contig 15496 bp, 16 predicted proteins | sample 1568001 | NCBI WGS metagenome assembly OHHI01 (sample SAMEA3879506, study PRJEB24766) | human gut metagenome | biome: human-associated habitat; feature: feces | place: USA | collected 1985/1987
CATGAAGCATTTGGAGGCAGCTTTGGACGACGCCTCCATTGCCGGCTGACTTCATTCAGCCGGAGCCTGCAAACAATTTTGCGCATAAATCTTGACGGGACCATCTTCTGACCGCACTGCCACGCGGCAGCCAGCCGGAAGATTGCCTGCCATGGCTGCCAGCCGTGCAGACGGTATGCAAAGCCTGAACCGGCGACATCTTTCTGATGCCGCCGGTTCAGGACTATTTGACGCTTACAAATGTACCGCAATTATTTTGGTGGGCCTTCGGGGATTCGAACCCGGGACCGGACGGTTATGAGCCGTCTGCTCTAACCAACTGAGCTAAAGGCCCTTAATTTGGTGCGGGTAGTGGGATTCGAACCCACACGCCGGTTGGCAAAGGAACCTAAATCCTTCGAGTCTACCAGTTCCACCATACCCGCATATAATTAAGACCATATCACAAACCACTTTTCTTTTAGACGAGAATGCCATGAGTATTTTGTATAGGAAAAATTTACATTAAAACTGGCTAAAAGAATTGGTGCCGGTGACCGGGCTCGAACCGGTACAGTATTGCTACCGAGGGATTTTAAATCCCTTGTGTCTGCCAATTCCACCACACCGGCATATAAACGGGAAAAATAAGCGGAAGTTAAACGAACCCTAAGTGAAATACATACAACTGACCAGAAGTCATGTTGTTTATATTCTGGATCGAGTCAACAGACACTTCACTGTCCAAGAATCTCCAAAACAGAACCAACGAAGGCAGAGGGGCGAGTCGCCCCTCTGCCACCGTGACGGTGTGGCTGAAAGTCCGTACAAGCATGGCTCACTGAGTGAAAACCGCAAGTTGCCAATTTTCCCCTATTTGGCGCTAATCATCTTCGACTCAATGATATTTGATTTTGCTAGATAGCAAGATCAGAAATTATTAAGATTTGATATTCTTATACTTAGAAATTACCAGTTCCTTTGTATTTCCGTCTGAAGGAAGACCACAAATTTGTTCTACGGCAAACTCAATACCTTTTTCTTTAATCAAAGCTAGGATTAACCTTTCCATCCGGTACGGTCAATCTCCCCTTGTTCATCCCACAGGCAATGCCAGTCAGGTGCACCTTCCCACAAAAGGACAGTTCCTTTGATAAGGCGACACTGGGTTCCAATATTGTTAATCTTTTCCATTTCGGCGTTTGTCAGTAGATCTTCAGTACAGCACTGGAGATTACTCAGAATATGTGAACGACTGATTGAGAAAGGAACAGGTAACGTTCCGCGTTGTACGGCCCATTTAAGGACAACTGAAACTGGATGAATACCATGCGCTTGAGCTATTTCTAGGATTGCTGGATCCTGAAGGCAATTGGTATCTTCTGTAGTACGATCGCGCTCTGGCCGGTGAGGGCTGCCGAGCGGCGTATGTGCAATAGGCAGAACATTCTTTTCTTTTAAGTATGCGATAAGTTCATCCTGCCGAAGGTGTGGATGGAGTTCGCATTCGTTTACAACAGGCTTAATCTTCATCTCCTGCCAAACTGATTCTATTTTCGGGATATTCATATTCGACATGCCAATGGATTTAACAAGTCCCATTTCGACAAGTTTTTCCATCTGCCGCCAGACCATAAGATATTCCTCTTCGAAAAATGGACGTGCGTTTGGATCGCGCTGATGAGTGTCACAACCAGGTGTATGGTAATTAGGGAATGGCCAGTGTATGAGATACAAATCAAGATAATCTACTTGAAGATCCCTTAATGTTTCAGCACAAGCGGCAAGCACATCCCGCTCATTGTGACGATTGTTTGGAAGCTTTGATATAATAAAAAGATCCTCACGGCGAAGTAGCCCCGTTTCAAACACTTCTTTTAGTGCTACACCAATTTCCTTTTCATTTTCATAGGCTGGAGCACAGTCGAGCAAACGATATCCAAGTGACAGTGCTACTTTAACATTTTCGGCAATGACTCCCGGTTCAACATGGTCGGAGCCAAAGGTTCCATAACCGATACAAGGCATTTTGTTGCCATCACTCAAGAGGAACTGGGGAATTCTGTCTTGATCAATGCTATCTGCCGCAAAAGAAAACTTCTCCATATTTATCATATTATTTCCTTTCTGCACAAGTTCTTTCGTTGTATTTTATTGGTCGATTGTAAAATGAAGTTGGACACCTAAGAAAAAATCCATAGTGATTTTCCCCACATGGTAGAATGAAGTTTGCACACAACTTCTTCCAAGGGAGGGCAATCACTATGGACTGCCAAGATTATATCGCAGAATCGGTAGACCGCAAGAAGGGACAGCACTTACAGCGAGAGGAACGAGGGGCAATCCAGCATCTCAAGAACGCAGGCTACACGAACAGCGCCATTGCCAGAGCAATCGGATGTTCACCAACCACCGTTGGAAACGAGCTAAAGCGCGGCACACCACCCCGAAAGAGCAGCAAGGGCAGGAAGCCCGGATACTCGGCAAGGCGTGGAGAAGCGGCCTACAAGGCGAACAGAAAGCGTTCTCGGAAACCACACCGAATCTGTCACTGCACTCGTTTCATTCGCCGGATAATGGAACAGGTCAAAGAACACAAGTGGTCTTTGGATGCCTGCGCCTGATATGCTCGTCTGCACAAGCTGTTTTCAGCAGAGGAGATGGTCTGCACCCACACGCTTTACAATGAGGTCTGGGCAGGCAGCCTTGACTTGTCTGTGACAGAACTGCCCGAAGCCATTTAATCAAATAACAGGATAGGAACCTCTTGCATACAACGTTCCACTTCTGCTTCATTTTCTACTGAAGGCATTGCTCCCTTACGAGATGCACAAAGCGCACCACACGCATGCGCAAACCTGAGCATTCTTTCTATGTCTGGTTGGGGAATTTGCTCGATCACTGGCATGTTCAAACGGGTTAATTGGTAGATAAACCCCCCTATAAAAGCATCTCCGGAACCAGTTGTATCAGCCACCTTTACATCATAGGTTGGCAAATGTCCTTCTCCACCTTTATAGCTGTAATAACAACCGCGAGGTCCTAAGGTAATCGTTACGAATTTCGCGCCGAAGCTACGTATTTTATGCGCAACAGCTTCGTAAGTAATATCCTTGCCGAAAAGAAATTCTGCTTCCTCAACCGATATTTTCACAATATCTGCTTTATGCATTGTGTCGAGCATTACAGTGCGCTCAAATTCCTTATCATTTGAAAATGCGATGTTCCAGTTTGGATCATAAACAAGCAATTTCCCACGTTCTTTTACCATTTCCACAATCTTTGCCGCGGCCAATCTGCAAGGTTCTTTGTATTGTGAAACGGTCGAAAGCAAAAACACTCGGCAGGCATCAATCAGTTGTTCGTCAATATCTTCGGGTGAATAGTAGGTTTCAGCAACTTCTCCTCGAGTAAAATCAAAGCTACGATTGTTGTTCTCGTCTAGAGTGATAAAAGCCATTTTTGTGGGCGCTTTCCTGGTAAATCGTAAGCCTTGAATGTTAACTCCAAATTTGGTCATCGCATCAGCTAAAAAGTGCCCGAATATATCATCACTGACCGTACCAAGAAATCCTGATTTGCCACCCAAACGGGAAACTGTTACTGCCACATTGGCCGGCGCCCCACCAGGATTGCGTTCATAAAGCAAATTCCCTTTTGGTGAAATTCCTGCGGGGGTAAAATCCACCATTAAATCGCCAAGGGTTAGCACATCTAGAATAGTTTTACTCATCATAGGTACATCCTGCCTGTAAAATTACGTTTGGAGCGTGCAGCCAGTAACCACCAGTGCGTATTACAGCTTTTACCTTCTTAATTTCTTCATCAAACTCAATGTGTGGGATATAGGATAGTTTTGCTTTTTCAGGCCAATGTTTCGCATATTCCTTATCGAGATCAGGTGACATTTCTTTAATTTCACATGCAAGAATGACCTCTTCAATTGCCATTTCATTTATAATTCCTTCGACAACTTGAACCATTGAAGGAATATTCGGCAAAAAGGCCAAGTCAACAGTTTCAATACCTAACGGTATATTGTAGCCTGCATCCACAATCGCAAAACGATCTCTATGGCCGATACGGGCAGTAAGAGAACGCAAATCAGCATTCAGTATTCCTTGTTTAATCATAACTAACTTCCTCTTTATTCTAAATTAGCGTGATTATATGCAATTTTCGCAGTACCACAGTTAGTTTTTTGCATCAATTCGCAAACCATTGCATCCCCGACTATAACGATTGACTGTTCAAACGGGTTACCAGACGGGCGAATTGAAAAATAATTTCCTTCAATCCATCCATCAGGACCAGCGGCCCCTTCTTGAATTGGCTTTGCAGTGTTTAATTGAACAGCAACTTTGGCAATCGATGCAATTGTTGAATTTCTATTTTTGGTGAATGCTGCAACTTCTGCTCCAGCGGCTTTCGCTTTTTTACAGATTGCAATCATCCCAGCCGTTTCTCCTGAACCCGAGCCGACCAACAATAGATCCCCTTCACGGATACTTGGCGTGCAAACTTCACCGACAAGATATACCTTTAAACCGATTTGCATGAGGCGCATTGCCAAAAACTTCATTGCTAGCAGGGACCGTCCTGCAGCCCCAACAAAAATACGATTTGAATTGAGAATCAGTTCTTGCATTTGCTCGAGTTCGGTCTCTTCAACAGTTTCAACAATCTCCTGCAGTTCGTTTAGACTTGCAAGAGCGATAGCACGAGTTTTCACTGTATTGCCTCCTCGAGAATCATTTTTTTCATGGTTTTTGCCGTTTCGATAGGATCAACTGCCTTGCAGATTGCTCCACCCACTATAATTAGGTCTGGCTTGGCTGCAATAATGCGCGGTAGAGTTTGCAAATTGATTCCTCCAGCGACAGCTAACTTAAGTTCAGGTGCTCCTTGCCGTGCAAGCCGCATGCTCTCCAGCGGGTCCGGCGCATCAGGAACGTCAAGACTTGTATGTACACAGATATAATCCGCACCAAGGGCCTGCGCAACTGCAGCTCGCTCAGGTATACGTTCAAGAGGTACTCCCATGGTATCCACCAACACCTCGCGCTCATATGCTCGTGCAGTTTTAATTGCCCCTGCAATGGTCTCGTTGTTAGCGCTTACAGAAACTGTAACAATGTCAGCACCGGCACGGAATGCAAGAGCGCTCATAAACTCTCCACCGTCCAGAATCTTGTAATCCGCCAAAATCTTTGCTTTAGGATATAAGTTTTTGAATTCTTGAATAACTGAAATGTCGTTATAATATGCGAATGGTGTGCCGATTTCAATAATATCGACATCTTCTTGAATTTTTTCTAATAAAACTTTAGCCGCTTCGCGGGTAATATCGTCAAGTGCTATTTGCAGTTTCATAGATTGTTTACTCCTCGAACATTTCTTCTTATAGCTCGTGAGGAAAATGAACTCGCCTCTTGTTCCATACACAAACTTTGTCGAGATTCCTTTTCCTCACAGGCAAATTATATTTTCTTATTTTATCCGCTTACATTTAGAAGCCGAGAATTGCACGAATATCCGCATCGTTAAGATTATCCTTTGTCACAACCACGATGTTAGTACCAATGTTTTCAGGCAAACTCTCGCCTTCAAGTGCCTTTACAGCACTCACAACACTCTGATATCCGATATCACTGGGATCCTGAGTAACAATAGCAGTTGTAGTGCCAGACTCGAGATAAACTACGTTAGTCTCAGTTGCATCAAACCCTACATGCACGATTTCTCCCACTCTACCGCGCTCCTCAATGATATTTGCAGCAGCAATGGTAGAAAAGTCATTGTTGGAGAAAATGCCCGCAAGATCAGGGATTGCAGTGATCCAGTCGTTGGAAATTGTCAAAGCCTTCTCCATATCGCCGTCGCAGTACTGGATGTCGACAACCTCCATATTGGGGAAGTTTTCTTCGATGTAATCTCTTGCGCCTTCGCAGCGAGCTACATTAGAAGGAACTGTTTCCTGTGAGCCGAGCAGGCAGACCTTGCCTTCACCGCCGAGAGCCTCGCCCAGAGCCTTTCCGCCAAGCCGGCCGGCCTCGTAGTTATCTGTAGCAATAAAGGTTAAACCGTCATAATTACAAGTAGTGTTGAACAGGATAATTTTAATTCCCTTTGCGGCTGCAGCCTCGAGAGTTGGCACCAAAGCCTCGGAGTCGCATACCGCGATGCAGATGGCATCAGCGCCCTTCGTAATGGCATCTTCCACCATTGCAATCTGCTGCTCATAAGAGGTCTCAGTAGCAGGACCATCAATTGTGTAGACAAGGCCGAATTCCTCGCAGGCTCTCTCTGCGCCTGCCATTACGCTTGCCCAAAATTCGCCGGAACCAGACATGGTGAATACTGCGACATTCCAAGGATCAGCGTTACCAGCAGTATCGTCACTTGAGACTGCTGTTGCATTGGAGTTACCCTGGGCGCCTGCGTTTTGTGCAGTGTTGCTCTGATCACCGCACCCAATCATGCTAAAAGCCAGAAGCAATGACAAGAAAATGGCTAAGACTCTTTTCATAAAATAATACCTCCAAAAAATATTTAATATCGCAGGGTATATTCCCACAATATTCACTAGTATTAGACACCCATACGCTTTCTCTGGCGCACGATGTCAATATAGACTGATAGTACCAACGTTGCACCCGTAGCTACCTGTTGCCATTGAGTTGATACACCAATAAGGTTGAGTCCGTTATTAAGAACGCCGATAATAACTGCGCCTAGTAATGTGCCAAAAATTTTTCCGTGTCCACCTGACATTGATACACCGCCAATAACCGATGCAGCTACCGCATATGCTTCGTGTCCTACTGCAATGCTCGGTTGACCAGAATTAACACGTGCTGTTGTTAAAATTCCTGCAATCGAAGCCATCGCAGCACTAAACATGAAGGCAAAGATTCGAACTTTGTGTACCGAAATACCAGATAAGCGGGCAGCTTCTCCGTTACTACCAATTGCATAAATATGTCTTCCTATTACAGTTTTTCGTAAAATGAAAGTAGCAATAAGCGCAACAAATAGCATTATATAAACAGGATACTGAATTCCAAGGAACCGTCCTTGCGCCAGCTGCTTAAATTCCGGGCGATTGCTGAAATAAACAGCTCTAGAATCTGTAAAAACGAGCGCTAAACCACGAATGGCCATTTGTGTTCCAATTGTTGCAACAAAGGAAGGCAATGACAGCTTGGTAATAAGTAATCCATTGACCAGACCAAGAAGGATACCAAAACTCACACCACCCAAGCAACAAATGATCATCGGATAACCTTTCGAGAGCAAAGTTGCCACAATTACACTGCTCATAGCAAGTGTCGGTGCAATGGAGAGATCTATTTCACCTGAAATAATGACATAGGTCATACCAAAGCCTAAAAGTGCAGTTGTAATGATTTGCGTCAAAACATTAGCCAGATTATCACTAGATAAAAAATACGGAGACATAACCGAAAACAAAACAATAAGTATCAGTAGAGCAATTAGGCAAGAAATGGTCTGACTGGTATCTTTGCTTACAATTAGCCTCTTTTTGGGATTGCTGTCAGCATTTTTCACTTGGATCTTCATTACACCTTGTCCTCACATTCTTCATAGTTTTTTGTTTTGGATGCGAGTATCATAATTTGTTCTTGTGTTGCATCCGCGGCATCGATTTCCCCTGATACCCGTCCCTCACTTACAACGAGGATTCGGTCGCTTAACCCCATTACCTCGTTCATTTCAGAGGAAATAACAATAACTGCCGCTCCTCGCTCTGCAATCTTGTTAATAAGTGCGAAAACTTCGTATTTTGCGCCCACGTCAATACCACGAGTGGGTTCATCAAAAATTACAACATCAAAATTCCTACAAAGCCACCGGCCGATCAAAACTTTTTGTTGGTTACCTCCACTGAGATATTGCAGAATTTGTTCATTGTTTGGAGTTTTAATTCGTAGCTGATCTACTTTTTCATCAACTACTTTTTTGATAATTCTGTCGTTGACTATGCCCTGTTTTGCCCAATCAGAAAAGGTGGCGGCAACCATGTTAAATGTCACACTCTGATCGAGAAACAATCCAGTATCTTTGCGGTCCTCTGGGAGATAGGTAATTCCATGGCGAATTGCATCAATCGGCGCTTTAATGGAACATTTTTCTCCCTTGAGCCAAACCTCACCACTTGTTGCTCTATCCGCTCCAATAATTGCACGTGCAATTTCAGTGCGTCCTGCTCCCACCAATCCTGCAATACCAAGTACTTCCCCGCTGCGTACCGAAAAAGAAACATTGTCAAAAATCTTCTTTTCATTAACTACACGAGTTAGGTTTTTAACTTCGAATATTACATCTCCAATGGTACTGTTCCGCTTCGGAAACTCTTCATTCATCTCGCGCCCAACCATATCACGTATTAGCTGGGGAATGTTGTATTCTTTGCTCCAAGGTTGTGTGGTTATGTATTTGCCGTCTCGTAATACAGTAACCCGATCAACAATATCATCGAATTCTTCCAGGCGATGAGAAATATAGATAATGCCGACTCCTTCATCGCGAAGTTTCCGGATAATATTGAAGAGTGTTTCAGTTTCAGAGAGTGAAAGCGACGATGTTGGTTCATCGAGGACAAGCACATCAGAATGCACGCTAAGTGCTTTCGCAATTTCAACCATCTGTCGAGAAGCAATGCTTAAATCTTTTACTTCGGTCCGTGCATTAATGGATAATCCCATGCTGTCCAACAAAGCCTGTGCTTTTTCGTTCATTTCTTTGTCGTCAATTATTCCACGAACCTTGCGTGGTTCACGACTTATATAGATATTATTTGCAACAGAAAGATCGGGCAAAAGATTGAGTTCCTGATGTATAATACTGATTCCCATTTCCTGTGCGTGTTTGGGGTTTTCAGGAAGGAACAAATTACCTTTATAGTAAATTTCACCTTCATCTTGCTTGTAAATGCCGGTTAAAACTTTCATAAAAGTGGATTTTCCAGCACCATTTTCTCCGGCAATAGCGTGCACTTCTCCCCTTTTTAGTTCGAAATGTACCGAGTCAAGAGCTTTGACACCCGGGAAGCTTTTGGAGATTTTCTCCATTCTTAATAAGTTGTCCATATCTTTCAACATCACCCCATCCAATAATTTCGAAATATCTCAGACAATCTATAAAACTTAAAGGACCAAAAAGTTTAATATCAAACAATGCCAAGAAATTTTACTGTTTCTGTTTCACCAAACACTAGTAAGACTCGCCCTCCTTCTTTACAACGGGTGCATCAAAGCGATGGATACACATTTGTTAACTTTGACTATAAACTACCAGATTTATTGATGATTTGTCGTTAGAATGTATTAGGAATAGGTGGACATTTTTAAGATCCCAACTATTTTGTTCGTCAAAACAAATATAGGCCAATGATTTTTTCGACTGCTTCCCTATTCATAAGCTTTCCCTTATGGAACATCCTGCCTCATGAGTGTTCTTCCAATTCTTTTGTAAACACATTCAAAATAGCATTAGAACACAGTATACAAAAAAACTTGCAAAAGGAATATGTTTTTGTTATAGTCGTATTAAACTCTTGAAGCATGTAAATTAATGTTAATTTTTGGCGTGTTTATTTGTAATTTTAAGAGGGATTATTAATTATGAACGAAGAATTCAATGTAGTAATTGCAGAGGATGAAAAACGTATTTGCAGCTTGATCAAAGCTCTTATTGATTGGGATGGATTACATTTACGTTTAGTAGGTGAAGCACACGATGGTGTTCAAGCTCTTACGTTATTACAACAGGAAAAAGTAGATATCTTGATTACTGACATCCGAATGCCAGGTGGCAACGGATTAGACCTTACAAAATGGGTTAATGATCATTGTAATCAATGCTCTGTTATAATCATTAGCGGCTATAAACAATTTGACTATGCATACGACGCATTACGTATGGATGTTGTCGATTTTCTCCTCAAGCCTATTAAAAAAACTGAGATAAATAATGCGATTTCAAAGATTGTTCAAAAGCGCTCAGTCTCCTCTCCTAATACATCAACAATTCAATTGGAAGTTCAACAGTTTCGTACTTCTTTACGTCGGCAGTGCATTCATTCCTTTTTATATAATTCTAGCTTACGCGATGTGCCACTTGAAACATTTAACAAAACTACTGGAATGGAATTCCAGAATGGTGATTTCGTAGCAATTATACTTCAATTATACGAGCCTAATTCATCGCTTGACGGACATTTTTCTCGTTATTCTACAAGTGCAGTTCAAAGCCAACCTGCGTTTCCAGTTGGCATCGGAGATAAATTACGTGATTTGCTTGTTGCAGGTTTGATTTCAAAAGTGATAGATATTGAAGCTGAGTTCATCGATGACACCCTTTACTGTATTGTCAATCTTGACCCTAATTCGAGGGAATCTTTTATCCGTTCATTGAAGCGCATAAAGGATATTTTAAAAGAACATATTGATGTTTTTCGATATCGTTTTCTTCTTACAGCTAGTAATTTTTATTCCAATTATACTTTCTTTCCAACAGCTTTTCAGGAAGCCCGTATGCTTATACCTTGCAAATGTGCGCTTTCTGGTGAAGGCCCCTTTTTGTGGAATGACTTTCCTCTCCCACCACTTACTTTACCAAAACTCTCATTAAAATCCGAATGCAGAAGAGCAGCTGAAACAAGAGAGACAAAACAAATTTTTTATGTGATTCATGATTTAATTGAAACGCACAGCACTTTGTTTTTAACAGATCCTAGACTAATAAACAGTTTTTTACGTCAGCTCTTTGATGCCATTTGGGTTATTGCATCCAACCACACATGGTTAACTCCGGATGCGTTGTTAATAATGCAGAAATACTTAGTTTCCTGTTCTTCTAGTTTGCATGATCTAGAGAAAAACTGTTGTCAGCTTATAGATTCCATTTTAGTTCGTTTGCAAAAAGAAGTAGACTCAACCAATTCCATGCCGGTTCGAACAGTTAAACAACTTATTAGCAAAAACTTTGCGAATACAATTTCACTTGATGATCTTGCGAAAGAAGTTAATCTGAGTCCTCCTTATTTAAGTGAACTCTTTAAAAATGAAACCGGGGAAACTATCAGTAACTATATTCAGCGAACACGAATTGAAATGGCACAACACCTACTTTTAACAACAATGATGAACGTAACTGAAGTGGCTGATGCTGTCGGATACGCTGACGCAAAATATTTCAGTCGGGTTTTTCGTAAGCACTTAGGTATTCGTCCCTCCGATTTCCGTTATCTTAATAAATGGGGGTAATTTTCATTGAAATTACGTGCTGTCTTTCGTTTTATACGTGAAACCAATAATTCTTTGTTAATTATTTTACCTGGTCTTCAATTTTCTTTAGGTTTAGCTCAGTTTGCTATGATTCTTTTTGTGTTCTTTCAATCACCCAAAGCGAATTTGCTTTTACTGGCAATAGTGGTTTTAAATTTATTGATATTTAGCCTCTTTATCGTATTTATAATCCATATAACCACTGCATTTATCCAACCACTTTATGAAATATGGCATTATTCAATATCTCCCGATTCAAAAAAAAGACTTAGTGACAATCCTTTTCTGCAGCGGGTGGAAGAACAGATTGTGGCGCAGACCGATGAGATTATCAAAAGTCAGTTTGGAAATATTACAAATTTGAAAGCGCTACAAAGTCAGATTAACCCACACTTTCTTTATAATACTCTTGACTCCCTACGTGGCGAATTATATATGTGCGATATGCCTAATTTGGCACAAATGGTTGAGACATTGTCTGAATTATTTCGTTATAGTATCAGCCAGAAGGAGCCACTCATCTCGCTTGAAGCAGAGATTGACAATACCGAAAAATATATACGAATAATGCAATTTCGTTTTCCTAACAAATTTGTTTTATATAAGCGGTTTGATGATGAGACAGATGAAATTTTGGGAATGCAAGTTCCAAAAATGATTTTACAACCGATAGTAGAAAACTCGATTAATCGTGGCTTAGAGGCAAAAAACGGACCGGGTAGGATTTTTATTGATATTACCCATACAGAAAGAACTGTGTGTATTCGGGTTGACGACGACGGCGTAGGGATTCCTGCAGATAAACTTGATAGTATCAATACTCAGCTTAGTAAAAATGAAAGTAATTGCGCCGCCGACTCTGTTCGTGGGATGGGCCTTGCGTTGTTTAATATCAATTCACGTATTCGGCTGCTATATGGCGAAGATTATGGAGTAAGCGTCGCAAGTAGTGTTGGAAAAGGCACTCAGGTTCAAATTATGTTGCCTTTAAGCAAGGAGTAATTCTATGGAGGAACTCTTTCGTTTTATCAATGTAAGTTGTGAAACGTCGCGATTTTACCTGCGAAACTTCAGTTTTATGTTTGGTCGCGGGGAACTTATTGCAATTTCCAGTGACACAACATCAGCTAAAGATGCACTTGTTCTTTTGTTAACTCGGCAAATCGAACCAACAAGCGGAAAAATAAGCTGGAATGCAAAAGGGGGAGCTCATTCTCTTATTTCCTATGAAGATCACCTGCTATATAAACATTTGAGTATTGCAGAAAACCTATCGTTAACATATCCTTCGTCTAATCGGTTTTTTTTCTCTCAGAAAAGGAACTCACTAAATGCGCGTTTGATCCTCGAAAAATACGGCATATTCTGGGATGTTAATAAACCGGTGTACAGTTTAACAAAATTACAACAATATATTCTACGTATTGTGAAGGCAGTTTATCTTGGCGCGGAATACCTTATTCTATCTGATGTTGTACGGTTACATTATGATGCCGATTTTAGCCTACTTCGCGATCTTGTGCGAACCCTTCTGGAACATCAGATTTCAATTTTGTTGACCGATAGCTATCAAAATCCCCTTTTTATATGTTCTGATGCTTGTCGTATTCTTCGATTTGAAGGGGGTATGTTTGTTAGACTGCTTAATGGGCAGGAGGATCAGTACATATACGACAGTTATCGTTCATATGATTCAAGCGCATATGCTAGTGTTTATCCTCAAAAAAATGTACCCCTCTCGATTGACTTTTCATCAATAACTATTAGCGATATTCACACGAATCATATTCATTCTCTCTCCATGAACTTACAGCCAGGGGAAATTACATATTTAGTTGGGAAAGGCTTATATGAATACGATTTTCTGAATGCGATTTTCGGAGAAGTCCCTCGTTGCCGGATAAATTTAGGTAATAAAGATTTCATTAATGCAAAAATAAACGCTTTATTCTATACCGGAATTGGTTATTTTCCGCAGGATGTCAGCAGACTGATATTTCCAGATCTAAATTACATTGAAAACACCACAATTTTTTCGCTTCGTAAAATTTCTCATTTGGGAATTGTTATCCGTTCAGTATTTCAAAACTATTTGCTGACTAAAACGCCATTTTCATACAAAGAAGATCCTAAGCATTCATTTCATAAAATAAACCACGAAAATAGAGTCGTTGCAATGGCCAACCGATATGCCTTGTATAATTGGCGACTATTAATTATTCATCTCCCTAATATCAATCCGACAGGTGTTGAAGCGAAGATATTCCAAACACTAATCAACGAACTTGCAAACCGCGGAACAAGTGTGTTGGTTGTCGTAGCTGCTTCGTCTGAAATTCTGACAAGAGCTGATAATCTCTTTGAATTCGATCAGGAAGGAAACTGTTATCAGAAGCTAAATCATCAAAATCATCGCTAACAAAAATAAGGGAAGCACCTTCTGCAAAAATCCACCGACGACGCGATCGCGCTTTTTGGCGACCGCGAGGCCAGCGGCGTTGTGCTGCTCAAGGGCTATGATGCGTATTATGACGGCTATGAGGAAAACGGGAAAGCCGTTCCCGGTTACCGTGATTTGATTGACAAGCTATCAGGCGAGTTTCCGCTCGGCCAGCCAATCATTGGCGAGCAGAAGCAAAAGGATTTCATCAAGCTCTACGGCAATATCCTGCGGCTCAAAAATATCTTAAGCGCGTTTGACCAGTTTGCAGGCAATGAAATCCTGCCGGAGCGGGATTTTCAGGATTATCAGAGTGTGTATCTCGATCTTTATCAGGCGTATCGCCCGAAAACGGATGGAGACAAAGAAAACATCAACGATGATATTACCTTCGAGATCGAGCTCATCCGGCAGGTGGAGATCAACATTGACTACATTCTGATGCTGGTCATGAAGTACCATGAATCGAACTGCAAGGATAAAAGCATCCTGGGAACCATCGACCGGGCCATCGATTCGAGTATTCAGCTGCGCAGCAAGAAAGATCTGATCCACGGCTTTATCAACACCGTCAACGCCGCAACGGATGTTGACCGCGACTGGCAGAGCTATGTGCAGCAGCAAAAGCAGCAGGAGCTGGAGCAAATTATCGCGGAGGAAAAGCTGAAGCCCGCAGAAGCGCAGCGCTTTGTTTCCAATGCGTTCCGCGACGGTGCGCTCAAAACGACCGGCACGGATATTGACCAGATCCTGCCGCCCGTCTCCCGCTTTGGCGGCGGCAACCGCACGGAAAAGAAGAAAACGATCATCCAGCGGCTTGCGCAGTTTTTTGAAAAATACTTTGGAATTTAGTGGTCTCACGCCGACTTGCATTCCAGTACACTTTGGGGTATCCTGCAAATAGAAAGACTAAAAGGGGAGGTGTCAATATGTGTACGCGCAATCAAGCGTTTGAGATTTTGAAGATCGTCTATCACGCCTGTGATCCAATTCTAGGGCACAGCATCCACGATGCAATTTTGTACGGATCCTATGCCCGCGGCGATTTTACCGCGGAGTCGGATATTGACATTCTCCTGACCGCAGATTTGACACAGGAACAGATCGCGTCGCAGCGGCGTGCGGTTTCCGGAGTAGCAAGCACACTCAGCCTTGACCACGACATCACGGTTTCTGTCCACGTTGTGCCGCTGGCACAGTTCCGGCGGTATGCAGATTTCCTGCCGTTTTATCAGAACGTGCTGAAGGAGGGGATTCGCTATGCTTCCTGAACAAGCTATTGAAATCTCCAAGGTTCGCTTTGACCACGCAAAGGAATGTCTGCGGGACGCAAAGTTGCTGCTTGCAGGCGAAAGCTACCGCAGTGCGGCAAACCGTGCATACTATGTGATTTTCCACGCTATGCGCGCTGTTCTTGCGCTTGACGGCGTAGATATGAAGCACCACAGCGGAATCATTTCCGAGTTCCGGAAAGGTATATCAAAACCGGCGTGTTTGACGCCAGCCTGTCCGGGCTGATCTCCGAGCTTTTCGATGTCCGCGAGGGCAGTGATTACAACGATTTCTTCATCGTTTCCAAGGCGGACACCGCCGAGCAGGTGCAGTCGGCAGGGACGTTTTTGGCGGCGGTAGAAAACTATCTGCGGACAAAATATTGAGTCTGTACGTCACCTGACCCAAACCGTGACCCAGACTGGGCATAAATTGCTCTAAATTGCTCCCCAAGTCAAGGACAAAATAAGGTGACCCATTCTGCTAACATGGA
>OHHI01000811.1_pt1 | contig 15298 bp, 19 predicted proteins | sample 1568001 | NCBI WGS metagenome assembly OHHI01 (sample SAMEA3879506, study PRJEB24766) | human gut metagenome | biome: human-associated habitat; feature: feces | place: USA | collected 1985/1987
AATTTTTCCAGCATCTTGGATATACCGAATCGGCATAGAAAATCTGAGAAAATAAATTCATAAATCGGGAAGGGAAGGAGTGAAGAATTTATGAAATGTCGGAAACACATCAGTATGACAAAGCCGATAGGCGCAGCTCCATGAAAAGTCATTTTCATGGTTTTGGGGGATTGGGGGCGTACACCAACAAGCTAAAAAGGCATTTTGTACGTACAAATGCACTGCTTGCCAATTAGCGATATTTATGTTGCGAGAGTTAAATCCTATGCAAGAATTGGGCACAAAAGGCTGTTAATGACGAAAGAAATTCAAAGTATACGGAGGATCAGGAAAAATGGAAAATACAAAATATGATGATAAGTTTTACAGATTACCGAAACGATTATTTAAAGAGGAGCAATTTAGAAATATGACGAATGAGGCAAAGGCGCTTTATATGATTTTGTTGGATCGGCGCTGCTTATCAGAATGTAATGGTGATGCGTGGCGAGATGAATATGGAGCTACATTTATCATTTTTACAATCAAAGAAATGATGAAGCTGTTACATCTGGGAAATAAGAAGATTAACAAGATGCTGAAGGAACTGGAGGCACATAATCTGATTTATCGAAGCCATCAGGGATTGGGAAAGCCGAATAAGACATATGTGTGTGATTTGTTGAAAGCAGATAACTCTAATTGGCTGCCAAAGCAATTTAAGCACAGAAAGGGGCGGACAAATGAGAAAGAAATATTATGATGATGCAAAAGAGAATGCAGCGTTTGAGAGATGCGTGGATGTTGTGACATCGTTGATTTTCAAATATGGACCGGCATTAAAAAGAAAATGGATTTTACGTGATTGGATAAAAAACATACAGGCTGACTGCTTTTGGAGAAGTTTAGCATGTAAACGATATCAGCGGTATTTCGATTGTATGAAAGCTATTGTAAAAAATGACGCAACATGACATAATCGGATTGACTAAAGTAATATAGATATTTATAATATAGACAAAACGAAAATGACATGAACGGAGGACAGGATAATGGAGAAAACTGTAACACTTGAAGAGGCATTAAAAAGAATTGAGGAGTTGGAAAAAGAGAATGCAGAACTTCGGGAGGAATTGGAGTATTACAGAAATCGTAAGTTAAGCGGTCGTCAGAAACATAACGCCAAGTGGATGGCAATTTATAATGATTTTGTTGTTGGATATGAGAGCGGCATGACAATGGTAGAAATTGCGAAGCGGAACAATGTCAGTGAGAGGACGATTTATAGGTATAAAGCGTATTATGACAAACTGAGGGAAAAAGAGGAATAGACCATTTTACTGGCGTCAGTAAAATGGTTCAATGTGGGAGGAGAAAGTTTAATATGGAAAAGAAAATGATTAACAGAAATAATAGAACAATAATAACAAATCGGACATATTGCTGATGTCAGCAATATGTTCATATGAGAATTGCGGACGATTTTTTTGACCGCAAATGGATGGAGGAGTTCTATGGCAGAAGATAAAAAGAAAGATGAAATTGCAGTAATTGAAATTACAGAAGAGTATCTGAAAGAAAGAATTTATGAAATTCGAGGACAAAGAGTAATCTTAGATGTCGATCTTTCTGAAATATATGGTTATACTACAAAAGCATTTAATCAACAAGTAAAAAATAATATTGAGAAATTTGATGAAGATTTTATGTTTGAACTTACGGATGATGAGGTAGAAAATTTGCGGTCAAATTTTTTGACCGCAAATCTTAACAGTAAGAGCAGATATAATCCTCATGTATTTACAGAGCAAGGATTATATATGCTGATGACTGTCTTAAAAGGACCGTTGGCTGTTAAGCAGAGTAAGGCATTAATAAGAACCTTTAAGAAAATGAAAGATTACATTTTAGAAAATCGAGATCTAATCGGTCAGCGGGAAATACTTCAGTTAAGCATGGAAACTGCTAACAACAGAATAGAAATTAACAAAATCAACTCAGATATGATCTCTCTTGAAAAACAGATTTCCGATGTTGCAGAAGGCTTGAAGGATGTTGTGACAAAATCTGAGTTGGCAGATATGATGAACAGCTTTGTTTCAGACGATGATGACAAGTGGCTTATGTTTAATGCAAAATTTAGTAGTGCAGATGAGGTATATGAGTCTATTTATAAGCAGGCAAAGTCGTCAATATATGTTGTTGATAATTATATTGGATTAAGAACGCTGGTACACCTTAAGAATTCTCCGACTGGAGTAAATATTACTTTGTTCAGCGATAATGTTGGGAATAATAAACTTCATAATATAGAATTTACGGATTTTTGCAAAGAATATCCATCCGTAAAAATATCAATGAAAAAGACAGGCGGTATATTCCATGATCGATTTATAGTGTTGGATTATGGAACTGCTGATGAAAGAGTTTTCTTATGTGGTGCTTCATCAAAGGATGCAGGCGCTAGAATAACCAGTATTGTTGAAGATTATGGAATATCTAAATATGCCCCTGTGATTGCCTCGCTGTTAAAAAATCCGACGTTGATTTTACCACAATAGAGGGGAGTCGCTGTAGTAGGAAATGTAGTAGGGACGTTGCTTTTGACTCCAGTATCGTCCACAAATAATCCCAGTTCGTAGTTGGAGAAAGTAGAATTATATGAGAAAAAAAGACAGATTTCCATTTATTATGACTAGGAAATCATTGGTTGTGTATATTGTTTTTACAGTTCTTCTGGGACTATTTCTGTTTTTTGCCATAGGAGATATGGCTGGAAAATGTGCGGCATGCATTGTTTGTCCGATGCTCATTGCATATTTGCTCTATGCGTATTGCAAGGAAAGTAAAGCAGATGCGAAAGCTCGTGAGATGAAAGCACAATATATGAATGGCAGTTATTTTGAAAGCCCTGAGTGGCATGAGAAATATGTAGCCTATCTCAATGAGCATCCTTTTGAGAAACCTAAATATCAAAGCATGAAACTGGATTTATTAAAAAGATTTCAAAGACGGGAATATCTTGTTAATATGATATTGCTATTGTTCCTGATGTTTTGTACCTTGTGTCTTATTCCTTTAGGGCGTTATTATATGGCTATCATAGGATTTTGCCTATTCGGATTCTTGTTTTGGCTAGAGTTTTCACTGTATATAGGAATGCCGGTACGGAAGTGGTTGAAGGGCGATATTGATTATGAGGAGATTGAAGCGTCATATTTAAAAAGTCAGATGCTTTTCTATAAAACAAATGCATTAGCATTTGGAACTACACATTTACATGGATTCACAGAGAAAAAAATATATGCAATAGATTATCGATTGGTGGAAGGAATATCAAGAAATATAGTACGCCTTAAGAAGTATGAGGATGGAATTTATAATGCGGAGGAGTATCAGCATTTTGCAGTTATTCATGTCAGACTGCCCCAAAGCGGAAACATTCATGATGTTGAGATCGAACTAAATGAGTTTCAGGTTCAAATGGCAATCGATAAGTTATCCGTCTATAAAATTGGTGAAGATTTGATGGAACATCTTTCTGTAAATGAGCATAAAGAAAATGAGGCTGTAATATAGCCAATGTTGGAAATGTAGTAGGGACGTTGCTTTTGTCACGAGGACTGTCCCGTGTCACAATTTTATAAGACAGAGGGACGCTCTTTGTGACAAAAGGAACGTCCCCAATTAGTTGAATCAAAGGTTTTTGTGATATGGGAAGAAGAATGGATGTGTGTTTCTATTTTCGCAGAGTGATGATATAAGTGGAGGTTTGCCTCAGAAGATAGGCTTTTTGGAATGGTAAATATACATTTGGGCGAAAGTATACTTTTAATAATAAGCGATTAGTACATTTTGAGGAGTGCTACAAGGTGAAGGAGGGATATATATATTCGAATTAAGAAAAAATCCAGGATTAAAAGCTAATGTAATTTCAATGTATAAAAGTCGTTTTCAAAGCGAAGGCTTTTTTAGACCTAGGATTGCAGAGAATGTGACAATCTCTGGAAAATTAAAAGAACATACAGTTGATATTTATTTTGAATTCTTTCAGATGAATAATTTAGAGCGTACAGTGATTAAAGTAATAGAAGGTACAGAAGTAACAGAGAATGATATGTGGGAATTTGCAAATGTCTTGAAAGATTTACATTTTTGGGCAAAAGGTGTTATTTACTATGATGATAGAGTATCTAGTGGGGCAAAGAAAGTGGCTGAATTGACAAATATTGATTTAAAGAAATTTGATTTACTTGATGAAGTAAGCAAATCTGCTTCAAGCTATTTAAAAGTAATGCTGCCAGATGAAGAGATAATAGGGGATCCATTTTGGACCGTTATGGAAACAGAACAAGATAGTGGTAAGAATACAGGAAATTACGTGATGGTTAATGATTATAGTATTTTATTGTTTTTATCAAAGAAGCAGGCTATTAATTATTGCAGTAAAATGGAAGAGAGTGCTAAGGTCTTTGGTGTTTCTCAAAACCATCTCAAAGTATTAGTTTCTCTTCGAGAAAAAGAGAAATTTCCAGATTTTAGTATAGCTTTTCCTGAATTTGAGCAATTACAGGAAGGTTCTGTCGCATGTTATCCAATTCCACATAAAAATTTAAAAAAAATTTATTTGAGGGGAGACAATAATGAATAATGTATCAAAAGAAAAAGGAGGGAAGTTTGAGTCTATTATTGAAAAAATTTATATTCAAATTGCTAATAATGAGCGAATAAAAGCTAAAGTTGAGAAACATGTTCCAATAATAGGAGATGATGGTGCAAGCCATGAGATAGACATACTATATTCATACGAACATTTTGGGGTGAACTACAAGGTGGCAATTGAGTGTAAAAACTGGAAAAATCCAATAAATGTTGGTGAGCTAAGAAATTTTTCTTATAAATTAGAACATATAGGGAACATAAATGGAATTTTTATTTCGGCAGAAAGTGAGTTTCAAGATGGAGCAAAAAAAGTATCTAGTTATAATGGAATCAGACTTATAAAATATGATGAACTTTATAAGTTTATTAATGGTGAAAATGGTAAATACTTGGTTCCAGATTATAAAACTATAGGTGACCCTTTTTGGATGCTTATGAATTTGAACGGAAAAAATTTCATAGAGCAAAATTTGTTTTTTAAAGAGGGAATATTACTTTTTGAAAGCAAATATTTTGCCGAGCAATTCCAAAATCGTTGTTTATTGAATTGTGATAATAATGTAAAACTAGTAGGAGTATCACAACAACATTTGAAAGAAATCATATATTTAAAAGATAAGTATAAAGTTTCTGTGAAATTATTTAACCAGTTTACAAGTGATTTAAATAAGTGTCCATATCATTTTTGGGATTTAGATGTTGCAGATATTGAAATGTATATTAGATAATGTAATGGTTATAATATTCGCCATGATCGTGCGGATTAAAAGAGTGATTATACGATGAATTTATAACAGAATATCAGACCTATAGTTTGATGAGTGCAAGAAAGTTGAAGTTCTAGGACTTTAGATAGAAATATGCAGCATTCGGCATTGTCTGAAAAAGCTAAAGGAGATAAGGAGCCCCCATGGACAGAAAAACCGAAGCCCTAAACTACCTGAAACAATACCCCAAGATGGCAAAATGGATGAATACCTGCATTTGTTGCGGATCCATGGGCTATAACCCGGATATGCCGTACAAGATTACTTCGCGGGATGGCAATGGGGAATATGACACAGTATTTTCAAAAAACATAAAGAAGTATTTTTCACCACTTAGAGTAAATGACATGGGGATGTGTGACATTTGTCAGAAATATTGGAGAGAAAATCATTAAGCAACTTGATATGATGAAATTGAGGCTTGCATCAATAAGCCAAATAGAAAAGGAGAAAAGACGATGGAATTTATATGTTACCCAAAGTGTTCAACCTGCCAGAAGGCAAAGAAATGGCTGGACGAGAATAAGATCGAATACACGGAGCGCCACATTGTGGATGACAATCCAACATATGAGGAGCTTAAGAAATGGTATGAGAAGAGTGGACTTCCGCTCAAGAGATTCTTCAATACGAGCGGCATGCTGTATAAGGAGATGAAACTGAAGGACAAGCTTCCGGACATGAGCGAGGATGAGCAGTTACAGCTTCTTGCGACAAATGGCATGCTGGTGAAGAGACCACTTGCCGTTGATAAGGAGTTCGTGCTGCCTGGATTTAAAGAAAAAGAGTGGACAGAGAAGATGCTGTAGTAGGGACGTTGCTTTTGTCACGAGGACTGTCCCCATGTCACGATGTTATAAGATAGAGGGACGCTTTGCGTGACAAAAGGAACGTCCCCAATTTTAAGACAGAGGGACACTCTTTGTGACAAAAGGAACGTCCCCGTGGAGAAAAAATGAAAAAAATTTATGTAAACAACAGTTGGGAAATGCGTCGCGTAGGCGATGGCGAATGGATTATGGCGACAGTGCCGGGATCGGTGTATGGGGATCTGCTGCAGGCGGGCAAGATGGAAGATCCGTTCTGGAAGGATAATGAGATAGAAGCACTGAAGCTGATGGATTACGATTATGAGTACCGCACCAGCTTTTCGTGTGATGATGAGCTGCTGGGATCGGATGAGGTTATCCTTCGGTTTGAAGGGCTGGACACCATTGCGGATATCACGCTCAATGGTGTGAAGCTTGGACATGCCGACAATATGCACAGGACATGGGAGTATTCGGTAAAGGATATCCTGAAGCAGACGGATAATATATTAAGTGTATATTTTTATTCGCCGACAAAGTTCATCGCAGATGCATTTGCGAAGGCTCCAACACGGGGAACCGAGGATGCCATGAACGGATTTGTACATATCAGAAAAGCTCACTGCATGTTTGGCTGGGACTGGGGCGCTCACCTTCCTGATGCAGGAATATGGCGGCCGGTCAGCTTGCTTGGCATTGATACCGCACGGATAGATTCTGTAGAAATCCTGCAGTATCATGGGCATGACTCAGTGGAACTTGATATAAAGCCGGAGATAGAATTTGCCCGGAAGTATATTGGTTCTGGATCAGAGACGGGACAACTGAGTGTAAAAGTTAGAGTAGTAGATCCGGCTGGAAACGAAATTATAAATAGAATATTAAATGAAGATATCACGAAGAATATATATACATTTACAAGTGAATCCAATGAGGCTGCGATAGACTCTATGGAATCAAAAAATGAAATAGAAATCACGTGTGAGGGTTCTTACAGCAAGACAATACATATAGACAACCCACAGCTCTGGTGGCCGCGCGGGTATGGAGAGCAGAACCTTTACACTGTATCTGTTGACCTTGTGAAAAATGACGGCACTGTAGTTGATAATTGGACGAGAAAGATCGGCCTTCGAACAATAACCATGGACCGTACAAAGGACAAATGGGGTGAGAGGTTTGCCACCTGCGTAAACGGTGTAAATATATTTGCCATGGGTGCGGATTACATTCCGGAGGACCATCTCCTTGGACGTGTGACACCTGAGACCACAAGAGCTCTGCTTGAGAAGGCGGTATTTGCGAACTTCAATTCTATACGTGTGTGGGGCGGTGGATATTATCCTGACGACTGGTTCTATGATATGTGCGATGAGATGGGACTTGTGGTGTGGCAGGATTTCATGTTTGCGTGTGCTGTCTACGATCTCACACCAGAATTTGAGGCAAATATCACCGCGGAATTTATTGATAACTTAAAGAGGATCCGCCATCATGCGGCACTCGGGCTTATGTGTGGCAATAATGAGATGGAGCAGTTTGTTAAGGAGAGAAAATGGGTGAGCAAGGACAGCGAGGTGCGGGATTATATTATTATGTACGAGCGAATTCTCCCTAAGATCATGAAGCAGTATGCTCCACAGGTATTTTATTGGCCAGCGAGCCCGTCCTCAGGTGGTTCACTTGATGATCCGAGAGACGAGAACCGTGGTGATGTGCATTATTGGGCTGTGTGGCATGGTGATAAGCCATTTTCTGAGTACAGAAAGTTTTACTTCAGATATATTTCCGAATTCGGTTTCCAGTCATTTCCTTCAAAGAAGACTGTTGAGACATTTACGAATGATGAGCGTGATATGAATATCTTTTCATACATTATGGAGCGGCATCAGAGAAATGGCTCGGCAAATGGAAAGATAATGAATTATATGCAGCAGACATATAGATATCCATCTGATTTCGAGACGGTTATCTACGCATCGCAGCTTCTGCAGGCGGATGCTATCCGGTATGGCGTCGAGCATTTTCGAAGAAACAGAAATGATGACAGGTGCATGGGAGCAGTGTACTGGCAGTTCAACGACTGCTGGCCGGTTGCATCCTGGTCCAGTGTGGATTACTGCCAGCGCTTAAAGGCACTTCACTACTATGCAAGACGTTTCTTTGCTCCGATCATGATCTCCTGTGAAGAGGAGGGCATGCTTGGAAGTGGACAGGAGCTGGTGAGACTTCCATTTGAATTCCCGAAGTCCATACGCCTCTGCGTGGCAAATGAAACCATGAACACAGAGAAAATACTTGTGTCCTGGCAGTTGAGGGACGCGTCAGCGCGTGTTCTTGAATCCCACGATGAAGAGATCACTGCGCCAGCGCTGACGAGCGTATGGCTTGACAAGGTTGAACTCCCTGGTATCGACATTTACCACCAGTATGTGAGCTATCAGGCAAGCATGAAAGGACAGGTAATATCAGAGGGGACTGTCATATTTTCATATCCGAAGTATTTCTGCTACGAGGAGCCTCATTTGCAGGCGACAGTGGATGGCGACTATATCACAGTCAGTGCGGATGCTTATGCGAAGAGTGTGGAGATCCTGAACCAGAATGAGGATCTTATCCTGTCGGATAATTATTTTGACCTGAATGCAGATTCAAAGACTGTAAAGGTTATAAGTGGAAGCGTGGATAAGCTGAGACTTAGAAGTGTATATGATATAAATTGACCTTGATAGGATAGAGTTACAGATAGTAAATGCCAGCGCTTAAAATGCGCTGGCATTCTCAATTTTCATAGTTTCGAAGATGAGAGATAAATTAGTATACCCCCGCAGGATACAGATCGCCATCCGGAAGAACAGGTGGCTCTTTTTCGGTATTCTCAGGTGTAACTTCCTTGCGTTCACCAGGGGCAAGCTTGATCGTTCCGGCACTTGACTGTACATAGATCACGCTGTAGCCGATATTTTCTACATATAATGGCTTTTCGTCTGTATATTCGGAGTAGAACTCGATATTCTGATAATGCGGGAAATATCTCACATCAACAAGCTCATTGCATTCCTGACCTTTATTGTATGCGCTTATCAGAAAACTGTCCTGAAATGTTCCGACGTGCGGGTATGCCGAATATTCGCAGGGAGTGTTGTCTTCAGAATCTTCTGGCACATAATACAGTGAATGAAAGTAATACTCACAGAAATTGGCAAGTACAAGAAGAACTTTTCCCGGTTCTATAACAGGTCTGAGCAGCGTGTCCATTCCTTTATATTTCATCTTCAGGACTTCATAGTCTGGAATAACATCTGAGTACTCATTCTGATGTTCCCAGTCGCAGTACGCAAGAGGACAGTGATACACGCTGTTCATAGTTGTGACAACGAGCTCCTCGGCCTCGGTATCTACATGTATATCATTTACAACCGAAGTATGGATCCATGTGCCATCCGTGAGTCTTTGATGTCCGGTTACGACGCCGTGTCCCATCTGGTATCGTTCGCCTTCTGATACAAATGACTCAACATACCAGTAGTGAAGCATGAGCTTTTCGTTATCATTTACCAGATTGTCTACGTAGGAATCGATGATCTGCTGTCCCAGAAGCTCATAGCTGCTTCCTGGAAATGGTCTGGACATTCCCATCACTATCCTGCGTCCGTTATATGAAAATACCAGCTTGATCACCATGCCGTAGTCCTTTATGACGCCCTTTATATCATATTTATCTGAATATACATTTATCTCCTGCTCGAGCATTGAACTATCCATACCAGAGGCCACCTCACTTCTCTATATTTTATAGTATACTAATTATCTATCCTTTTGCCCGGCTTGGTCAATCAACTGGTAGTTTAATAGAAATGAGATAATGTTCGAATTCCTAATTATTATCTCTGTGGTATGGTTATCAATCGAGATTTATATCTTTGTAGATATCGGATACATAGGTTTCTTTCATTGTATTAAATATTTGGTGCTTGATGTTTTCAAATATTACATCTGCGGATTCTTTAATTTGTTTATCGATGGTAGTTGCAGTATCAGGAAAATCGTAAAATTTCAGTAAATTGTCAGAAGGCTCTGCTACCAGTTCATAAACATCATAAAGGGTGAGCTTGGACAGATCACAGTTTAAGTTCGTCCCACCTGGACCGGGCTTAGAAACGATCAAGTCCTTTTTCTTTAGGTCCAGCATGGTATATCTGATAATAGATGCATCAGCTCCTGTGTGGGCAGCGATAAAGTTGCTTGTTATTTTTTCATCTTTGTATAAATAGCATATGGTGAGGATCTGTAAAGCTAAGGTGTATTTGGTTGAAAATCTCATTGTAGTGTAAAACTCCTTTCGAAAGAAAATGTGAAAAAATATCACAGACTATTGACAGGACATAAATATGTGGTATGCTTACAATATAGTTTGTTGTGATCATATTACAAACTCAGTATAATACAAAAAACTAGTTATATCAAGGAGGATAAGTATGGAGAACAACGGAAATATCACAATTACTTTTAAAGTAAACGAGAAGGTATATTGGAAATTTAAGCAAATATGTAGAGCAGAGAGGGAAATCCCTGCGGTGCTGTTGAGGGGGTTCATAACGAAGTTTAACGAAGAATATATTGACGAAAATGAGGTCCTTGACGAATCAGAATTGGAAGAGGAGGCTCTGGAGTTGGAGTACCTGTATGACGAAGCTTTATGCGGGTATACAGAAGAGGAAAAAGGAGAAGTTTTTGATTGCTACGATTTTTAACTTATAAGCTTTACCTGATTATAAAAGCGTTCCTGATCTTTTCTATGTCTGCGTTCTACCTTGCTATTGTGGCGAGGTGTACGCGGACGGATCAGTTTATGACTGTTCATCAATTATTTTGACCTGAATGCAGATTCAAAGACTGTAAAGGTTATAAGTGGAAGCGTGGATAAGCTGAGGCTTAGAAGTGTATATGATATAAGTTGATCTTGATAAGAGAGATTTATAAATGGTAAATGCCAGCGCATTATATATGTGCTGGCATTCACAAGAAAGGAGAAGCCATATGAGCTTTGCATTGTTTCTGGACATAGATGGTGTATTAAATACCCGGACGACAGTTGTGGGGGCGCCCAGTGGGAGAACAGGGATAGACGAGTCCAGAGTGAGGCTGCTGAAAAAGGCGTTAAAACAGTTTGGCAAGGCGGAGATCGTTCTGACTTCGGATTGGAAGCTTATGAGAGAAGACGGGGACGACTTCTCATATCTTGTATCTATGCTGGGCAAATTTGGACTAAGCCTGTCTGGAAAGACAACCGATGTCTGGGTTGGCAGAGGTGAGGGCATCCAGAGCTATCTGGCGGAACATCTTGGGATAGATGAATACGTGATACTTGATGACAACACATTTGATTTCTCCAATTATCCTAAGCTTTGGGAACGGCTGTTGCTTACCAATGGCATAGAGAATGCCGAATATGCTTCAAAGACACCGGCGATTGAGGCAATGCTTTTTCAGGAAGCAGTTAAGGATTGAAAAGCAACATATGAAAAAACTTAGACCGTCCTGAAAGGGTATTCGTGTGAGACTCTGCGGATCACACCTGCCAGTTGCTCCATAAGCCTTCTTTCTACATCTTCGAAATGAACCCTGCTCATGAGATAGGCATATGAATGCAATGCAATGATAGAAAGCACTGCATCGTGTTGTTCTGATTCATTCAAATTATCAAAGTCTGGATAGGAAAATGTGAGATTATTTCTTGCTTCTGTGAGAAAACATTTGTCCATAAATTCGTATATATCCGTGTATTTCTTAAATATTTCCTCTGATTTCAAAAAACGGGTAAATGTATTTTCTGAGTAGTCCAGTGGAAAAGTGGAAGTGTAATATCTGCTGAAGAGCAGCTCCAGTCTGGATATAAAAGAGCTGGTGAAAGCTGTCGTGATCACATCCCTCAGTTTGTTGTAATAATTCAGCCATGTTATATATTGTTCTATCTCTGCATAGGAATCACCAGAAAAAAGTTCGTTTACCAGTATGGGAGCCATCTTGTTCTTCATGATAGTTATAACTGCATTCTCATCAAGCTTTAGTTCGTCGCAGCACGTCTTTACTGTAAAATTTCTTACCTCATCAAATCCGAGCAGGTAGTTGGGATCCACATTGTATAGATCACATAGATTCACAAATTCATCAAGTGAAGGGAGCCTTTCCATCTTTTTACTTTCGAAATTGGACATGGTGGAACGACTGCCGAGGTTTATGGATTCACATACTTTCTCCTGCGTCATACCTATACCTTTTCTTGATTTACTTAAACGATTCTTAAACTCGATAAAATTGTTGGTATGTGTGTCACTCAGACTGTGCTTCCCCATATATATAATTTCCTCCCTTGATTTTGATTATTCTTGGCGTAATGTCGATGCATTTAAATTAGCTTTTTATAGATTATATCACAAGTGACACAAATACGATACATTAATAATGGGGAAAATGATTAAAATGTGTTAAAAAATGTATACATACAAATACATCGAAATGCAGTAAGCTAGAATAAGCATTGAGTAATACATTTGAAAGAGAGAAAAAGATGAAAGGAAGCGTTAGATAAGTGAGAAAAAATTTATATCTTTCTGAATTAGGCATTTCAAGAGCGATATATTCTGGAAATTTTGTTACAGAAAAAAGAAGATATAGAATGTATCAACGATATAAATATGGATTTGATTATCGAGATATTTTTAACATAGATGCATCTTTTGCTGAGTGGCTCTATTCACATATGCGCATGTACAGAGAGAATAGTATTCATGATGAAGAATTGCATACTGTTATATTTGAGGGAAATGAATTTTCTATCGGGGAAGCTATAGATTGGATCATACAAAAGACCGGTGAATATTTGCGGTATAAGTACTATTTGGATACACATTTTGACTATGTAACCAGACATCCGTTTAAAGGGAAAATGCTTTGCAGGTTAAATCCATCTATCAGAGAATATTTAGAGGATTATGATTGGTCTGAAGAAAAGGAGCATGAAGTCGAGGAAGATTACATTAAGGCTGGGAGACTTTTTCTAGAAATAATGGGATACTGCTGGCTGTAATTGGACACACAAGTAATAGAGGGAGGAACTTTTATATTGTACGTGCGAAAGGAGAATAAGAGAATGGGGAAAGATTTTATCGATGAATTTATACCGTCAAAAGATACAAGAGCTTACCTGAATAGCATTCATTATGAATTCACGGATTTGGAGAAGGCAACGATTGTTGCAAACCATATTATGATTTCATATGAAGAAAAAGTAAAATGGCTAAATAATTTTATGCACCAAATATCTGATGACGCGTTAACAGATAGAATATCAAAGGCATTAGAGAATTTATCTTATAATGAATCTTTTTTTGACTTTGTATTTATTCCACATGACTTTCGACATGGGGATATTGTAAGATGCCTCTATGGTGACTGGAATACAACTGAGTTTTGTGAAAAAGTAGGAATAATTCTCAATTATTCTGATAAAGAATATGAGTTCTATAAAAGTGTTAAAGGGGATTATTCAGATGTTCAGGTTTGTGTAGATATTAAATTTGACGGAGCAGCTTATCAGGGAGAGTTTGAACACGAGCACATTAATCCAATATACATTGAGCGTATAACTTTAAATGAAAAAGATGAAAGAAGGGCATATCTCAATTACCTTACGAATTTATATAGCAAAAAGGATGCTATGGGTGAAACCGATAATAGTAAGCCTGAATATGCGGGTGGTTCTGATGATTTATTAGAGCAAAGATATCTTGGCAATTATATCCCGGTTCAAGATGAGGCTACTGGTAAATGGTGTGTGCAGATGGGATATGGTTTTGAAAGTGGAGATGTAAATTATATTGCAACGGAGTTCTCTGGAATGGGGTTAATATATCATTTGATGTATAATGGCGAGATGGATCACGTCCATGGATTCGATAGCGTGTTAGCTATGGTTTTGCAAGATCCGGAACATGTAGATATCGTAACGGACTATGGTGAATATTCAGAACAGGCAATCCAAATGGTGAAAGGAATAAAGAGGACAGTGGCATTTGTACAATCACATCACAGACCTATGACCAACGAAGAACTACGTAAAAATAGATTAGAGATAAAGAATAAATGAGAAAATAATTATGGGAACAAATGAAGATTTGCCAAAGATGCTGATGCCTGTTTAATAATCGAGTATTCTGGTGACGCTGAAGAAAAGGACATCTTTCACATGGGTGTAAAGACTGGAAACATTATAGAGATAGATAAAAATGGCAGAGACGAACTATACTATCCCCAATCTACATTGAGAGCCTGGTATGATGATATGAAGGAAAGATTGCTGGAAGATTATTATAGTGGTAGGGGGCATATACATGTATCATTATATTATTGCTGATATACACAATTCGATAAAAGAGTTTAATAGTATAATAGACCAGATAGCCCCCTCAAGACAGGATGAAATCGTCCTGCTTGGGGATGTCTTTGATCGCGGAGGGGAGAATTCAGATCCGGTTGGCGTTTACTTTAGCATTTTGCGGCTAAGCATGAATGTAAACGTGAAGTGGGTTCGAGGCAATCACGATCACATGCTCGCGGAGTATATTTATTCTTACTATGGTGGAAAGAAGAGATGCAATATACCACCATATCAATACAACTCGTTTGATCTGATGAAGAATAGACTTGCTCCAGTGGACATGCTGGACTTGGCTGATTTGATAAAGGGGCTGCCCCTGCAGATAGAGATCAATATTGGATCAAAGAAATATCTTCTTGCGCATGCCATGACATTTGATCCAGCACTTGTAGAACAGGATGATACGTTGTATCTGGAAGGTCTTTATGACATGGAAGAGTATTGGCGCCAGGGCGTGAAAGGGTATGTATCACTTGTAGGCCATACAGATTCAAGCTATCAGTATAACAATTCACATGGTAGATATCTTGATGGACAACATTCAATTTGGACGAATGATTTGGAAAATGTGTACATGCTGGATTGTGGATGTGGCTTGCCAAATGGGAGGCTGGCCTGCATATGTTTGGAAACAGGTGAGA
>OHHI01000873.1_pt1 | contig 14159 bp, 6 predicted proteins | sample 1568001 | NCBI WGS metagenome assembly OHHI01 (sample SAMEA3879506, study PRJEB24766) | human gut metagenome | biome: human-associated habitat; feature: feces | place: USA | collected 1985/1987
TGGGACGGATGCCGGTAAGGTTTCCCCATGGGAGTTTCTGCCCGGTCACCTTGCTTAAGGTGCGGTACAGGAAACGTTTCAGACCGTTCTTATAGCCATCCGCGATTGCCTCCGATGCTGCCTCCCACAAAAAAATCTCTTCTCCCACACGAATCTTCGCCCCGGTGTCCTCCAGTTCAATCTCCAGACTGACCTGCGGTTCCAGCTCCGCCAGCTTTTCCGGCTTTGTCTCCGGGGTGATGACTGTGACCTGCTCCTCGGCATAAAAGGCCTTCACCAGAGAATGCACATCGTATTCATAATTGGGATGGGATAATTTCACTACTTTCACGTTACTACCTGTACCTTTCCTATGCCTGCATCCGTAAAAACACAGGCACAATTTAGGCACAGAAACCTTTATCTGTGCCTAATGCATTACACTATAATAACTATCAGAACCCCATTGGCAAAACCGTTGCTACGCAGCTCTCCTTTTGCTCATGTGGTTACTTCACCATATAAATATCATCAAATATTCTTACGAATGCCAGCATTCGACGAATATTTGACGCTATTTACATGGCTCTGAATAGTTATACACAAAACGGATTATATTTCTTCTCATGTCCGATGGTGGTGCTGTCGCCGTGTCCCGGATAGACTACCGTATCCTCCGGCAGAGTGAACAGCTTCTCCTTCACCGAACGCACCAGCGTACTCATACTGCCGGTGGGAAAATCGGTTCTGCCCACGGAATCCTGAAACAGAGTGTCACCGCAGATCAGGAAGCCACCCTCCGGAAAATAATAGCTGACACCGCCCGCGGTATGTCCGGGAGTTGCCAGAACCTTGATCCGGATGCCGTCCAGATTCAGTTCCTCACCATCCTTCAGATACACATCTGCGGTAACCGTTACCGGACGCCCCATATCTTTCGACAGGTTGCTCTTCGTATCCAACAGGAAATCCTTCTCTGCTTCCCCGGCATAAATTTTCACCGGTTCCCAACCATGCTCCCCGGCATAAGCATCCGCTGCCGCCTTCAGTTCCTCACAGCCGCTGATCTCGAGTTCTTTCTCCTGGTTTCGGATTGTATCCTTTAGATGAGAATCCTTGTCCATGATTAGGTTTAGCTACAGAAGATGTACCACTCTCATCAACACTTTCACTAATTTTCCCCTGCGGAGGACAAGCTTTCCTTTTATACCCACTCGGATCATCATACACCACCGGGTTATTCCCGCAGTACGCATACAGATTCAGTCCATCCCCCTGATAGACGTCTTCCTGCATGAAACGCCCGGCAACCGGATTATAATACCTCGCCCGTAAATAATACTGTCCCGTTACATCATCATACTGTTGTCCCGTATAACGGATGCGGTTATTCAACTGCTCTGTGGTCTCAAGGGGTATGCCAAAGGCATCATACTGATAGCTGTTCCGGATTTCTCCCTGTCCATCAGTAACAAATACCGTGCTGAGCTGTTCATCCCTGTGGTAGTAGGACAGTTCCTGTCCTCTGCGGAACGCTTCCATCCCTGCCCCGAGATGATAACTGGTGCCCTGCTCTTCTCTTCCCTCCTCCTGCAGAAGCTCTCCATTGTGGTAGACAAAGCTGGTTCTCCTGCCGTTTTCCAGCAGTTCAAACCGCAGGCTTTCCGCGTCATAGCGGTTCTCCTGCACGTTGCCAGTTTCAGTTTCCACCCTTGTCTGCTGGTGGCGGCTGTTATAGGAGAACAGGCGGATTCCGGCTGCATTTTTCTCCTTTATTATACCGCCCTGATGATCATAAGAAAACTGTTTTCTATCGGCAGGGCTTTCCTCTTCGACCAGCTGGTTCTTCTCATTATAAAGATAACGGATTTCTCCCTGTACATCCGTCTTCCGGATTCTGTTTCCGGCTTTGTCATAGGCATAGCAAACAGAAGTGCCGTTCCGCCGCTCTTCCAGAAGCTGTCCCCGGACATCATAATTGTAGGAGATATCCAGCGCATTATTCCCTGCGGTGATTTCGGAAGTGATGCCGCCCAGAGCTGCCTGTGTGCCTGTCTTCGCCGTGCGGTTTCCGTTGCCGTCATACTGGTATGCAAAGGAGAGAAGGACATTTTCTCCCGCTCTGGTTTCCAGTGTGCGGATGTTGCCGTCACCATCATAGGTATAGGCGGTTTCCACACCGTTACCATAATGGATGCGACTGATGCGGTTCAAAGCATCGTAGCCGTAGCGCACTTCCAGTCCGTCATCATTAAAGATGCGGCTTCGTCTGCCCAGAATGTCATACTCATACCGAGTGCAGACTCCCTCGGGATCCCTGATCTCCGTGATCTGCCCTGCCCTGTCATGGGTATAGGAAACTAAGCGTTTCCCGTTGGAACGCTTTTCTTTCAGGTTGCCATGTGCATCGTAGATGTATTCATAGGACTTTCCATCGCAGACGGCACGGGTCACCCGGCCCAGGCTGTCATAGTGCCAGGTGCTGATATTGGTATGTTTTCCTTCTGCATCGGTCGCCTTCTCATACACAGGCTGTCCGAATACGTTGCAGGCGCGCTGCAGCCGTCTTCCATCCCGGTCAATGTGCAGGGACAGGTTGCCCTCCTCGTCATACCGGAAGGTCTCTGTATCGCCCAGCTGGTCAATTCTCTCGCTGATCTTGCCGAGACTGTTGTAGCGGTACTGCACCGCATTACCGTTACCGTCTATAGTCCTGCTGACCTGCCCGGCGGGGGTGTATTCATAGCCTTCCTTCACCCCGTCCACAAAGCCAATGCCTGTGATGCGTCCCCAGCTGTCCACGTCATAGGAGATGGGATTCTGGTTGCCGTCCACGACTCCCGTGATCTGCCCTCTGGCATTATACTCATACTGCTGGAGGGTACGCTGATGGTTCCCTGATCGCCGGACATCCTTGATCTTTCCGTCCAGTTCGTAGGAAAGCTCTGTCCGGTTTCCAAACGTATCCTTTTGGATGACCGGCTGATTCCGCAGGTTGTAGGAAAGCTCCTGTACCACTTCACCTAATGCATTGGTGGTACGGATGCGGTTGCCGCGGCTGTCATAGGTGTAGGCTGCGCCTGCCCCGTCATCGTTTTCCGGCTCGTAGCCGTAGGGACTGATCTCTTTCCGCAGCCTGTCATTCCGGTCATAGAGATAGCGGGTCACCCCTCCTGCCGGATTGGTTCTGTGGGTCGCCCGGTCTTTCAGGTCATACCGGGTGCTGCTCTCCAGACATTCCCCGTCCGTTCCCAGAATGGCCTGTTTCAGCACATTTCCGGCCGCATCATAGGCATACTGCACCCGTCTGTCGATACCGTTCTTTCTGTCAAGGACTCTCTCCCCGGTCAGGCGGTCGTCCGCATCGTAGCTTCTGTGGATCTCGGAGCCCTTCGGGGTGGTGATCTTTGTCAGGTTGCCGTTGGCATCGTAGGCATATCTTGTAACGGCGGCCTGTACCGGGCCGTTGCCCTGGATTTCCTCCGTCCGCTGAACAAGCCACCCGTTTTTATTGTAGGCATAATGAATAACACTATGAACACCGTCCGCAATGACACGCTCTTCCAGCGTTACATTTCCCAGACAGTCATAATCGTAGCGCATTTTTGCCCCAAAGTCATCTTTCACTACATTCAGATGATTGTTTTTATCGTAGGAAAAATGGATCCGGTGCCAGCCATCCGGCTCTCCGTCCCGTTCTACTTCCTGTTGTCCGTAGGCCTCCTCCACCTTATTGCCCTGACTGTCATAGGTGTAGGCGATGGCACGGTACAGCGCAGGATCGGTCTCCTGCACTTTTATCTGTTCCCGGATCTTCCAGCCCAGATCATTATAGGTATAGAGGACCTCCTTTCCTTCGCCGTCCACTTCCCGGAGGATCTGTCCGTGCCCGTTGTACTCGTAGGTGTGCAGGATGTTCCCCCCGGGATCCTGTACTTCTGTCATCCGGCCGCAGGCGTCATAGGCATAGCGGTAGCCATTGCCGTCATCCGAATCTGCATCATAAGATTCCGGCTGTACCTGTTTGATCATGTTGCCGTCCGCATCATAGAATCTCCGCTCCACGCCTCCGTCCGGATAAAGGATACGGATGCATTTCCCGTCAGAATCGTACTCATAGCGGGTTCCTTCTCCCTCATCGCCTTTCAGGGCATAGCTGACCGGATGGATCCGGCTGGTGATGTCCCCGTCAAAGTTGCGGAATACACGGTGATGTTCCTGCAGGGGAGATATGGTATCTACCACACGTTCCAGAAAATCGTGGCGGTACTCATAGCCGCTCTCTTTCTTTTCCCACTGCACGGGTGGATAGTAAGTGGTCAGATTGCCCATGCGGTCATAGAATCTGCGGGTGGTGTAGCCTTCCCCGTCGATGCGGCTAGTGACAAAGTTCCTGGAATTGTAAGCCAGCTCCACCGTGCCGTAAGTATTGCTGATGGACAGTCTGCGGCCTACGGTATCGTAGCCGTAGGCAGTCTCCTCCCCCTTCGGCGTAATGACACGGCTGGGGTATGCCCGGTTGGCTTCATATTCCTTAAGGCTTTCGTTTCCGAGGGCATCCCGCTCCAGAATGCATCTTCCCCTGAAATCATACTTCCGGGCCGTTTCTTTCCATTTGCCCTCTTTGATCTTTTCCATCGTCCTGACCGGATTGTGTTCCTGGTCATAAGTATAGAGGGTCTCTCTTCCGTCGCTGTCCCATATCCATAATTTGCCCAGTTATTTACTTAAAGCTATAAAATCCACTTTATTCCACGAATTTCTATCATACCAGCTGCTTGTACTTGAGGATTACTACCTCCGACTAATGTGGCATCCTCTGCCTTTCTTTAGTACATCATATTGTTTAATTCTTTCTTTAGCAGCTTGCATCGCTCTGTTCAAGGCATTATCCCATTGGGTTCGCACTCAATAAAGATATTATCCCTACAATATCCACTTATTTTTGTCCCTTTAAAGTCAATTCTTTCCATCCTATTCTCTATAAAAGCACAATTTAAGTTCATATCTTTTATCTGTAAATCCAAAAAAATATTCTGCATAATTTGATTCCCATAGAAATTAAAATTGTCTATTTTTCCACCTTGAAATTCCAATCCAATAAAGGATAAATCTCCTTCCATTTTAATATTTGAAAAATTACAATTTACAAATTTAGAGTATGTAACATTAGACTGTACTTGAAAAGATCTATAACTGATATTTTCAAATACACAATCTATAAATATATTATCCTTTACTAACAACTCCAAATCTTCCCCTTCAAAAGTATCTCGAAACATACATTTTATGAATTTACATTCTTTAAATGTGGCATACACTTCATAAAAAGAGTTCTCAAATACAACGTTATAAAAATTGCACTTACTAATGACACAAATTCTGTTTTGAATTTCAGATATTTTACAATTCTGTATATTTGCATTTTCTATATACATTTTTTCATTTAATGTAAATTGTGACAAATCCAAATGTTTCAGCATACTTATACCTTCTTTCCGTTTCCACAGCCATTACTTTTAAGGCTCTCTTTATTTTCCTTTTCTCCGAAATTTTCTTCTCTATACTTTTTCATAGCATCCTCATGCGAAAGCGTACCTCCTTCAGTATAATCAATAATATTTGTATTATTGGGATGGGTAAGATATAGATCAATACCCTCTTGATTTGCTCGTCTCAACTCATTATTCAATCCCGTTATATCTGCTTGCAACATTTCCAGTTGACCTGATAGCCTTAATTGTTCCCTTATTTCTGGCAGTGTTTTTGTTTCCAACATCAAAGACAACTGATATTTCTCATCCAGTTGGGCTAATCTTGATCCTACATATTCGTTATATGCTCCATGATAAAAACTAGTTCCAGGTGCCCAACCATGCTGAGTTTTATTTGAGATATAGAATTCCATATTCTCCGCTGACACATTATAGTTTCTTAAAAAATTATCTAATGCCCCCGGAGTCGAACTATTCCTATTTATATCAAGTATTCCATTTAATGCGTGATCTACCTGATATCCTGACACACTAACTGCTATATTATTCCTAAATTCATTAGGGATTAGGTGCTGGGCTTGATGAGAGCCAACAGTAGCATCTGAAATGTCAGCATCACCTGTTATCATTTTTAAAATAGCAATCTTTAAGTCTGTCGAATTTCCCTTTGTTTCTATTACACTATCTGTAAAAAGATTCCCTAATGCAGTATAATATCCACTCGGGTCATAATACACCACTGGATTGTTCCCGCAGTACGCATACAGATTCAGTCCATCTCCCTGATAGACGTCTTCCTGCATGAAACGTCCAGCAACAGGATTGTAATACCTCGCCCGCAAATAATACTGTCCCGTTACATCATCATACTGTTGTCCCGTATAGCGGATGCGGTTATTCAGCTTCTCTGTGGTTCCAAGAGACATGCCAAAGGCATCATACTGGTAGCTGTTCTGAACATTTCTATGTCCATCAGTAACAAGTGCCGTACTGAGCTGTTCGTCCCTGTGGTAGTAGGACAGTTCCTGTCCTCTGCGGAACGCTTCCATCCCTGCCCCGAGATGATAACTGGTGCCCTGCTCTTCTCTTCCCTCCTCCTGCAGAAGCTCTCCATTGTGGTAGACAAAGCTGGTTCTCCTGCCGTTTTCCAGCAGTTCAAACCGCAGGCTTTCCGCGTCATAGCGGTTCTCCTGCACGTTGCCAGTTTCAGTTTCCACCCTTGTCTGCTGGTGGCGGCTGTTATAGGAGAACAGGCGGATTCCGGCTGCATTTTTCTCCTTTATTATACCGCCCTGATGATCATAAGAAAACTGTTTTCTATCGGCAGGGCTTTCCTCTTCGACCAGCTGGTTCTTCTCATTATAAAGATAACGGATTTCTCCCTGTACATCCGTCTTCCGGATTCTGTTTCCGGCTTTGTCATAGGCATAGCAAACAGAAGTGCCGTTCCGCCGCTCTTCCAGAAGCTGTCCCCGGACATCATAATTGTAGGAGATATCCAGCGCATTATTCCCTGCGGTGATTTCGGAAGTGATGCCGCCCAGAGCTGCCTGTGTGCCTGTCTTCGCCGTGCGGTTTCCGTTGCCGTCATACTGGTATGCAAAGGAGAGAAGGACATTTTCTCCCGCTCTGGTTTCCAGTGTGCGGATGTTGCCGTCACCATCATAGGTATAGGCGGTTTCCACACCGTTACCATAATGGATGCGACTGATGCGGTTCAAAGCATCGTAGCCGTAGCGCACTTCCAGTCCGTCATCATTAAAGATGCGGCTTCGTCTGCCCAGAATGTCATACTCATACCGAGTGCAGACTCCCTCGGGATCCCTGATCTCCGTGATCTGCCCTGCCCTGTCATGGGTATAGGAAACTAAGCGTTTCCCGTTGGAACGCTTTTCTTTCAGGTTGCCATGTGCATCGTAGATGTATTCATAGGACTTTCCATCGCAGACGGCACGGGTCACCCGGCCCAGGCTGTCATAGTGCCAGGTGCTGATATTGGTATGTTTTCCTTCTGCATCGGTCGCCTTCTCATACACAGGCTGTCCGAATACGTTGCAGGCGCGCTGCAGCCGTCTTCCATCCCGGTCAATGTGCAGGGACAGGTTGCCCTCCTCGTCATACCGGAAGGTCTCTGTATCGCCCAGCTGGTCAATTCTCTCGCTGATCTTGCCGAGACTGTTGTAGCGGTACTGCACCGCATTACCGTTACCGTCTATAGTCCTGCTGACCTGCCCGGCGGGGGTGTATTCATAGCCTTCCTTCACCCCGTCCACAAAGCCAATGCCTGTGATGCGTCCCCAGCTGTCCACGTCATAGGAGATGGGATTCTGGTTGCCGTCCACGACTCCCGTGATCTGCCCTCTGGCATTATACTCATACTGCTGGAGGGTACGCTGATGGTTCCCTGATCGCCGGACATCCTTGATCTTTCCGTCCAGTTCGTAGGAAAGCTCTGTCCGGTTTCCAAACGTATCCTTTTGGATGACCGGCTGATTCCGCAGGTTGTAGGAAAGCTCCTGTACCACTTCACCTAATGCATTGGTGGTACGGATGCGGTTGCCGCGGCTGTCATAGGTGTAGGCTGCGCCTGCCCCGTCATCGTTTTCCGGCTCGTAGCCGTAGGGACTGATCTCTTTCCGCAGCCTGTCATTCCGGTCATAGAGATAGCGGGTCACCCCTCCTGCCGGATTGGTTCTGTGGGTCGCCCGGTCTTTCAGGTCATACCGGGTGCTGCTCTCCAGACATTCCCCGTCCGTTCCCAGAATGGCCTGTTTCAGCACATTTCCGGCCGCATCATAGGCATACTGCACCCGTCTGTCGATACCGTTCTTTCTGTCAAGGACTCTCTCCCCGGTCAGGCGGTCGTCCGCATCGTAGCTTCTGTGGATCTCGGAGCCCTTCGGGGTGGTGATCTTTGTCAGGTTGCCGTTGGCATCGTAGGCATATCTTGTAACGGCGGCCTGTACCGGGCCGTTGCCCTGGATTTCCTCCGTCCGCTGAACAAGCCACCCGTTTTTATTGTAGGCATAATGAATAACACTATGAACACCGTCCGCAATGACACGCTCTTCCAGCGTTACATTTCCCAGACAGTCATAATCGTAGCGCATTTTTGCCCCAAAGTCATCTTTCACTACATTCAGATGATTGTTTTTATCGTAGGAAAAATGGATCCGGTGCCAGCCATCCGGCTCTCCGTCCCGTTCTACTTCCTGTTGTCCGTAGGCCTCCTCCACCTTATTGCCCTGACTGTCATAGGTGTAGGCGATGGCACGGTACAGCGCAGGATCGGTCTCCTGCACTTTTATCTGTTCCCGGATCTTCCAGCCCAGATCATTATAGGTATAGAGGACCTCCTTTCCTTCGCCGTCCACTTCCCGGAGGATCTGTCCGTGCCCGTTGTACTCGTAGGTGTGCAGGATGTTCCCCCCGGGATCCTGTACTTCTGTCATCCGGCCGCAGGCGTCATAGGCATAGCGGTAGCCATTGCCGTCATCCGAATCTGCATCATAAGATTCCGGCTGTACCTGTTTGATCATGTTGCCGTCCGCATCATAGAATCTCCGCTCCACGCCTCCGTCCGGATAAAGGATACGGATGCATTTCCCGTCAGAATCGTACTCATAGCGGGTTCCTTCTCCCTCATCGCCTTTCAGGGCATAGCTGACCGGATGGATCCGGCTGGTGATGTCCCCGTCAAAGTTGCGGAATACACGGTGATGTTCCTGCAGGGGAGATATGGTATCTACCACACGTTCCAGAAAATCGTGGCGGTACTCATAGCCGCTCTCTTTCTTTTCCCACTGCACGGGTGGATAGTAAGTGGTCAGATTGCCCATGCGGTCATAGAATCTGCGGGTGGTGTAGCCTTCCCCGTCGATGCGGCTAGTGACAAAGTTCCTGGAATTGTAAGCCAGCTCCACCGTGCCGTAAGTATTGCTGATGGACAGTCTGCGGCCTACGGTATCGTAGCCGTAGGCAGTCTCCTCCCCCTTCGGCGTAATGACACGGCTGGGGTATGCCCGGTTGGCTTCATATTCCTTAAGGCTTTCGTTTCCGAGGGCATCCCGCTCCAGAATGCATCTTCCCCTGAAATCATACTTCCGGGCCGTTTCTTTCCATTTGCCCTCTTTGATCTTTTCCATCGTCCTGACCGGATTGTGTTCCTGGTCATAAGTATAGAGGGTCTCTCTTCCGTCGCCGTCCCATGTATGTACCAGATCATGGTGATCATTATATTCATGGTGCACTTCAAAGCCATCCGGGAATTAATCTAATAAAAATTCATTAACAATACATCATCGTTAAATAAACACTGTAGAAGACAATAGCACTTGTCAGAAATATCGTATCCGTCATTCCTCATCTCTTGTGTTATTTTTCCATTTTCCCGGGGCTTAGTGGTTTATATTCATCGTCTTTTTCGACTTGCTTAAACCCACGGTTCCCATCCTTTTATAAATTCTTCCAAAGATGGTGCAATTTTTCTCATTTTTCCTTTTTCGTCATCTGCAAATTTAACAACTCCTGTTTTTACCTCCACCACGACGTTATAATTTGCTTTCTGTTGTTCTACTCCAATCGGTATATGCGTTATTTTTCCATTTGAATCGGTATATGCATCTATTTTCCGTCTTAAACTTTTATATTCATCTTTTGGTTCTACAGAATTTATGCTGATTAAATAATTTTTAAATTTTATATCAATTCTCAAAAAATAATATGTACTGAAATATTCTACTATATCCTCATTCTTTTCAATTCCATATATCTCTAGCAATCTAAGAAAACTTTCATCCCGACCATATGGTATCGGTTTCCATTTACTATATCCTTCGGAATCAGTTTCACCTATATATATTGTCTGATCTATATTTTTCCTTTTAGGACATCTAGGTAAACCTACCGTTGTTTCTTCGTATTTTTTTAAAAATTTTTCAAAAAACATATCCATTTCATTTTTTACTGACATTATTTTATCTCCATTCTTATCCATTTTTTTGTTCGTATTTTCATAGACTTGATATTTTGAAGCATCTTCGAGAATACATCTCCATCTATCCCGCCCCAGATGCCATATTGTTTTTCTATATTATGAATTCCACCACTCCCCGGATGCAATCCTACAGGAATTGGCATAGCCTGACCACCACCTTATTTTTTGCAGATTATAACACATATCGACAAGTCATAACCGTAGATGTCAAAAACGACCGGGTTATATGTAACTTTTGGATAAAAATACCCGGGTTAAAATATGCTTCGAAACGTTTCTCTTGAAAAGCATATCTTAATCCGGGTATTCACATATTCCGTATTCTTTTTATGTTAAAAAATCATACATCAATATCATTACATCAAAAACATTATCTTCCTCCCGTATCTCCATCTCACCGGCATATTGATCCACGATCTGTCTGACGATTGAAAGACCGATTCCATGCATCCTGTCGTCTTCCTTGCTTGTCAGATATCGTCCCCCGCTTTTATGCAATGCATTTTTATACCGGTTTTTAATACTGATGGCTATATTATTACCGTCTGTGGTGATCCATAGCCTGATCACCCTATCTTCGGTCAGTTCCTTTACAGCTTCTATGGCATTATCCAATAGATTGCCCAGACAAATGCTGATATCCTCTGCATTCATCTCCGCATCCTGCGGCACTTCCGTATTGGCTATCACCTTTATTCCTGCCTTTTCCGCCATATCTGCCTTGTAATTAACCACACTGTCAATATAAAGATTTCCGCTATTGGAAATAAAATCTTTTTTGTCTAAAAACTTCAGATTTTCACTGCAGTATCTTTTCAGGGCTTCATAATCTTCCTTTTCCAAATAAGTATTTTCCAATATGTAATGCTGCTTCATATTGTGACGCAGCTTCCTTAATTCTTCCCACCATTCCTTACTTTCCCGGTTCTGGCGAATATAGTACTCACACTGATTTTTCAGGATTTCTTCCCGCATTTGTTTTTCCATATTTTCTTTTGCTTTATCATACAGATAGTAGGTAAAGACGTTGATCAGCAGGATCATGAATACTACAATAAATCCCCAGAAATAGTTTTCAAGGGTTCCTGTGATAAAAACGGAAATCAGGATCCATATACTACAGACCGGAACGATAAATACTTCCAACCAATCCTGAAGATTCAGTTCCGCTTTTCTGTTCAGTTTTATAATAAGAGAGGTAAATTTAATAATCAAATACCAGACAATTTTAGATAACACTGTGCACAGCAAGGTTACTTCTGCATCATCTGTCCATGCCAGAAATTCTTTTCCGTAATACACGAGCAATTCTGCACACATGCCGCTCATATACATAAATATAGTCGTCGCCATCAATGTTCTGACTGAATCAGTATATAGGATTCTGATCGTCACAAAAAAAATACATACAAAAAGTAATATATTCAGCCAGATATTACTCGTGCCATCTCCCAGATACGTTAAAACATATGTAACACCGTTGAAGACCGCAAAATATCCTCCCCATACCAGATAGTCTGTATACCTGCGAATTTTCTTCTTTTTCAATGTACTGTCACAAAAAATACGCTGCAGTATTACAGAAAAAATCTCCACAATAGCCAGAACAAGCATCATTCCCATCTTCTCCCCTTTAACATTGAAATATAATGCTGTCTTACATGATCTCTGTAATTTTTACTGATTTCTACTTCCCGTCCATTATCCAGAACAACCCTGTCCGCAGAATACTCCTTAATAAAACGAGTATTCACGAGCAACGATTTTCTGATTCTCAGGAATTTTACATTTGCTTTCCGCAGATTCCTTTCCACTTCTTCCAATTTTCCATAAAATAAGTATTCCAATTCAGGCATATCCAGCTGTACTGCATTGATCTGTACGATTCTTTTATCACTTTGGAAAAACCGGATCTGATTCAGTGGAATATTGTATTGCCTTTTATTATAAGAAAAGCAATAACTGTCATCGGAATTCAAATGTGTTTCAAACACCCGTTTCAGGATCTTCTCCAATTTTTCTTCAGACACCGGCTTATCTATAAATGCATATGGCTGCACTTCAATCATTTCCTTGCAGTACTGGTTATGACAGGATACAAAAATCAGAATTACCCTGCTGTCTCTTTCCCTAAGGATACGCGCGGTTTCAATTCCGCTGATACCAAGCATTTCCACATCTAAAAAAACGATGTCCATATTTCCCGTGGTGTCTGTTTCCATTAATAATTCTTCCCCACTCCGGAAGCAAAAAAATTTCACATTTTTGGATAGCCTTGCCATGATGGATTGTATGATCTGTGTTTGCTTCTGCAACTCAGATAAAACATCCTCACATATAGCAACTCTTAACATTGAGAATTCCCCTTTCTCCTTCGCATGCTATAATACGATGCCAGTATGCAACTGTTCAGCCCAATATAGTTTCCTCCTTTCAAGACTTTCCGCAAAAACACTGGCAACATCAGCAACTATTCTTATTTTTTTGATATTATTACTATACAAACGATTTCCCCTGTTTTACGTAAACAATTCCCTCTTCCTCTTGATCATCTCATCAATCTTCTCAATATACAGTCCCACATCCTTCACATTGTCACACCGTTCGATCCGTCCATCGGGGAAGACTCTCTTGGTGATGCTTCCGGCGCCCAGAGCAACAATGGTCTGTTTCTCCTCCATGATGAGGATGTTGTACAGTCCGTATTTGCCGGGACGGGCGTAGCCGGTGTTCTCGAAGTTGCCGGACATGTTCTTCTGTCGGTAGAGGTAATAAGGCTTCATTCCAAGCTTCTCAGCTCCCGCCGCCGCGATCTTCATGGTCTCGTCTGTATTATGGAGCATGGAGACGCCGTTCTCCTGGATCCACTGGTTCAGGCGGGATGCACGCTTGATCGCCAGGGAATGAACGGTCAGGCTGTCCGGGGCCAGCTCCACGATCTTTTCGATGGTGCGCTGTACATCCGCTTCCAGTTCTCCCGGCAATCCCAGGATCAGATCCATATTGATATTGTCAAAGCCAACCTCTCTCGCCAGCTTATATGCTGTAAGTACCTGTTCCACGCTGGCTTTTCTGCCGATGATATCCAGGGTCTCCTGCTTCATAGTCTGGGGATTCACGGAGATGCGGCTGACCTGATGACGATACAGTACCTCCAGCTTCTCTCTGGTAATGCTGTCGGCACGGCCGGCTTCCACAGTGAATTCCTTCACGGTAGAGAAATCAAACTTGGACTTTAATGCCGTGATCAGACGGTCCAGCTGCTCCGGTTCCAGTGTGGTGGGGGTACCGCCGCCGATATAGACCGTATCCAGTACCTTGTCCTTAAAATTCTCCGCCACATAATCCATCTCTTTGATCACAGCGTCCACATAGGCATCCACCTGTCTGCGGAATGCAGCGATCGGATAAGAGGTAAAGGAACAATAGAGACAGGTTGTAGGGCAGAACGGAATCCCGATATACAGGCTGTAGCCGCCCTCATAATGAATCTCTTTTAACAGATCCCGCTCTCTCTTCGCAATATCGATTCCCAAAAGTGCCTTCTCTTCGCTGACGTAATGGCTCTGCTCCATGAATTCTAAAATCTCTGCATCGCTTCTGCCCTCATCCAGCATACCGTAGGCGATCTTCGTGGGACGGATGCCGGTAAGGTTTCCCCATGGGAGTTTCTGCCCGGTCACCTTGCT
>OHHI01000894.1_pt1 | contig 13800 bp, 18 predicted proteins | sample 1568001 | NCBI WGS metagenome assembly OHHI01 (sample SAMEA3879506, study PRJEB24766) | human gut metagenome | biome: human-associated habitat; feature: feces | place: USA | collected 1985/1987
AGCATAGTCTCCGAGGCTTCCTATCCGCTTCGGGTGCTATGCTTATTTTGTACCAATCAAAGAGTACGCCGACACACTCGCTTTCTAAAAATAGATTCCATTCTCCGCAGCTTGAGTGGAACGCACTACTCCAATCCCCCTTAAGTCCAGTAGGCTAAGCGTCACTTTTTGCGTCCCTCAAGGAAAACCGACACCGCTGCCGCCAGAATAATTCCATAGCCTATATAGCTCAATATATCAGCTGCCTGATTGAAAATCAGCCATCCCCAAACAGCGGCAAAGACAATCTGGGTATAATCAAATATGGATATCTCGGAGGCGGGCGCATAACGATATGCCGCCGTTACAGAAAACTGGCCCAGACAGGCGAAAACCGCAGCGGCCAACAGGAGGATAAACTGCCGCGCCGTCAAAGGCAACGGATGCAGGAGCATTGACGGCAGGCATACGGCACAGGAAAAGGCTGAGAAGAAAAAAACGATCGTGGTCCCATCCTCCCCCTGCTTGGACAAAACTCGCAGCATGGCGTATGCGATACCGCTGAAGGCGGCGCAGCCAAGCGCCGCAAGCGCTGCATCGTTGCTGAAAATATTTGCCGTAGGTTCGATAACAAAGCATGCGCCTACCAGCGCAAGGAAAATCAGCACATACTGTTTTTGCGTTGCTTTTTCATGCAAAAGCAACGAGGAGACCAGAATAACAAAAAACGGGCTGAGATCAATGAGGATCGTTGCGTCCGAAAGCAGCATTCTGTCCATCGCATAAAAATTGCAGACCACTCCAAGCGTTCCGAATAGGGAACGCGCCAAAAGCGCCGGCAGGTGCGCCTTCTTCACCGTAATGCGCTGCCTGCGCAATAGCAAAATCGTTGAGATCACAAGAATCGCAACAAGGTTGCGGAAGAACGTCTTCTGCATGGCAGGAATATCTCCTGCAAGCCTCGCAAACATATTCATCGTGCTGAAGTTGAACGCTGCCGTAACGATGAAAAAGATTCCCCGTTTCTTATTGTACATGCTTTGCATCATTCTCCCATCTCGAAATAATGGTTTCATCATTTATTTAGCACAGAACAATGCGCATGTCAATTGTCATTTTAAGAAAGCCGATCTGCTTCCCGGCAGATCGGCTTTCCGTTTTATTTGTTCTTATGCGCAAAACGATGGTACACATAGGTTTCTTCTTCGATTGCGCTGAGCTTCGTCATGATCTCGTTTGCCCGCTTGTCCTTGCTGACAATATCCTGCAATAAAATGCTGAAAAAAAGCATTGTCGTGCTATAGGACCCGAAGAAAAGATCCTTGGTTGTCGGCAAGCACAAGACCGGATCGGCGAGGCTGCACAGGGGAGAAAGATCTCTATCGGTAACGCCCATAACGCTGAACTTCTTTGCCTTCAATCGCTCCAGCTTAAAAATCAGATTGTGCGGATACTGCGGATACATCACTGTGAATATTTCGATTTTTTTTGGGTCCATCAATTCGATGCTTTCCCATATAAGGTTGTTCTCATCAATTACCGAGGCATCCTTTCCCAACCGTTTGAGCTGGTAGCAGAAATACTCCACCAGCGTACCGGAGACCCGCGAGGCAAGAAAAATGATGCGCTTGGCATCAATCAATCGTTTGAGCATCGCCTCATAGCTGTGGTTTGCAAATGTTTCTTTCAGCGCATCCAGATTTGCCTTTTCCGCATGGATGATCTGGTCAATGTTATCAAGGCTGGACAGATACTCCTGCTGCGATGCCATTGGCGCCGGGTTGCGCACAAAGGTCCGCATCGCATGCTGAAAGCTGCCGTAGCCGCGGCAGCCAAGCGCATTGCAAAAGCGCGAAACGCTTCCCTGACTGATGCCAACCTCCGCCGCCAATTCATTTGCTGTCATAAAAAGAATATCGCCCATATTCTGGTCGATATAGTTGGCAAGTCTTCCAAAAACAGGCGCCGTGGCAGCAACCTCTCTCATCTTTGCTTTCAGCGTCTCCAGATCGTGAAAGTCCGGAGAAAAATCCGCTAAATAATCCATCTGTTCTCCCTCCATAGTGATCTATTAGATATCATACCCCAATACGATTGATGAAGTCAATAATTTTTTGTTTGCTATTGACATATTTATCAATCCGTGATATAAGAATGATATCTTCAATATTACTCGCAGTTATTAATGAAGAAAATATTTTTTTGGAGGACAGAAAAATGGAAATGATTCATCCCACCCACGATCCTCGACATATGCAGGTAGTGGTGCTGGATGGCGACGATTTCACCATTGAAGAGGTTGTCGCCGTTGCTCGTTACCACGCAAAGGTCGAGTTTGCTCCCGAGTTCATCGAGCGAGTGAATAAGTCCCGCGCTATCATTGATCGCTTTGTTGCAGAAGATCGTCCCGTCTACGGCGTAACGACCGGCTTCGGTGACAATGTAACCAAGCGCGTGACTCCGGAAGACGCTGCCCTCCTGCAGCTCAACATCGCGCGTTCCCACGCCGTTTCCGTAGGCGAACCGCTGAAGGAAGAGCAGGTACGTGCTATCCAGATCGCTCAAATCAACAACAGCGGCCGTGGTGTTTCCGGCGTTTCGATCGAATTGCTCGAAGCGATCCGCGACCTGCTCAATCACAATGTCACGCCCTTTGTTCCCGGCGAAGGCGTCGTCGGCGCACTGTCCACCGAGGGACAGACGACGCTGCCGCTGATTGGCGAAGGCAAGGCCTTCTATCAGGGCAAGCTGATGAGCGGCGCCGAGGCTCTCTCCGCCGCCGGCCTCAAGCCTTATCAGCTCAAGTCCAAGGAAGGGCTGTCACTGCTCAACGGCACGCCGGGTGCAACCGGTCTCGCCTGTCTTGCGACCTATGACGCCATGGAAGCTACCAAGGCCTCCGAAATCATGGCCGCATTCTCTTATGAGACCAACAAGGGCAACATCAAGCACCTCGATCCTCGCCTGCACAGCGTAAAGAACCATTCCGAGCAGCAGGAAAGTGCCGAGAACATTCTCAATCTGCTTAAGGGCAGCGAGATTTCCCAGAAATATGAGGGCTACCGTATGCAGGACGCCTATTCCCTACGCTGTGTGGCACAGATGATGGGCGGAACCAAGCGTGCCATCAAGGAAGCCTACATTTCCGTGACGGAGGAGCTGAACTCCTGCTCTGACAATCCGGTCATCTATCCCACCGGCGACGGCGATGGCGTAGCGCTCATGGGCGGCAACTTCGACCGCGCCTATCTCTGCATCCACATGGACGCCCTCTGCATTGCCATGACTCACCTCGGCAAGCTGGTTGAGCGCCGCACGGACCGCCTGACCAACCGCCATTTCAGCGACTATCCCCCCTTCCTGGTAAAAAATCCGGGCCTCAACAGCGGCTTTATGATCACGCAGTACACCTCCGCCGGCCTTGTTGCCGAAATGAAGGTCCTCTCCCATCCTGTTTCGGTCGATTCCATTCCGACCTCCGCCAACCAGGAGGACCCCGTTTCCTTTGGATTCTACGCCAGCCGCAAGGCATGTGAGGTTGCGAAAAAGCTCGAATATCTCAACGCCATCGAGCTGATGACGCAGGTGCAGGCGATGGACTTCATGGAGGAAGGCGAGCTGAAGCATTCCCCGGTCATTCAGGCCGTGTATGACCTCGTGCGCGCCAAGGTTCCCACGGTGGAAAAGGACCGCCATTTCTATCCCGATATCATGGACATCAATGAGCTGCTCGTCTCCGGCAAGGTCATCGACTGCGCCGAAGAAATCTCCGGCAAGCTGAAGTTCTGATTCACCGCTTTAACCGAAAAAACAAAAAAGGGAGGAACCCCATGGAAAACGGAAACATTTTAGTTCTCAGCGAGCGCCAGATCATGTCTGTCCTGGATATGCCTGCGGCGCTGGAAAGCGTGGAGACCTCTCTGCGCGAAATTGCCGAGGGGCGCTGCATCAATCCCATGAAGCTCCATATGTCTCTGCGTCCCGGAATTCAGGGGTATTTAAACTCAATGCCTTCTTGCCTTCTTGCGCAGGATGTCATGGGAGCAAAGCTTGTCAGCGTCTATAAGGACAACGCCAAAAACTTCGGCCTGCCTGTGACGATGGGCACAATCGTCCTCCATCACCCGGAGAGCGGTCTGCCCTTTGCTGTGCTCGGCGGAACGTATATCACCGCCCTGCGCACCGGAGCGGCGGCCGGTGTGGGCGCAAAATACCTTGCGCGCAAGGATTCCCACGTTCTGCTGCAGATCGGCGCAGGCGCGCAGGGACGAATGGGCGCTGAGGCAATTCTCTGCGCAATGGGCACCGTGGATGAACTGCGCGTGGCAGACATATCGCCGGATGCGCTCAAGTCTTTTGCAGAGGAAATGCAGGAAAAATTTCCGCAGGTGCGCATCGTCCCTTACACCGATTACCGCAAGGCCATCCCTGGTGCGCAGATCATCTGCGCCGGCACGACCTCTCCCCAGCCTTTGCTACGCGGGATGCCGCTTGACAAGGGCGTCACCGTCCTGCTGATCGCCGAGCTTGTAGACGACAGCGATCTGCGGTGGTATGATCGCTGCATCATGGACTTCCCCGAGTGCTTCTGCGACCGAATCAACGATGATCTGCGCGGCTGGTCTGCGCGCACGGGCAGCCCCTTTGAGGAGATTCGCCTCGAAACCTGCAGCGCGTCTCTCGGCGAGGTGATTGCCGGAAAGAAGCCCGGTCGCAGCAGCGACGATGAGCGCATCGTTGTCGGCTACGTCGGCGTCGGCGCCGAAGATGTCCTGACGGCCAAGGTTGCCTATGACCGCGCGATGGCAAAGGGCATCGGCACGCTCGTTGACTTTTCCAACGCCTAACGTTTCTCCTGCCCGTACTCAGAAGCTGTTTTATCCCCGTAACTGTATACAATCCCCCTTGCTTCAATGGCATACTCCGCCACAGAAATTGTGTAATATTTAAGGAGGAAAACATGAGTAAAACCGTATTGATCATTTTGAGTACCGTTTTGGTTCTCGGTCTCACGCTTCTTGTCACAAACATCCTCAGCAGAAGAAAGAAAACCGATCTGGCCGACTGGGAGGTCGGCGGTCGTGATCTCCCGTACTACGTTGTCATCGGCACTCAGTTTGCCACCGCAATGGGCGGCGGCGTTCTGGTCGGTCATGTCGGCAACGCCTATAACTTCGGCTTGTCCATTCTGTTCTATGGCTTGTTCAGCTCTTCCACGCTGCTGTTCATCGCGCTGATTGCAAAATGGCTGCGCCGCAACAACTTTGTCACCGTGCCTGACGTTGTGCAGTCGTTCCGCGGCCGCAACAAGGCCATCAGTATTTTTGCCGGTGTGATGTCCGCCGTCATTCCCTTTGGCTGGTGCATCTCCAACCTCAGCGCCTTCGCCAAGCTCTACACCCGCATGACCGGCATTCCCATGAATGTGCTGATTACTTGTCTTGCAATTGCCTGCATCGCCTTCGTTCTCCCCGCAGGCCTCAAGACCGTTGCCTGGACGGACTTTATCTTCGGCATTGTCATTGTCATTGGCGGCGTGTTCGTCACAATGAAGAGCCTTGATATGGCGGGCGGTTTTTCCAACGTCGTTGAGGTCCTGCCCCCCGAGATCATGAGCTTTCCGAAGGGCCTCTTTGCCGTCGGCGGATTCACTCTGCTCAGCTGGTTCCTCTCCCTCGTTCCCGGCGGTATCACCAACCAGATGTATTTCCAGCGCGTCTTCGCCATCCGCGACGAAAAGCGCATTGTGCCCACGCTGCTGATCTCTGTTGTTCTGGTGTTCCTTACTGATGTGTGGGCCTTCTTCATGGGCACCTCTATCCGCGCGCAGAACCCGGACCTTGCCGGCGAAATGGCGACCGGCTGGCTGCTTGACCAGCTTCCCATCTGGTTTATCGTCATCTTTGCAGGCATGATCACCTGCACCATTCTCTCGACCATCAGCTCCGGCATCCAGAGCACGGTCGTCAACATCACTCGCGACTGCTACGGCGCGCTCAATCCCGAGGCGGCCAAGGACGGCGCCAAGATGATGAGAGTCTCCCGTACGCTGACGGTCATTCTGATTGCCTTTGCCGCAATCAGTGCCATGTTCATCCCCAGCGTGCTCAACACGCTCGTCTATACTTACTCCTATTCCGCAGCCTCTATGCTGATGCCGGTCTACGGCGCTTATATCTTCCGCAAGAAGGATTTCTGCACCAATCAGGGCATCCTTGCCTCCATGGTCGGCGGCACCGTCGTGTGCATCATCTGCCAGATCATCGGCACGCCCATTCCGTTCGTTGCCTACGGTCTGGTCGCCTCGATCATCTGCTTCTTCGTTGTCGGCTATCTCACCCGCACTCCGGTCAAGGCAGACTAATTCCCTCAGGAAACAGCTTCTGACGAATCATCGATTTTTTCATCTCTCTCATGGCAGGGGGGAGAGGCAGCTGGGTACTGCCTCTCCCCCCTGCTCTTTTAAATCGCCAGATTTTACAACATTCAACGCCTGAAAAAGAAAGGACTACGTATGAAAGAACATTGGGCCATCATCGGCGGCGGAAACGGCGGGCAGGCATTTGCCGCCTACCTCTCAATAGAAGGTCTCGATATCACTCTTTATGATATCTTTCCTCAGACGGTAGACGCTATCAACAAACAGGGCGGCATTCATCTTGACGGCAGCGCAAAGAACTTCGGCTTCGGCAAGATTCTCTTTGCGAGCACTGATATGGAAGAGGTCATCAGCAACGCCTCTGTCATCCTCGTCGTGCTCCCCTCGATCTACCACAACAGCATTGCACAGAAAATCGCTCCGTTGCTCAAGGACGGTCAAATTGTGATTCTGAATCCCATCACTCCGCTCGGTACAATCGACTTTCAGAATACGCTGACGAAAAGCGGCTGCACAGCAGACATCGTGCTTGCCGGCACCAACACGCTGCTGTTCGCCTGCCGCGCCGTACAGCCCGGACACGTGCACGTAAGCGGGCAGAAAAAGGACATTCTCATCTCGGCATATCCCAGCAGAAAAAACAGCGTTGTTCTTGCTGCGATTCAGCGTTACCTCCCCGAATACAGGATGGCTCCTGACATTTTGATGGTTTCTTTGGACAATCTCAATTTCGAATTTCATCCGGGTCCAACCCTTTTATACACGGCAATGATCGAAAACGGGATTGACTTTGAATACTACTCCGACTTTACACCCAGTCAGGCACGCTTGATTGAAGCAATCGATCAGGAGCGACTTGCCCTTTGCCGCGCATACGGAGTTAAGGTGCGCGATGTTGCGCAGACCTTCCATGACGAGTACGGGTACGAGGGTACGTTGTATGAGATGATTAAGCACGCCGATGTCTACAAGGGAATCAAGGGCCCCAGCGCCTTGAACAGCCGCTTTTTGACAGAAGACATTCCCTACTCCCTGCGCGCCATACAAACCCTTGCTCAAATCGCCAACATTTCCACGCCGGCAATCGACACCGTCGTGAACCTTGCCTACATTCTTCTGGGCGATGATCTGGATGATGGCAGAACACTCTCCCAACTCGGTTTCAACAGCAGCACAACCGTCAGCGACCTGCTGGAACTCTGCCGATAAGGGATAAGGCTCTGATTCTCACTTTTTCAGCCCGATTTTTCCTTGACAATTGTTGGGGCAAACTTCATAGTAACTATAGGCGAAAGCCGAATCTCGCGGCTTTCCGGTGAGGTCCACACCCCGGTGGGACCTCAGACGTTCATGGGCCTCGTAGGGCACCATCACCATCCCTGTACGAAGGAAACTTCCATGAAGGTCTTCAGTTTTTGGCGCTGTGCCGGCAGCGCGGGTGTGTGACTTTCCGTCGAAAGCGGAAAGGACACAAATGAACGACTTTGTCGTGATTCCTTATAGTGGGCAGCAAGTATCAGTGCCAAAGGAGGTCGCAGACTTCCTGGAGCAGGATCGGAAACGGGAACAGGCGCAGGAAAAGCAGGACGAAAGGCATCTGAGTAAAAGTGAGTTTGAAACGGTGCCGTCCGGTTCGGATTGCGTCAGGCGTCCCGTGGAGGATGCGGCGCTCAGGAACCTCCAGCTTGAAAATCTGCGGAAGGCCATTGCAGAACTGGACGTGCAAGGTCAAAACCTGCTCTCCCTCCGATACAGCGGTGAGCTGACGATGGATGAGATTGGCCAGATCTACGGCATCTCCAGAATGGCGGTATCAAAGCGACTAAAAAAGCTGCACGAAAAGCTGGGAAGCTCTGTCTCATGACAGGGCTTCCCAGCTTTTTTGAAAAATTTTCTGTTTTCCGGTTTACAAATGCACGCTGAGTGTCCTTATCAGTGAGAGACAAATTTTCCGACTGAGTTGGCCGCAGTCACGATTGTCTCACTTGATCACAAGGAGCGTGTATGACCATGAATCCATTCGAACAAAATGAACATCTGCTACATTTCCTGACATCCCAAGTCGAGCGAGAGGTCATTGACTACATCTGCCAGGAGATGCAGCACGACGCACCGGACAGTATTCCGACCGAAGAAGAACTGTTCGCCTTCTTCCAATCGCCGGACGAACCGACCAAATTGGACGCCTACCAACAGATGCTGGCGACCGATAAGCTGCTGGAATACGCGGAGATCAGTCTGCGCACCCTCTGCGACCTGATCCGCTACCAGCAGCTCAAGGAGTTTGGTATCGTCCATTCCGCAAAGGAGTTCATCCATCTCTTCCACCCCAACGAACAGGAGGACACCCCATGAATCAGTTTCCCAGCAAAAACTATTTCACCATGCCGAATGAAATTTTCTCGCTCGGATTGGATGCAAGCGAGATCGCAGTGTATGCCTATCTTCGCTGTCTTGAAAACCGACGCACCTATCAGTGCTGGCCGAGCTACACCACGATCGGCAATGCCGTTGGCCGCGCAAAGAATACGGTCATGCGATATGTCGACGCGCTCGCGGAGAAAGGTCTCATCTATACCGAGCCGACCTCTGTCCTGATGCGTTCCGGCATCAAGAAGAACGGTAACCTACGCTATACTCTCAGGCCAATTCGTGAAGCGGTAGAAATTTTTCACGCGCGCCAACTATCTGCGGTCGAACGCGCAACGGAACGACAGCAAATTCAACGCAAGCTGTCCGCGATGGATCTGCTACCTGGCGCATGAGGAAAGGACGAACGCCATGAAGCATTCCGCCTACACAAGCTATGATGATCTGCCGCTGATGCTCTCCGTCGCGGAGGTCGCTGCGGTGCTCGGGATCTCCCGTGCCGGTGCCTATTGAGTTGGCACACAGCGACGGATTCCCCGCGCTCAAAATCGGCAGCCGGATCGTTGTTCCAAAGGATAAGTTTCTCGCATGGATCGACGCAAACAGCGGTCCCAAAAACGCACCGCTGTAACTAAAGAAGAATCCCTTACACCGCCGCCACAACTCACACCACAAACAAAATCACAACAGTCACGTTAACAAATTTTTCTCTCTGCCCTTCGTCGCAGTGATAACGAACCGCGAAGCTTACCAGTGCAGCGCAAGAAGCAGCAGTGGAGCAGCGCGACCCTGCGGGGCCGCGGCGCCTCGGAACGGAGACGCGCACAGTGCGCGTCTCCGTTCCGAAGGCTCTCTGCTTCTCTCCGACGTTCCCTCGGTCCATGCAAAGATGGCAAAGAATGCTCTTCTGACCGCTGCGCGCGCAGAGGTTCCGGACCGCGCAGCGCACGATGAGGGTAGTGATAGCACCCACCATCTGAATACACCCTGTTTACCCGTGTGAGCCGCTGTGTGCGCGTTTAGTGGCTGGGGTGGCGCGTGTACCCTCCGTAGCCCCTTGAAATGAACGTTGCGGCGTTTGTGCGAGCGTGATTTGAAACCGATCTGAAGAGGACTTTCCCACGCCATATGGGGCGCACACCTTCAGCGTATTTCGGATAGATTAGTCGGTTATCGGAGGAAAGCAGGGCTCCCGCCGAAGCCCAGCGAAGCGGGTTCGGTGGGAAGAGGAGACGCAGCGGAATGAGTGAGTTTTCGCCGCTTTCGGCAGAAACGAGGGATATGGAGCTTGCGCCGACGAGAAGCAGGATAAAGGACTGGCGTCGAAACCGCCGCTCTGCCCAATCACTTCTGCCCGCAGTGCGGGCAGTTGACGGGGGTTTCAACGCAGGCGATTGTGGCGTCTATTCGGAAGATTTTTTGTACGATTGGCGTCTGACGTCCGTGAAAGGCCGATGAATACAGGCTTTTTGGCAGTGTCTTAGCGAGAAAGAAGGCGTTTTATGAGCGATAACAAGGATCGCTTGACCTACCGGCCAGAGCCGGAAACCAAGCAAAAAATAGAGCGGTGGTATCAGGTAGATAACTGCCGCAGCAAAAATGAGTTCATCGAAAAGGCGGTGAACTGCTACGCGGATATGCTCGCCGCAGGCGAAAGCACCACGCTGCCCCGTGCGGTGCAATCCGCCATCGACGTGCGGCTGAAGATCTTCGAGGATCGTATCGCGTCGCTGCTCTACAAGCAGTCGGTTGAGATGGACATGGCGATGTCCATCGTACTGCAAAGTCTCAATGTGAGTGAAGAAGTGCTGCGGCAAGAGCGCGCAAAGAGCATCGCCGCAGTCAAGCGCACCAACGGTCAGCTGCGGTTGGAACAGAAGCTCCGTGAGCTGGAGAGCGAAGCATGGCAAGACTGATCGTCAAAAGCCCGTACATCAAGTGCGGCGGCGGGAAAACGCCGGTGGGTATCTCAAGTACATCGCGACGCGGGAGCGGGTGGAGATCATCCCGGATGACCGTCCGCCCACCAACAAGCAGACGCAGCTCATCGCAAAACTGGTGAAGGATTTCCCTGACGCCAAAGAGCTGATGGAGTACGAGGACTACACGGCGCACCCAACCAAAGCAACCGCGTCCGCGCTCATCACACTGACGCTGGAGGAAAACTGGGACAAGGTGCAGAGCATGGAGGGCTACGCCAAGTACATCGCTCTGCGTCCGAGGGCGGAACGGTTGGGGGAACACGGCCTGTTCGGAGATGACGACGCCGTTGACCTTACCGCTGTCGCGGACGAATTGGATCACTACACCGGCAACGTGTGGACGCACATCATCTCCCTCCATCGTGAAGATGCGGAGCGGCTTGGCTACAACCACGCGGAGGCATGGCGCACATTGCTGCGTACCCACCGCAATGACATCGCCGCAGCGATGAAAATACCGCCGGAGGACTTCCGCTGGTACGCGGCATTCCACGATGAGGGCAATCATCCTCACGTCCACATGATGGCGTGGTCGGTGAATCCGAATCAGGCGTACCTGTCCAAAGACGGTATCCGCCAAATCAAGTCCACGCTGACCAATCAGATCTTCCGCCAGGAACTGCTCCATGTCTACGAACAGAAAAGCAAATCGCGAGACGAACTGGTGGCGGAAGCGCGGAAAGCCATGCTGGAATTGGCGAAGGCCATGCGGGAAATGACCTGCATCCACCCGGAGGCAGAGCAGATGATCTGGGATCTGTCGCGGCAGCTCGGTCAGGTCAGCGGAAAGAAAACCTATGGCTATCTTCCAAAGCCAATGAAGAAGCTGGTGGACGAGATCGTCGACCAAATGGCGCGGCTGCCTACTGTGGATGCGTGCTACCAGACATGGTGGGAACTGCAATGTCAGGTGGAGGATTACTACTCCGAAGCGGAAAAGAGGATACGCCTGCCGCTGTCTCAGCAGAAGGAATTTCGCCAGATCAAGAACGCGGTCATAAAAGAAGCGGAGCATATCCGCATGAACAAAATCTCCTTCGAAGATACAGACATGCAGGATGACGGTGAGCAGATCAGCACCTACGATATGAGTTATGCGTGTCAGGATCTGCAAAGCGTGGCGAACGATGAGAGCTTTCCGTTGGAGGAACGGGATAAAGCGGCGGAGCAATTGGAGCAGCTTGCGAAGGACGGTGACGCCTACGCCCAGTACATCATCGGCACGGCGTACCGCAACGGTGGGCTGCTGATCCCCGACATGGTCAAAGCACAAAAGCTGTTGGAACGCGCCGCCGAGCAGGACTTGGACGCGGCACAGTACGCCCTCGGCAAGCTGTATCTCTCCGATGATGTTGACGTTCACGATCCCGCCAAGGGCATCTATTGGCTGAAACGCTCGGCTGACAATGGCAACGATTTCGCCGCCTACCGGTTGGGCAAGGAATATCTTAGCGGCAAAAATACGATAAAAGATGCCGAAATCGCAGCGTCATATTTGCGGCAGGCCGCGGATAACGGCAACGCCTACGCTCAATATCTGTTGGGCAAGCTGACCCTCATGGGCGAGGGCGTTCCGAAGGACCCGGACGCCGCCTACGAATGGTTCGCGGCGGCGCGGAATAACGGCCACACCTACGCGGAATTTTTTATGAAACGCATGGAGCGCGGCGAACAGGAGCCTCCCTCCGTCCTGCTGTCAGCCTCCCGGCTGCTCTACCACATGGGCAATATTTTCCGAGACAACGCCCCGGCTCCCGCTGCCAACGGTGTCCAAATCGACCGCAAGCGGCTGGCACAGCTACGGCAAAAGCGCGTCGCCCTCGGCCACAAGCTGGATGACCATGAGTTGGAACAGCAACAGGGATTTTCAATGAAATTCCATATGTAAAGCGGGTCGAGGTGTTCAGTTTTTGCGCCGCAATAGTCAAAGAAACATTTTGAAAAACAGTAGCTTTGCGCGCGGAGTTGTGGTATGTGTTGTGGTTACCAAAAGGAGGTGCCGCAATGTATGACTACATGAAAGCCCTGCAAAAGCGTTTCGACCGTCAGGAACACAGTGAATTGGACAAGCAGGTCGAATACGCCCAAGCGGAACTGCGGCGGGACATGGATGCCGTGGGGCGCAGAAAGCTGCTGCGGCTGTTGGACGCACAGAACACATTGCTGGTCGAAGCCAAGCTGATGAGCTTCACGGCGGGCTTCAAGCTGGCGTGGGGCATGGCAAAAGAGCTGGAGGCAGACGGGCTCTATTCCTTCGAGCTGGAGGAAGAAGAACGCATCTGCCGTCCAGCGGAACAGGAGGACTAAATGGCGAAACGAAGACCGTCCGGTGACGGCATGGTGCGCAAGCGGGAGGATGGCCGCTGGGAGGGCCGTATCGTGGTGGGACACAAAAGCAACGGTGACTCCATCTTCCGGTACATCTCCGCGCCCACGCAAAAGGAACTGTCCGCCAAACTGCGGCAGCTCACCGAAGCCTATAAAGGCGTAGACCTGACTGAAGAAAGCAATATGGCCCTCTCCGTCTGGCTGGACAAATGGCTGGACGAGTACATGGCCGCTATGCTTCGTCCCACCACCCTGAACGGCTATCGCCGCTCTCTGGAACTCCATGTCAAACCCTATCTCGGAAACAAAACTCTCTCAAAAATCACTGCCGTCGACCTGCGGTCGCTCTACCGCACCTTGCAGGAAACCGGGCGGGTACATCCCAGAGATGGACAATCCCCCGGCCTTTCCGCCAGAACGGTCCACGGCATCCACACCACCGCACCATGCGCTGAAGTCTGTGGTAGACCAACGGCTGCTGCCCCACAATCCTGCTGACCATGTGGCGCCGCTCAAGGTGGCTCACAAGTCCATGACCATCCTGAACGAGGAGCAACTGGATGCTTTTCTGACAGCGGTGAAACAGGATGCTGTCCGGAAAGCCTTCTTCTACACGGAGCTAACCACCAGCCTGCGGCTGGGTGAGATCTGCGGACTGATGTAGTCTGACTTCGATTTCAGAAAAGGAACACTGAGTGTCAACCGAACCATCCACAAAGAAAAGGGCTGGCAACTAATGACCGGAGATACCAAGACCTACGC
>OHHI01000910.1_pt1 | contig 13530 bp, 8 predicted proteins | sample 1568001 | NCBI WGS metagenome assembly OHHI01 (sample SAMEA3879506, study PRJEB24766) | human gut metagenome | biome: human-associated habitat; feature: feces | place: USA | collected 1985/1987
CCCCCGGTTTTCTTGTTCGCTGGATGGCCCGGGAAGCGGTATCTTCCTGGCTGGAATCCAGATTGCCTTCTCCCAGGAGCGGTGATGAAGAAGCCGGGTTGCTGGGAAGTATCCGTGTGCTGGATTTATCCGTAGGGGCCGGAGCATTCACCATGGGAATGCTCCGGGAGCTTGTCGCCCGCAGAAAGCTTCTGGAACCGGATTGCCCGGAGCCCGATTTAATCCGCGCCGTTTTGGAAGAGAATATTTACGGAGTGGATGTTTGCGCGGAGGCATTGGAGGTGGCCCGTTTCCGTTTTCGTTGCGCATGGTTGGCCGCCGGAGGAAAGGGGGATTTACGGGATCGCCTGTTGTGCGGGGACAGTCTGGATATGTCTGCGTCCGGCGTCTGGCGTCAGGGTCTTTCAACGGTGATGGAGGAAGGAGGCTTTGACCTGGTGATCGGCAATCCCCCTTTTGTCGGAGAAAAAGGGAACAAGGAATTATTTGACCGTTTGAAATGTTCTTCTCTTGCTTCCTACTGCTCTTCCCGCATGGATTACTGGTACGTGTTTGCCTGTGTGGGGCTGGATGCCCTGAAGCGGGGGGGCGTAATGCATCTGGTCGTTCCCAACAAGTGGATGTCTAATGCGGGAGCCGCCTCTCTCCGCCGCAAGCTGCTGGAAGATTGCGGTTTGCTGCGCCTGTCGGATTTCGGAGCCTGCCGCGTGTTTGAATCCGCCCGCGTCCATACCATGACTGTTCTGGCGGAGAAAAAGGGAGAGGGAGGCGGACGCCTGGTTCCGGAATACCGCCGTTTTGGCGGCTCCTTGAATGACGTGGAATCATTTCTGGAACATGAGCCGTACCGTCGGTTTCCCTTGCCGGAAGATGCCGGAGCGTGCGTCAGGGAAGGATTGTCCTTCTGCTCTGCAGCAGAGCGGCATCTTCTGGAAAAGATGGATGCCTGCCGGAATTTCAGGCTGGATGCCGCAAAGGAAATGACGCAGGGGATTGTGCCGAATCCTGACGTCGTTTCTTCCCGAGCTCTGGAGAATCTGGCGCCGGAAACAGTGCGGCGGTACGGAATCCGGAGGGGGGATGGGGTATTTGTCTTGCCTCAGGGGTATTTTGGCCTGTTGCCGGAACGGGAGCGGCGTTTTCTCAAACCTCTGTATGAACCTGTCCAGGCAGGGCGGCATGCACTGAAAGCTCCGGAGAAGGTGCTGTTATATCTGACTCCGTCCAACGGAGCGGAGCAGGCCGTTACGCTTTTGCGCCATTTGGAAAAATTCCGTCCCCTGATGGAGGCCCGGCGGGAAACACGCATGGGCCGCATGAAATATTACCATGTGCACTGGCCCCGGCAGGAACGTTTTTTCCGGCCCGGCCCCAAAATTCTGGCTGTCAGGAAGTGTGCCCGTCCAACCTTCTCCTATACGGAAAAGGAAGCTTATGTGATGATGGCATTCAACGTGATACGCTCGGAACGCGTGAGCATGAAATATCTGGCGGCCCTGTTCAATTCGCGCCTGATGCAGTTTTGGTTTCTCCGCCGGGGAAAAATGCAGGGGGATTTTTTCCAGATGGATACCGCCCCTGTCCTCCGGGCTCCCATCCGGGTCCCCGGTCTGTCCCTGCTGCGGGAAGTGGAAGGGCTGGCGGACGCTCTCGCGGTCCGCTATTGCCCGGAAGGGGATGAGCGGATGAATGGGCTGATGGAAGACATTTACGGCCTTTCCCCGCAGGAGCGGGAAATAATTATTCAGGCATGTTCCCCCATGCGGGCCGGGAGGGAAAGCTTGCCGGAGTGATGATTTGGTGCCGGTAACTGTTCGCGATGATGCCAGGCTGCTGCATCGTTGTTTCTTCATCGTACAGGAAGTGATTGAAATGGCCCGGTTCATCAGGCCGGAGATACAACAGGCCGATGTAGCTGTAACTCCAAGCCGTGCTGAAACCTGCGTCCCTGGCCTTCTGATGGAGACGTTCCGGATGGGCGCACTGGTGCGTCCATCATTGCCGTTCTTCGTAACAACCCTTTCAGAAAACAACAATGTCGAAAGGAGCATCCGGGCTTGATTTTCGGAGAGGGCTCCTTAAGATGTGCGCCCAATTTGTTTGTTTAGCCTATGATGAAGCTTGTTTTTCCAGGAATGTTCCTGTTGGCCGCTTGTTGGTATGCCGCCTTTCCGGCGGCGGAAGCTGGCGCGGGAGCAGTTCAGTCCCAGCCGGTTTCCGGGGGCTCTCTGCCGTCCCTGTGCCGTGTGCTGGATCGCGGTCCGGTGCTGTACCGGAATGATTCCTCATGGATCAGGAAGGTGAAGCTGACGCTGATTGGCCAGTATCAGGCAGCAGCCGTCAGCCCCAATGGGGCCAATAAATTCTGCCCGTCTTCCGGCGGCCATAACAACGGGTGGAGGCGCGCTTACCTGGGCGGCGACATCCTGATGGGGGACGGTTCCTGGCGCCTGTCCAATCTGACGAATGTGGGGGATTTGGAAGGCCGGCACCGTGAAGTGCGGGGAGAATGGATCGGCAGCCATACGGAGTGGTCCCTGTATGAACTTTATCTGGAAAAGACCATGCCCGGCGTCAAGTTCAGGGCCGGTAAGCTGACGCCTCACCTGACGTCGGAGTATTGCCTGGCTTCCTCCCGGATTAAAACAGTGGAAAGATCCGCCCTGTGCAATGAATTGATTCCCATTTCCAACTGGGGTCTGGAGGCCAATTTTCAGAAGGATGCCAAGAGCCTGTACCATTCCTACGGCATTTACCTGAATGCGAACGGTACGGATTTGAAGGATGAAATCCAGTTTCATTCTGCAGACAACCTGTTTATCCTGAACGCCATGAAGTGGAAGGTGGCTTCTCCCATGTGGGACAGCCAGTTTCTGGGGTACCAGTATGCCCATAATTTTACGGAATGGCGGGGAAGGAAAATCCCTTCCACGTCCGATTACTGCGGAACGGGCGCGCAGGACGTGATTTCCCTGAGCTGGGACGCCAGCCGCGGCGCTTTCTCCATCATGGGGAATTTGCTGGCAGGCGTGGGAATTGTAGGCCAGCCCGGTGCAAAGAATGTGTACGGCCTGGTTCTGCAGCCCGTTTACCGGATTTCCCCGCATTTTGAGGGCGTCTTTCAATACCAGTGTTCCTTTGGAAACCGTTCTGTGAAGCTGAATACCCGTTATGTGCCCAGCGTCACCCATTATCCCGCATGGGTGGACAGCATGCATTCCTTTTACCTGGGGCTGAATTGCTATCTGTGTCCGGAGGCCGTCAATGCGGTCAAGCTGATGCTGGCTGTAGAGTATGTCACCAGCCATGTGGACTCGGCAACGGCCAAAGCTTTCAATGGATGGTCTGTTTTCGGGGCTGTCCGCTTCAAGTTCTGAGGCTTTTGCCCCCTTCTATTGTAATTTCTTCAATAAGGTGGGCTGATAGGCCGGGAGAGCCGGGATAGGAACGTATCCGGGCGGGAGCTGATCCCAGACGGGATGCATGGGCTGGGCATCCGCCTCAAAAACGGTTCCGTTAAAGGATTTGATGATGGTGCGGATGGCTCCGGACGGAGCCGGCTGCACTACCAGGGGGCGCGGCGCCGATTCCGGAAGATTCATGTGCAGGTTGACTTCCTCTTCATTCCAGGCGGGCCAGGAATCGGAAGACGTGGGGATTTCACGAATTTCCGTATTGGCGGCGGAACGGGGCGTATGGAAAAAGGGGCTGTCCGGATCCCCGTCGTTCAGCCAGATTTCCTCATCCGGCGTTTCGGTTGTGATGACAATTTCTTCCTGGTTTTCCGCATGGTGAAACTCATAGCCTGACCGCTCATGGACGTCCCTTTCCGTTTTGTCGTCATTCATGTGGATGCTGATGGCCGGTTTGCTTTTGGTGGCCTCGTGGGGAGTATGGGATTGGAAGAGGGCTGCCTGCCGCTTCAGGGTTTCCGGAGAGGTTCCGCGTGCGTATTTGGGGAAGAAAACGCTCTTGGTGTCTATTTTGCCAGGGTGTACTTTTACCGGTTCATCCGACAGCTCAAAGATGTATTTTACGGGAAGTTCCGTCGCGGAACCCCGGCAGGAAAAACTTACCAGGAACGCCGGGCCCAGGCATGTCAAGAGATACAGGGGCAGAACGAATTTCATCAGAGGTAGAACTGGTTTCAGTAGAGCAAAAAGAGGGAAATATTCAATGCAAAAAGAGGAAATCCGGCTCTCCGGCTTCGCGCTTCCGTGGCGTGCGGATGCGGCGTTTCCGTCATTTCTCTTCTTGGCAGCCTGGTGAGGCTGTCTTATGGTAAGGGTCATGATGAAACAAGTTGTCTCTTTATGTGCGGCTTCCTTTGCCTTCTTTTTTTTGAGCGGATGTGACCGCGCCCCTTCTTCCGGGGAAAAGCGGGCTTCCTCTGCTGCGGAACGGGAAAAGCCGTCTGCGGTGCGGAAAGAGGCGGAAACATGGAGAGCGCGTCTGGACGCTGCTGTTGCCGGCGCCGTCCGCGAGAAGGAAAATGGCAGCGAACATGTAAAAGCCCTCAATGATGTGGCTGCCCTGTATGCGGAGGGATTGCAGAATGGCTGGGTTCATCCGCTGGACGTGCGGGCCTGGTGTGATTCCGTGGCGGAGACCGGGTCCGGGTATTCCGGGGAAACGGTCATTGGCGCCATGTTCCTGTATGGGACGGGGATCAAGCGTGATGCCGTCGCGGCCAGGGAGTGGTTTGAGTACGGGCTTGCCCGCCCGGGAACCCAGCGGGGGAACGCCTTGTACATGTTGGGAATGATGTATTTCAAGGGGGATGGCGCGGATCAGGATCTGAACAAGGCTCTGGGGCTGTGGCACAAAGCGGCGGATGAGGAACATCCGGCTGCCATGGGGCTGCTGGGCCGGGCTTACATGGAGGGGAAGATGGGTTTTGAGAAGGATGCCGCTTCCGGCCTGGCGCTGCTGGAAAAGGCCGCCAATGGAGGGAATACGCCTTCGTCCGTTTATCTGGGGAACATTTACGCAAAGGGGCAGGGAGTGGCGCGGGATATGGAGCGTGCCATGAAGTGGTATGAACAGGCGGCTTCTGCCGGAGACGCCCATTCCCAGTATATCGTGGGACTGGCTTATCTGGAAGGTTCCGGCGTGCCTGCGGATGAGGGCAAGGCGTTCAACTGGCTCCGGCTGGCCGCCGGGCAGGACCACGTCAACGCCATGCTGATGCTTTCCGTCTGCTACAGCACCGGAAAGGGGACCCCTCAGGATGCGGATATGGCGGAAGTCTGGAAAAAGAAAGCGCTTCAACTGAATGCGGAGCGCGAGGGCGGTTCAGCTCCGCAGACGCAGAAACATTAGCTTTCCCTGATTTCCCTGTTCAGGAAATCCAAAGCTTTCCTCCGTTCCAGAATAACGTTCCCCCGGGAGTCCGGAATGACCAGCAGGCCGTCCCGGTGTTCCAGTATGGCGTGCATCATGGCGAATACATGGCCCAGGGCATATTCGTCTTCCAGAATGAAGCGCAGCATTTTGGTGCGGTTCCCTATCTGCCGGAGGGCCGCGCCGTCCCTTTTGAACGCCTGGCGCGCGTCGTCCGTTTCCATGACCCAGAATACGTCCAGCTGGGATTCCCCCGCTTCATCCAGATATTCTCCTTCCAGTACATGGTCCGGAGCGTTTTCCGGCGCGCCGGAAAGGTTCAGCCGGAAACAGCCGTCCAGGCGGAACATGCTCTCCTGCAATTCCTCTGCGGCCGGCAGAGGGGCATCCTGAATGAAAAGCCAGAATTCCTGTTCGTCCGGGGCGGGGGAGGCGTGCGTCATGAGATGATTATGGCATTCCCTCCTTGTTTTCCCACCCGGATTTGTGACATTGAGGCGGCGCGTGCGGATTTTTGGATGTTCAAGAGCTTTCTTCCCGATTAAAAACAGGGCCATGAGTATTCCCGTAATGATGACGATTGCCGGTTCCGACTGCTCCGCGGGGGCCGGTCTCCAGGCTGACCTGAAAGCGGCCCATGCCATGGGGGCGTTTGCGCTTACGGCCGTTACCTGCGTCGTGTCCGAGGCGCCCGGGACAGTGCGCGGCATTCAGGAGGTGGACCCTGCGCTGGTGGCTGACCAGGTGCGCATCAATCTGGAACATTTTCCCGTGCGCGCCGTGAAGACGGGCATGCTGTATTCCCCGGTTATCGTCCGTGCGGTGCATGAGGTGCTGGCCGGGGCGGATGTTCCCGTTGTGGTGGACCCGGTTATGATCGCCACGGCGGGCGGGAAGAGGCGGTGGCTGTTTATGAAGAGCTTCTGCTGCCGGGAGCGGCGTTGCTTACTCCCAATTTGGATGAGGCTGCCGTCCTGCTCCGTTCTTCTGTTAATCCGGGCAGGGATGAACTGCCGGAGGCCGCCGCGCGCCTCGCCGTCAGGTACGGATGCCCCGTCCTTCTGAAGGGCGGCCATCTGGAGGGGGACTGCCGGGACGTGCTGTCCGGCCCGGACGGCTGCCTGCTGGGGCAATGGGAGCGCCCGCGCGTACAGGATGTGAGCACTCACGGAACGGGCTGTTCCCTGTCCGCCGCCGTCGCGGCGCGGCTGGCTGCCGGGGATGGACTGGTTGCAGCGGTGGAGCGCGGCCTGGAATTCATCGCTTCCGCCATCCGGAACCATCTGCGCTGGGAACAGCCGGTCCGGGTGGATGCGCTGAAATTGTGGTAAAACCTCCTTCGCCCCGGTTGTCTTCCTCTCCCGCACGGATTGGGGAACCCGGGGACTGCCTCCGCCTTTCTGTGCCTTAATAACGCTTTGTGCTTGCGTAAGGGAGGTGGGGTTGGTAGTTGTATCCACGCCCATGTGCCACATGGAGCTCGTAAGAATTAGTAAATATCATAGCAATCATCACTATGGGACAGCAAATCCGCAAAGTCACCAAGCGCCGCAGACGTATTGAATACCTCAAGCGTAAGAAGGAACAGTCCAAGTTGAATTCCAATGCGCCTATCCGTCTGGCCGTTCCCGTTGCCAAGGATGCCAAGCCTGCCGCCAAGGAAGCTCCCGCCAAAAAGACTGCGGCCAAGGCCCCGGCCAAAAAGACTGAAACCAAGGCTGCCGCCGCCAAGAAGGCTCCCGCCAAAAAGCCGGCTGCCAAGAAGGCCGCTGAACCCGCCGCCGAATAATTGCCCGGGCGGAGGTTTCCCCTCCGTGCATCAATCAGACAGTTTTACAAGCCGCCGTGCGATTGCATGGCGGTTTTTTTTGCATGTCCGGGCTTCCTGTATTTTCCCGGAGCGGGAAGAGGTGGCGCGGCTTTCCCGGTGATGCGCGCCGTGCGTATTCTCAAGCCGGCGGTTGATCTGTGTTTCCCTGTTTCCGGGGAAGGCCTTTTCCGGGGTTTTATGGAAAAGCATTGACACTGTTTTTCTGATGCGTACAAATAAAATAGCGTCGTTTATCTTTACTTTATGCGCCACCGTACTGCAGACACTCCCAAAGGGCACCGCAATTACGTCATCATTGCGTGTGACGTGCTTCTTTTTCTGGCTATGCTCAAGTGGCTTCCCGTAGAGCCGGAGGTGGCCAGGGGGCTTGCTGTTCTTACCTTTATCGGCATCCTGTGGCTGACGGAAGCCCTGCACGTAACCGTAACCTCCCTGCTGGTGCCGGTGCTTGCCATGTTTATGGGGATTCTGCCGGGGGAGAAAGCTCTGTCCGGTTTTGCGGACCCTACCATTTTTCTGTTTTTCGGGGGCTTTGCCCTGGCCGGGGCTCTTCACGAACAGAAAATTGATGCGTGGCTGGCGGGAAAAATCCTCCGGATGGCCCGCGGGAGCCTGGGGATGGCCCTGATTCTGATTTTCCTGGCTACGGCGTTTCTTTCCATGTGGATGTCCAATACGGCCACGGCGGCGATGATGCTTCCTCTGGTGATCGGCCTTCTGGACCGCGTTCCGGCGGAAAAACTTAAGACGACGGCTCCTTTTGCCATCCTGGGGGTGGCGTACAGCGCCTCCATCGGCGGCATGGGGACGCTGGTGGGTTCTCCTCCCAACGCCATTGCGGCGCATGAACTAGGCATGGGGTTTGCGGAATGGTTCCGGATTGCCATGCCCATTGTCCTGGTGTTCGGGGTGATCGTTTTCTTCCTGATGTACCTGTTCCTCCGCCCGAATCTGGGGATGCATGTGGATATGGTGCCGGAGGAAAGGGAGGGAACGGAGGGCAGGTTGAATGCCAGGCAGGTGCGTGTCCTTATTCTCTTCGTGCTGGTGGCCGGGAGCTGGATGTGCAGCAGTTTCCTTTCCTCTGCTTTGGGCGGCATCCCGTCCATGGACACGCTCATCGCGCTGAGCGCTGCGGTGCTGCTGCCGCTGTGCGGGGTGATCAACTGGAGCGGCATCGCCAAAAATACGGACTGGGGCGTCCTGCTTTTGTTCGGGGGCGGCATCACGCTCAGCAGCATCCTCGTCCAGACGGGGGCGGCGGGATTCCTGGCAGACCAGGTATCTTCTCTCGCCATGGGGCACAGCCCCATCGTCATCCTGCTCATCATCAGCCTCTTCATCACGTCGCTGACGGAATTCTGTTCCAATACGGCCAGTGCGGCCCTGGTGGCCCCGCTGATGGTCACGGTAGCCTCCGCCATGGGCATGTCTGCTACGCCGCTGGTGCTTCTGGTAGGCATAGGCGCTTCCTGCGCCTTCATGCTCCCCGTTTCCACTCCTCCTAACGCTCTGGCCTTCGCGACGGGAAAATTCCCTCAGATGACCATGGTAAAGGTGGGGCTGCTGATTAACGTGGTGCTCGTGTTCGTGAAGGCTTTCTGGGCCTGGATATTCTGGATGTAGGAGGAATGGGAAACTGTGCGGGAGCCGTTTTCCCCTTTCGGAAGTGTCATTCGGCCTGCTTCGCGGGGGCGGGGGCTCCCTGCTCCTTTTCCTGAAGTTTCCGCGCCGCTTTTTTGTCCAGCCCGGCGAGCTTGGCAATCAGGTAGAAGAAGGAAGGAATGAAAAATACCCCGATGAAGACGGCTGTAATCATGCCGCCAATGACCCCGACGCCTACCACCTGCCGCGCCGCTGCGCCCGCTCCCGTGGCGACGGCCAGAGGAAGGCAGCCCATGATAAAGGCGATGCTGGTCATCAGGATGGGGCGCAGGCGGATTCTGGCCGCATCCAGGGTGGCCGTGAGCAGGTCCGTGCCCTGACGGAGTTCCAGCACGGCGAATTCCACGATGAGGATGGCGTTTTTGGCCGCCAGGGCAATCAGGACGATGAGGCCGATTTCCGAATAAATGTTGAGGTCCAGCCTGGTAATCCACAGGGCCAGAAATGCTCCCAGGATGGCAATGGGGGCAGTCATGAAGACGGTTACGGGCAGGGACCAGCTCTCATACAGGGAGGCCAGAATCAGAAAGACAAACACGGCTGATGCCGCGAAAATCATGCCGATGGTGATGCCTTTTTGCGCCTGTTTTTCCTGGTAGCTCATTCCGGAATAGTCGTATCCCATGCCGGACGGCATGGTTTGGGCAAAAACTTCTTCCAGGGCGTTCATGACCTGGCCGGAGGAATAGCCCGGAGCCGGGGTGACGTTGAGCTGGGAACTGTTGAACATATTCTGGCGGATCAGGAATTCCGGGGCCCAGCCATGCGTAACGTTGATTACGGAATCCAGGGGAACCGGGTCTCCTTCATTGTTGCGCACATAGAACATGGAAAGCTTGTCGATGCTGTCCCGGTACGGTGCGTCCGCCTGCATGTACACCTGCCATTCCTGTCCGTAAATATTGAAGTTGTTCAGGAAGGTGCTTCCCATGTATGCCTGGATGGTGGCGTAAATCTCATCCACGTCCATATTCTGGAGAGTGGCCTGCTCCGTGTTTACATTCAGGATGTACTGAAGGTTGGAGGGAGACATGAAATTGCTGATGCCCGCTATTTCCGGCCTCTTTTCCGCCGCCTCGATGAATTTGGACGTGTTGGCGGCCAGGAATTTTTCCCCGATGCCCTGGCGGTCCTCCAGCAGGAATGTGACATCCCCGGACGTTCCTACGCCAGGCAGGGGCGGCGGCGGAACCACATACGCCACGCCGGAGGAAATTTCCGCGTTCAGCCTGCTTTTCAGGCGTGCGGCGATGCCGTCCGCCGTCATGCCCGGAGCAGTCCGTTCGGACCAGGGTTTCAGGGAGATGAAGAAGAAGGAGTTGGAGGAGCTTTGGACGGAGCTGATGAGGTTGAAGCCGTTGACGGTAGTCACTACGTCCACGCCCGGATCCTCCCTGATGATTTTTTCAATCCGCGCGGCGGTGTCCGCCGTGACGTTCAGGGATGTATTGTCCGGCAGTTCCACGCCGCCGAACAGGTAGCCCTGGTCTTCATTGGGAAGGAATCCGCTGGGAATAAGTTTAGCCAGGGGAAAGAGAAGGGCGGTCATGGCGGCCAGCAGCAGGATGGACAGCCACATATGCCGGATAAGTCTGGCGCAGATTTCCACGTACCAGTCGCGCGCCTTGTTGAACCCCTTGTTGAACAATTTGAAAAAGGGCCCCAGCAGGGGAATGGAGTCAGCTTTTCCCCCTTTCAGCAGCCCGGCGGACAGGGTGGGGCTGAGGGACAGGGCGCAGAAGGCGGAAATGATGATGGACATGCCGATGGTCACGGCGAACTGTTCAAACAGTTTGCCTGTGACGCCGGGCAGCAGCAGCGTGGGGATAAAGACGCAGGAAATCACCAGCGCCGTGCTGACGATGGGGCCGGATACTTCCTTCATGGCCGCAATGGTGGCCTGGAGGGGCTTTTCTCCGTTGGAAATATGGTTCTTCACCGCTTCCACCACCACAATGGCATCGTCCACGACCAGACCGATGGCCAGCACCAGCCCCATCAGGCAGATGGTATTGATGGAAAAGCCGAACAATGGAAAGGCGATGAAAGCGCCCACGATAGACACCGGAACGGCAAAGGCCGGAATCAGCGTGCCGCGCCAGCCCTGGAGGAAAATGAAAACCACCAGCACCACCAGGCCCAGGGCAATCACCAGCGTGCTGACGATGTCTTCAATCCCGGCGCGGACGGCCAGCGTGGAGTCCAGGGAAACGAGGTAATCCATGCCGGGCGGCATATCCGTATTTTTCAGCAGGGCTTTGATATTGTCCACCAGCTGGATGGCATTTCCTCCGGGCGCCTCGTAAATGCCGATGGAAGCGGCGGGCATGTCGTTTACGGAAGAACTGAGGCTGTAAGTTTCCGAGCCCAGTTCCACGCGGGCGATATCTCCCACTCTTACGATGGAACTGTCCTGCCCGCGCACCACGATATTTTCGAATTCCTTCACGCTGGTCAGGCGTCCGGGCGCTTTTACGGTGAAGGAAAGCTGCTGGTCCGGCGGGGCGGGCTGCGCGCCTATCTTGCCCGCGGGATTTACGGCATTCTGGGCCTGGACGGCCAGCATCACGTCACGGGCCGTAATATTCAGGGCGGCCATCTTTTCCGGGTTCAGCCAGATGCGCATGGCGTAGCGGCCTGCCCCGAACACCTGCACGTCTCCTACTCCGGGCACGCGCTTGATGGCGTCCACCATATTGATATAGGCGTAATTGGCCAGCCAGAGGCCGTCATAAGTCCCCTGGGGGGAATAGAGGCTGACGACCAGGGCGGGCAGCCCGCTTGTCTTGCGGAGGGAGACTCCCAGCGCGCTGACTTCCGACGGCAGCTGGGAGGTGGCCTGCCCGTAGCGCAGGTAGGAAAGCACCTGGTCCATGTTGGCTTCCGTGCCGATTTCAAAAAGGATCATCATGCTCATTTGCCCGTTGTTGGTGTTGACGGAAGTCATGTAGGACATGCCGTCCACGCCGGACATTTGCTGTTCGATGGGGGATGCGATAGACTTGACCACCGTTTCACAGTCCGCTCCGGGATAAGTGGCCGTCACCTGGATGGAGGGGGGAATGATGTCCGGGTACTCGGAGATGGGCAGGCGCAGAATGGAAAAGGCCCCCAGCAGGACAATGATGACGGAGAGGCAGATGGAAAGGATGGGGCGCTTAATGAAGAAATCAGCCATGGCGGGAGGAGCTTATTGGTTGCTGGCGGGTACCGCTTTCAGGCGGGCGGTCGGATTTCTGGAGGCTGCTTCCGCCTGGAGAAGACCGTCCACGACCACTTTGCTTTGGGGGGTGAGGGAATCCGGTTTCAGGGGAGTAACCTGCTGCCGGTCTCCAAGTTGCGTTCCGGCTTGTACGGGGATGATGGAAGGGTGGTTGCCCTCATCCAGAACAATCACGAAAAAGCGCCCCTGTGTCGAAAGAAGGGATTTTGCCGGAACGGTCAGCGCGTTTTTGACGGTGGCCAGCCGGGCCGTGGCGATGATGAACATGCCGGGGCGCAGCAGATAGTCCGCATTGGGAAGGTTGGCCTGTACGCGGATGGTGCCTGTCTGGGGATTGAACGCCCGGTCAATGGCAACTACCGTGGCTTGTTCCGGGTATTTGGTGCCGTCTTTCAGCGTAATGTCCAGCTTGCTGCCCGTCTGGACGCCTTCATTCCCGTTTTTCCCCGCCTGCTGAATCCATTCCTGCTGGGTGACGGCGAAATTGACGCGTATGGGATTGACGGAGGAGACGACGGCAAGGGGGCCGCTTTCCGGGCTGACCAGGTCGCCGATGTTTGTCCTGGAAATGCCGGCTATTCCGTCAAAAGGCGCGTACAGCACCGTATAGGAAAGATTTTTTTCAGCCAGGGCCAGGGCCGCCGCAGCCTGCTGCACCTGCGCTTCCGCGGCCAGGGCGGAGAGGCGCGTATCCTCGTATTTCTGTTTGGAAATGGCGTTCTCCGCGGCCAGGGGCCTGTAAATTTCCGCGTCGTAATTCAACTGCTGTAGCTGGGCCTGCGCCTGGGCCAGGGTGGCTTTGGCCTTGGATACCTGGTCCCTGAACGTGGAATCGTCAATGCGGAAGAGAACTTCCCCTTTCTTCACAATAGCGCCATTGGCGTAATTCTGCGTTTGAAGGTAGCCCGTAATCTGGGGGACGATGGAGGCGTTGTCCACGCCGTCCAGGTGGCCCACCCAGCTGCCCGTCACCGGAATATCCATGGTGACGGGATGTTCGTAAATAATTGTGGGCGTTTCATGCGGCACCTGTTCCGTCTTTTTACACCCGGCAAAAAAGAGGGAAAGCAGGCAGAGGAAAACGGCGGGGCCGGAGATAGAGCCCGTCAGGCGTGTCAAGTCCATGCTGGGAGTGACACGCCCGCGGGCTTCTTTGTTGAAAGAAGGTTTTCCGGGCGGCGTCGCTGTCCGCGTCATGCGCGGGGGGAGGGATTCTCCCGGACGGTTCAGGAGCGGGCGCCGGATTTATCCGGAGTGAATGCCCGCGCCAGTTCCCCGAACCACAAGACAAGGGAGGTGCCTGCGAAGATGAGGCCCCAGTCCGTCCAGCTCAGGGGCACCACGTTGAACATCTTGCCGCCGAAGGTGACGATGAGGTACTGCCCGGCCAGGATAAGCAGGGCTACCAGGCCGAAGCCGCCAATGCTGGCGCCCATGCGTGCAAAGGCGCTCTGGTGCGTGTTGAATG
>OHHI01000915.1_pt1 | contig 13442 bp, 6 predicted proteins | sample 1568001 | NCBI WGS metagenome assembly OHHI01 (sample SAMEA3879506, study PRJEB24766) | human gut metagenome | biome: human-associated habitat; feature: feces | place: USA | collected 1985/1987
CGTTTCCATTTTAATGCAAAATAAAGAATAATAAGAGCCGGAGAGTTGTCCTATCTTGCCAACTTCTCCGGCACAGATAATGATTATCTTTTTTGTCCTATATAGAATACGTAGCCATAGTAATCTTTATATTTACTATACAGGCTTCGTTCGTACTGCTGACCTTTCATGAAATCCATCGCAGTTTTATTTCCCACGTGTTCTTTCATGAATGTCTCCCGTACTTCATCTTGTGGGGCAAAATAATGTTCTGTCCAGCAGTTCTCCGGTAGGATGAAATGGGCTGTTGGAGTATATCCGGCCCTTTCCATCTTGTCAATACATGTCGGGATCACGCTGATTTCCGGATAGGCGTCCATCCAGAAGTCTTCTATTTCCGCAGGGCGTTCCGAAGTGAACCAGGATGCTTCGCTCACTGCGATAAAACCGCCTTTTTTCAGGTATTTGCTCCATTCGTTCATCCCACGTTCGAATCCTATATTGTAGATTGCTCCTTCCGACCAGATCAGGTCGAGTTCCTCGTTCTGAAACGGGAGATTGTCCATTGATCCGGTGATTCCTTTTACTCTGTCGGCGCAATTGGCTTTCACCGCATTCTCATTGAATATTTCGATAAAATCGGGAAAGAGGTCTATGCCCGTAATCTGTCCTTTCACGTAGTCAGCCAGAAACAGTGTCTGACCGCCTGTGCCGCAGCCGATATCGGCAATCTTAGCATCATCGGTCAGTTCGTTGATGAAACTTACAGCTTTGCGTGTGGCTTCCGGACTTCCGGGACCTTGACGTTTCAGCAGCTTGAAGTAGTTACATATGAAAGAAAAATCGAAATCATGTATAGATGTATTATTGTTACTCATTGTTTTTAATGTTTTAGGTGTACGTCAAATGGAGGCATACGAGGATGCATAAAACCATTTGAGCCTACAATAGTTGTTATTTTTTAGAAAATAGAAATCAACTCTGACATGAATATGCCGGAGAAAATGTAAGGGATAATCTGTAATGAGAGGAAGACTTACAGATTATTTACAGAACGAGATCCTTGCGGAATGTAAATGTGATTAACATCCAATTATTCTTTTTAGTTTGTGGCAAAGATATGGTTTTAACCTAAAAACACCATTGATTTTTCCTTGAAAAAATACTGTGGGACTGTATTTTAGCAAGAATCGTCAAATGAATAAACTGCATTTCGGCTGGAAGGGTATAAATTAAAGAGATTCTTAACCAATAATTATGTTTTTTTTGTATTTTTGCTACCCGCAATATAATTATGTGTAAAATGTGGCGAAGAACAATAACCTTTCTCTTAAGTCTTTTATCTATGATGATGGCGGAAGCCACTAATCATTATTTTAAGCATTTGGGAGTATCTGATGGATTATCTCAGGTGTGTATCCCATCAATTTTTCAGGATGAGTTAGGGGCAGTCTGGCTGGGAACTACTGAGGGACTGAATAGATACAACGGTAAGGATGTAAAAGTATTCCAGCCTTCGGAAAGTAATCATGGACTGACTAATAATGAGATTAACGAATTATGTGGAGATAAAAACGGAAGAATGTATATTCGTTCGGGAAACGATCTGATTAAACTGGATATTTATACGGAGCAATTCACTTGTCTGCGACAGAAAGGTGTGTATGGACTGTTTTGTAAGAAAGATACACTTTGGGTGAGTTGTGCAGACGGCATTTATTATTATACGGGACAGGGTACAGAGCTGACGTTTTTTGCTCGTGTGCAGAAAGGTTTTGTGGGAAGAGCACTCTATGTAGACAGAGAGACTGTATGGGTGGTTACCAGAAAATACTTGGTCGCAATATCACGTGAAGATCCTCTTCGGCAAGAGATTTTACTTACCCTTGATAAGGGTAATTGTATTTTGGGTGATAGTTCCGGAAATATATGGGTGGGAGCCTGGAACGGATTATACCGTGTTTCTCCCGATCGGGAGACAACCGCTTATGTTAGTCATTCGGGAATGGGGGAATTATCCGATAATCAGGTCCGATGCGTGCTGGAAGATGATTTTAAGCATATTTGGGTAGGTACGTTCAAGGGAATCGATTGTTACGATCCGATTACTGATACGTGGAGTCATTATACGCGTTATGGAAGTTCTTCGAATTCTTTAAGCCATACTTCTATTCTCTCTCTTCATAAAGATATGCAAGGTAATATTTGGGTCGGGACTTATTATGGAGGAGTGAATGTATTCAATCCCGATAAGAATAATCATAGCTTTTATTGTGCCGAACCTTTACGTGAAGACTGCCTCAGCTTTCCGGTAGTCGGTAAAATGACTGAAGATAGTGCAGGAAATGTGTGGATCTGTACTGAAGGTGGAGGGCTGAATTGTTATCATGGGGATACTGGCGTTTTCTCCCGATATATGTATCAAAAAGGAGATCAGAGTACATTAGGGAGTAATAATGTCAAGTCGGTTTTTTATAGAAAGGAGAACAATCGATTGTATGCGGGGACTCATTTAGGAGGATTGTTCGTTCTGGATTTAAAATCGAACAAGGGACACACTCTCCATCATGTTACCGGTGACCCTGCCTCGTTGCCTCATGAGATTGTGAACGATATTCAGGAGTATAAGGATGGCATTGCGATGTTGACACAAGGTGGTCCGGTGTTTTTTGATCCGGTGACCGAGAAATTCTCACCGCTTACGGATGATCCGTCTGTCCAGAAATTGATCAGTCGGGAATATGCTTTTGAAACGTTTCTGATCGATAGCCGGCATCGTATGTGGCTTGCTGTTGGTGGCGGAGGGATAGTGTGCGTCAATTTATCTTCTTCAAAAGTGACTCAATATATGGCGGATAGTGAGAAAGACACGTTGACGGTAGGAAGATACAAAACCGTGCATATTTTTGAAGATAATAAAGGAGATATTTATTTTAGTACGATTGGCGCGGGGATATTCAAGTATCAGGAGAAACAGGATACTTTCAAGTCTTACGGAACTACCAATGGAGTACTTCCGAGTAATTATTGTTATTATATCTGCGAGTCTGCCCGGGATAATTGTCTGCTTGTTTTGCATGGGAAAGGGCTTTCTATCTTTGATCGTGAAAAAGAGGTTACAGAAGAGACTTATCACTTGTTTCGTCAGACTTATAATTTGGGGTCCGCTTTATATCGAAGCAAAAATGGGATTATTTATATCAGTGGTACCAATGGATTGGCTATGTTTCAAGAGCGGTCCTTTTATGAATCTCAGGTCAAAAGCTTCTTGAATTTTGATAAATTGTTTATTTTCAATGACGAAATAGCTCCTGGTGATGAGTCCGGCATCCTGACTGAGATATTGGCGAAAACGTCGGATATCTTTTTAAGCTATCAACAGAATAACGTAACAGTGGAATTTGCTACTTTTAATTATAATAGTGACCGTAATCGTTTGTTTGAATATTATCTGGATGGCTTCGATAAGGTGTGGACCCAGACTTCGGGCACTACGGTTACTTACACCAATCTGCCTCCTGGAGACTATACGCTCAAAGTCCGTTCGATGGAAAATAAGGAGAGTTTGAAAGATGCAATCTGCTTGAATATACATGTTTCCGCTCCTTTTTATGCTACCATATGGGCATATCTGTTTTATGCCCTTTGTCTGACTGCATTGATGGTCGCATTTGTTCGTTTTAAAACACGGCAGGCGGCTCTGAGGTCTTCATTGGAGTTTGAGCGAAAAGAAAAAGAGAGGATTGAAGAACTCAATCAGGTAAAATTGCGCTTCTTTACTAATATTTCTCATGAATTTCGTACTCCATTAACGCTTATTCTGGGGCAAATTGAAGTATTGATGCAAATGGATTTGGGCACAACCGTTTATAATCGTATTCAGCGTATATATAAAAACGCCTGGCATATGCGGAATTTGATCTCCGAGTTGCTCGATTTTCGCAAACAGGAGCAGGGTTATTTGAAACTCAGAGTTGAAGAACAGAATTTGGTTACTTTTACTCGTCAGATTTATATGTGTTTTTATGAATATGCACAAAAAAAGGAGATCACATATCGCTTTGATTCTGTAGAAGAAACGATTTCTGTCTGGTTTGATCCAATACAGTTACAGAAAGTGATTTTTAATTTATTGTCGAATGCTTTTAAGTATACATCCAATAAGGGAAATATAACTGTAGAAGTAAGGAAAGTTGCTTCACAGGCCGTAGTTTCAGTGTGTGATACGGGTATTGGGATTCCGGTTGAACATATTTCGAAGATATTCGACCGGTTCTATCAGACGGACAATGCCTCTTCTTCCTCTTCTTTTACTTTGGGGACAGGCATCGGATTGGCGTTGGCAAAAGGAATTATGAATATGCATCATGGAAAGATTGAGGTAGAAAGTACTGTTGGTGAGGGTACTAAGTTTATCTTGTCTCTGCCTTTAGGAAACCGACATTTCAGTGATGAAGAGATGGCTGTGACGGAAGGTCGGGAGTCACTGATTATTCCGGAAGCTTCTGTATCTTCTTATGGACAGTTGATGGCGGAAGAGATAAAAGAACCTGAATCGCAGAAAAATATAGATGAAGAAGATAAGCCTACGATTCTTTTGGTAGATGATAATACCGAATTATTGTCCATGCTGGAAGATATATTCTTACCGATGTATAATGTATATACTGCGTGTAATGGACGCGAGGGACTGGAGATGGCGCAACAGATACAACCGGATCTGATAGTAAGTGATGTGATTATGCCTGAGATGTCAGGCAAGGACTTGTGTTATAAAATCAAGACTAATGTAGAGCTTTCTCATATTTCTGTCGTTCTGTTGACAGCACAGACTTCTGTGGAATATGTTGTAGAAGGTTTGATGTTCGGAGCGGATGATTATATAACGAAGCCGTTCAATATAAAGGTATTGGTGGCCCGTTGCAATAACTTGATAAAAAACAAGAAACGTCTGATTGCACATTATGCGGGTAAGGTCATTACGGAATCTCCTGTAGCGGAAGCTATTAATGAGAAAGATAAAGAACTGCTGACGAAATGTGTAAATATTGTCAGAGAGAATTTTGAGAACCCTGATTTTGATGTTACTGCGCTTGCTTCAGAATTATGTATGGGACGTAGCAAATTATATATGCAGTTTAAACAAATGACCGGGTTGACTCCGAATGAGTTCATCTTGAAAGTGAAGCTGGATGAAGCTATGTCTTTGCTGACAGAGCATCCGGAACTAAATATAACAGAGATTTCCGTTCGGCTCGGCTTTTCTTCTCCCCGTTATTTCAGCAAATCCTTTAAAGCCTTCTTCGGGATTGCTCCGCAAGGAGTCAGGAGTAGGAAGGAGTAGTTGTTTCATTACCTGACTTCTCAAGTATTAATATCCGGCATATCAGCTATTAATATCCGACAATTCAGTTGTTAATACCTGATATATCAGCTGTTAATACCTGACAAACCAGGTATTAATCCCCCCAATGTCTGCCTATAGGTTACTATACGTTGGATAACATCATTTGTGTAGAAAAAGAAGGGCGATGTATCCAAATCTTCCATTATAGGTGACCAAATCTTCCATGTGGATGCAGAAATGTTCTTTTTGCAAAATTTGTGTTTATGGATGTCATATAGGTCTCCTATTTTTGCAATGCTTTCATTCTGTTTTAATACATAGAATCAAAGACAATAAAATAAGTATGAAAAACACAATAATTTATCGCATGAAAAGCAGATTAATAACATTACTCTTATTATTGATTACTGTCAGTTCTGTAACGTTTGCTCAAGAAGCAAAGAAGGAAATTCCTTTGAAATATGGAGCTACGAATGAAGGTAAACGGCAAGACCCTGCCATGCAGAAGTTCCGTGACAACCGTCTGGGTGCTTTCATCCACTGGGGACTGTATGCTATCCCCGGGGGAGAATGGAACGGAAAAGTATATGGCGGAGCTGCCGAATGGCTGAAAAGCTGGGCAAAAGTACCTGCTGATGAATGGCTGAAACTGATGGACCAATGGAACCCTACGAAACTCGATGCAAAGAAATGGGCAAAGATGGCCAAAGAAATGGGTACTAAGTATGTCAAGATTACAACGAAACATCATGAAGGTTTCTGTCTGTGGCCTAGTAAGTATACTAAATATACTGTAGCAAATACCCCGTATAAGCGTGATATATTAGGCGAGTTGGTGAAAGCCTATAATGACGAAGGAATTGATGTACACTTCTATTTCTCAGTGATGGACTGGAGTAATCCGGATTATCGTTATGATATAAAATCAAAAGAAGATAGTATCGCCTTCAGCCGTTTCCTTGAATTTACCGACAATCAACTGAAAGAACTGGCAACACGTTACCCGACCGTTAAAGATTTCTGGTTTGATGGTACGTGGGATGCCAGCATTAAAAAGAATGGTTGGTGGACAGCTCATGCAGAGCAAATGTTGAAGGAACTCGTTCCGGGTGTTGCCATCAATAGCCGCTTGCGTGCTGATGACAAAGGAAAGCGTCATTTTGATAGCAATGGTCGTCTGATGGGTGACTACGAATCCGGTTACGAACGCCGCTTGCCCGATCCGGTGAAAGATCTCAAAGTTACACAGTGGGACTGGGAAGCCTGCATGACTATACCCGAAAATCAATGGGGATATCACAAAGACTGGTCATTGAGCTATGTGAAAACTCCGATTGAAGTCATTGACCGCATTGTACACGCTGTTTCGATGGGTGGAAACATGGTTGTCAACTTCGGGCCTCAGGCAGATGGTGATTTCCGTCCCGAAGAGAAAGCAATGGCTACAGCGATTGGTAAGTGGATGAATCGTTACGGAAAAGCTGTTTATGCTTGCGATTATGCCGGATTTGAAAAACAAGACTGGGGATATTATACACATGGTAAAAACGATGAAGTTTATATGGTAGTATTCAATCAGCCTTATAGTGAACGGTTGATTGTAAAGACTTCGAAAGGCATTACAATAGAAAAAGCCACTTTGCTGACTACCGGTGAAAATATCACTGTTGTTGAGACAACCCGCAATGAATATAACGTATCTGTTCCTAAAAAGAATCCGGGTGAACCTTATGTAATTCAGCTTAAAGTTCGTGCAGCTAAAGGAACAAAAAGTATTTATCGAGATGCTTTAACATAAATGATAAAGAAACGATTCTATGAAGTTTAAATATATACTCATTTTATCAGCGCTTATCGGGCAGATTCTTTCACTCTCTGCCCGGGAAGTGACCTCTTTCAATGAAGGATGGCTATTCAAACGCGGGCCTTTTTCACAGGACCCGGTGAAGGTCGCTGCTCAATGGAATGCGGACTGGGAAACTGTAAACTTGCCTCATACCTGGAACGCTAAAGATATGCAGGTAAAAGCTGATGCTTTCTATGAAGGAGTTGGTTATTACAGGAAAACACAATTCTTTGGCAATGAGTTGAAAGGGAAGCGTGTATTTCTTCGCTTTGAAGGTGTGGGCGCCAACACAGAAGTGTATGTCAACGGTAAACTTGTCGGAATGCACCGGGGAGCATACAGCGCCTTTGCTTTTGAAATTGGAACCGCATTGAAACTGGGAGCTGAGAATGAGATAATGGTAAAGGCGGATAATGCTTCATGTCCTGATGTGATTCCGGTAAATCACAATCTTTTTGGGGTTTACGGAGGTATTACTCAAAGGAATGTATCGAAACGCTCTGCCGATATCACAGTGAAAGTGAAGCTGGACAATGGAAGTCTTACTCCTGCTGACTTGGTACTCGAAAATACCATTTATACGCAGAATGGCAAGAAGGTCACTTCCCATCGCCTTCCTTTGGTACTCACTCCGCAGGGAACACAGACTTACATTTCTACCTTCAAACTGAATAAACCGCATCTGTGGCAGGGACGTAAGGACCCTTATTTATATAAGGTTATTTCCCACTTACTGGCGGACGGAAAAGTAATTGATGAGGTGGTACAGCCATTGGGTGTTCGTAGATATGAGATTGTGGTAGGCAAAGGTTTCTACTTGAATGGTGAGAAATACCCGATGTATGGGGTAACCCGTCATCAGGATTGGTGGGGATTGGGTAGTGCGCTTACCAACAAAGAACATGATTTCGACTTGGCTCAGATTATGGATATCGGAGCAACTACTGTCCGTTTCGCCCACTATCAACAGTCGGATTACCTGTATTCCCGTTGCGATTCTTTGGGATTGGTCATCTGGGCAGAGATTCCTTTTGTGAATCGGGTGACAGGATATGAAGCCGAAAATGCACAGTCTCAGCTTCGTGAACTGATTCGTCAAAGTTTCAATCACCCTTCCATTTATGTATGGGGATTGCACAATGAAGTATACCAGCCCCACGAATATACGGCAGGACTGACACAGACTCTGCATAATCTGGCCAAGACAGAGGATCCTGACCGCTACACTGTATCTGTAAATGGTTATGGCCATGCAGAGCATCCGGTCAATCAAAATGCGGATATTCAGGGAATGAACCGCTACTTCGGATGGTATGAGAAAAAGTTGCAGGATATCGAGCCTTGGGTAAAAGGGCTGGAGGAGAAATACCCGTGGCAGAAACTGATGTTGACGGAATATGGTGCTGATGCAAATCTGGACCATCAGACAGAATATCTGGGTGATGCTCTGAACTGGGGAAAGTCTTTCTATCCGGAAACTTTTCAGACCAAGACGCATGAATACCAATGGAGTGTCATTGCAAAGCATCCCTATATCATCGCTTCTTATCTTTGGAATATGTTTGACTTTGGTGTACCGATGTGGAGCCGTGGCGGTATACCTGCCCGTAACTTGAAGGGGTTGATCACTTTTGACCGGAAAATCAAAAAAGACTCCTATTACTGGTATAAAGCTAACTGGAGTAAAGATCCCGTACTCTACCTGACCCAGCGTCGCAACATCGACCGCGAACGAAAACATACTTCCGTCACTGTTTATTCTAACATAGGTACACCGCAAGTGTATCTTAATGGAAAAGAACTGACGGGTATACGCCAAGGCTACACGGATGTGCACTATGTCTTGGATGATGTAACCTTGGAACAAGGTAAGAATACAATTAAAACCGTTGCAACATATAATGGAAAAGAATACACTGACGAGATTGAATGGAACTATACCGGCGAAAAGAAGCGAAGTGCCGATTGGAGTGAAAACAAAGAAGAGCACGCAGGTTGGTAATCGGATACGTTTCTGTATGTAATCTGAAAAATGTTGAATCTAAAATATAAAAGCCTATGAATGAAATGAGAAAGAATCTCTTTTAAATGGAAAACAAGTATTTATCATTAACTAATCTAATAATTTATGAAAATTGAAAAGTTTTATTTGTTTCTGCTAGCTTGCTTTGTCGCGATAGGAGCATATTCGCAAGATGGGCAACAGAAAATGACTGGTGATGAAAAGAGTCAGCAGCAAAGTGATGCAAAAGTTAAGATTACCGGGCAGGTCTTTGATGAGAGCGGTGAAGTAATCCCACCAGTGGAACTGTCACAGATCTGGATGGTAAGTTTATTTTGATGGCTTCTCCTCAAAAGGATGTGCTGGTAGTCAGCTTTATTGGATATAACACACAAGAATTTCCACTGAAAGGGAAAACAAACGTTACCATCCAACTCTCACAAAACGTAAATGAACTGGATGCGGTGGAAATTGTGGCATTCGGAACACAAAAGAAGGAGAGTGTGATTGGTTCTATCACTACACTTTCGCCAAAGAGCCTGAGAGTGCCGAGCAGTAATATGACAACTGCATTGGCAGGTCAGGTAGCCGGTATTATTTCTTATCAGACATCAGGAGAGCCGGGTGCGGACGATGCTAGCTTTTTTGTACGTGGTATCGCATCTTTTGGATTTAACACCAGTCCTTTGATTCTGATTGATAACATTGAATCTACAAGTACGGACTTAGGGCGTTTGAATCCCGATGATATCGAAAGTTTTTCAATCATGAAAGATGCCATGGCAACGGCCCTTTACGGTTCGAGAGGAGCTAATGGAGTCGTTCTAGTAAAGACAAAAGAGGGAGAGAGAGGAAAAACTAAGTTTGATGTAAGAATAGAGGGAAGTAATTCTCGTCCGACCAGTAATATTGAGTTGGCAGACCCTGTCACTTACATGAAATTGCATAATGAAGCCATCTTAACACGTGATCCTTCCGCCCCTGTCATGTATAGTGATGATAAAATAGACAGAACCGTTCCGGGATCTGGTTCTATCATTTATCCTACAAATGACTGGAGAAGGCAACTAATGAAGAACTCGACCTGGAATGGAAGAGCCAACATGAGCATCAGTGGCGGAGGAAATTCGGCTACGTATTACGTGTCTCTGCGATATACCAAAGACCAGGGTTTGCTCAACGTAGACGGCAAGAACAACTTCAACAACAATATCAATCTTCAGACTTATCAGATGAGGGCTAATGTCAACATCAATGTGACAAAAACGACCCAGGTAAGAGTAAACTTAAGTGGAATCTTTGACACTTATGAAGGTCCTATTTATTCGGGATCGGATATTTATAAGATGGTAATGAAGTCTAATCCTGTACTTTTTCCCGCTGTATATCCTACCGATGAACAACATAAATATATCAAACACATTCTTTTTGGAAACAGCGATGACGGAAGTTATCTTAACCCGTATGCTGAAATGGTAAAAGGATATAAGGAATATGAGAATACGACTCTTCTTGCTACATTAGGTGTTACGCAGGACTTGAACTTTATCACTAAAGGTTTGAAATTTGAAGGTTTCTTCAACGTTTCTCGTAAATCATATTACGGTCAGACCAGACAATATAAGCCATATTACTATGCTTTAAGTTCTTATGATTTCATGACAGAGAAATATTCTATCGAAAACATCAATCCTGACTCCGGAACGGAATACCTTGATTTTAGTCCCGGTGACAAGACTGTCAACAATGTAATGACAATCGAAACGAGAACCAGTTATAATCAGACTTTCGGTGATCATTCCGTAGGTGGTCTTATCGTTACTCAGTATATCGACAGTAAGAATCCAAACTACAAAACTTTGCAGGAGAGCTTGCCTTCAAGAAATATGGGTGTGTCGGGACGTTTTACTTATGCCTATAGTGACCGCTATTTCACGGAGTTCAATTTTGGATACAATGCTTCCGAACGCTTTGATAAGAAACACAGATGGGGATTCTTTCCGTCCGTCGGTGGTGGCTGGATGATTTCGAACGAACCATTCTTCCAACCGCTCAGTTCAAAAATTACGAAATTGAAACTAAGAGCCTCATACGGTTTGGTGGGAAATGATAAGATTGGCAGAGTCGATGAACGTTTCTTATATCTGTCTAATGTGAATATGAATGCAGGTGGAGCATCTTTCGGGTATGAAAACAAATATAGCAGACCGGGCGTAAATGTTTCACGTTATGCTAATCCTGCCATTGGATGGGAAAAATCCCGTAAAGCTAATTTCGCATTGGAAGCTTCTTTCTACGGATTTGACCTGATAGCTGAATATTTCACAGAACATCGTACTGACATATTACAGAAAAGAGCCAGTATTCCAAGCGTAATGGGATATCAGGCAGACGTATATGCTAACATTGGCGAGACCAAAGGACACGGTGTGGATCTTGATTTAAAGTATCAAAAGAACCTTAACAAAAACGCTTTTTTGATAGTACGCGGAAACTTAACCTATGCGCATAGTGAATATCTGAAATATGAAGATAACACGTATGATAAGGAATGGTGGAAATACAAAATAGGCTACTCGCCCAACCAGAAGTGGGGATACATTGCGGAAGGGCTATTTATAGACGATGCGGAAGTGGCCAACTCTCCTGTACAGTTTGGTGATTATAAAGCCGGAGATATCAAATACCGGGATATGAATGGAGATGGAGTAATTAATTCATTGGATCAAGTTCCTATTGGACATCCGACTAGTCCGGAAATCAACTATGGCTTTGGATCAACATTTAGCTATAAAGGTTTTGACATCAATTTCCAGTTCCACGGCTCGGCGCAGTCTTCTTTCTGGATTGATTATGATAAGATGTCTCCATTCTTTAAAGATTCGAAGATGTCTCAGAAAACTAATAATCAACTAGTGAAATTTATTGCAAATAGCTATTGGTCGGAAAGTAACCGCAATCGTTATGCAACATGGCCCAGATTGTCAACCACTTCTGTTGCCAACAATAAAGAACTGAGTACATGGTTCATGAGAGACGGTTCCTTCTTACGACTGAAATTGGTTGAACTGGGATATACAGTACCTCAAAAAATTGTGAGCAAATGGGGTATGTCCAATCTGAGGCTCTATATGTCTTCTACCAATCTTTTTGTTTTGAGTAAGTTCAAGGATTGGGATGTGGAATTGGCAGGTAATGGTCTTAATTATCCGTTACAACGTGTATTCAATATTGGTGTAAATGTAAGTTTCTAAAAAGAATGGTTATGAAAAAAATCAAAATATGTATATTGTCATGTTTGTCGGTGTTTATATTGACATCATGTGAACTGAATATCGTCCCGGATAACATACCGACCATTGAAGACCATGCTTTCGCCTTGAGAAAAGAAGCGGAAAAAGTCTTGTTTACTTGCTACAGGTATATGCCTAGTGACGGAAGTCTCAAAAATAATGTAGCTTTGCTTGGTGCCGGTGATTTTTGTATTTCCGATGTTTTCCGGAGCTATTTGGGAACCAGCGCCTGGTATATAGCCCAAGGATTGCAAAAGTCCGATTCACCATATTGTGCTCAATGGGGACATTTATATGAGGGAATTGCTTATTGTAATATTCTGATTGAGAATATACATACTACACCGGATATGGATGATAGCGAGAAAAACAGATGGATCGGTGAAGTGGAATTTTTGAAAGCTTATTATCATTTCTATCTGATCAGGATGTATGGACCGATTCCTATTATGGATCGATATGTTCCGGTAAGTAGTAGTACGGAGGAAATGCATCCTTATCGGGAGACATTGGACAGTTGTTTCAATTATGTGACAGAAACTTTGGACAAGGTGATTGCTAATCCGGATGTTCCGGCTAAAATAGAGAATGAAGCTGAAGAACTGGGACGAGTGACCGTAGGTATGGCTAAAGCATTGAAAGCGAAAGTTCTGGTAACCGCTGCAAGTCCATTGTTCAATGGAAATATGGATTATGAGGTAATTGCAGATAATAGAGGTGTGAAAATCTTTAATCCGGTTAAAACGGAAGAGGAGAAGAAGCAGAAATGGGTAAAGGCTGCCGAAGCGTGTAAAGAAGCCATTACTTATCTCGAAGATTTGGGATTCGGTTTATATTATTTTGATGATCCCACTGTGGTCATGACAGAGTCCGACAAGCTGATGATGAATTTGCGAGGTGCTGTCACTGAGAAGTGGAACAAAGAAGTGGTATGGGCAAACTCTCAGTCATGGGTCGGTTCGGGTTCTTATGACA
>OHHI01000916.1_pt1 | contig 13429 bp, 9 predicted proteins | sample 1568001 | NCBI WGS metagenome assembly OHHI01 (sample SAMEA3879506, study PRJEB24766) | human gut metagenome | biome: human-associated habitat; feature: feces | place: USA | collected 1985/1987
AATACTTTCGTATGCAGTCTTTCCACTCATTACACGATAAACAATCTCATCTTTTGCTGCAACCTCAGATCCGGAACTGTTCTTTAATGAGTAGCGTACCGCCAACCGGTCAAACGTTGCCTTCGTATTGTTTTTCACACGGATCAGAATATAATTTCCATCCAGTTTCTGAAGCTTAAGGTCAAACTTCGGCTCCGCAACCGTTACTTTTATCTTTAAAGACTGCGTATGTCCGTAATAATCTTTCCCTTTTATAGTTACAACCGAAGTTCCTGCTTTCTTTGCAGAAATGGTATACTGCTTTTTCGATTTATTGGCTTTTACTGTTGCAACTGCTTTCTTGGTGCTTGACGCACTACTTAAAGATTTCACACCGGTAAGATACCAGGTATAGGTTTCTCCCTTATAAAGTGTTAAGCTCTCATTCTTTGTGGCTGCCTCCACAGATGCCGGTGTCACCAGCGCCAGAATCATGGCAAAAGCCAGACATGCCGTAATTACCCTCTTCATTACTTTTTTCATTCTTTCAATTTCTCCTTTCAATCTTTTCATGGATTTACGCAAACGGTGCAGGCAAATGTTTTCCCGTTTACTTTCAATGTTACTTTGGCTGTGCCGGTACCCTTTGCCGTCACTTTGCCACTGGCATTTACTACCGCAACCTTCGTGTTGCTGCTGGACCAGGTAATTCCTTTGCTTTGTCCGGTCACTTTAAACGTGCCGGTCCTGCCTTTGGAAAGAACCATGGTTACCCGGTTCACCGCAAGTCCCGGGATGGTTGTTGTAGTATATGTTTTATCTGCATTCGCTGAAGTTTCCAGCGTTGATGCTGTATATTTTTTACCGGCGATCACGACAGAATTTTCCATGTGTTTTTTGCCGTTGACCACTTTTGCGGATATGCCATAGTGCTTCATAATCAACTGATAAGCTTCACAAAACCCCTTATAATTTGCCTTGCCCTGCTCGAGTGCTTTCTGTGCCAGAACCGATGTTCCATTCGGGGAAACATTCTGCTGCATCCACTGCTGGGCGGCAACTGCCTTTTCATAATCGCTCATCCCGGAGGTCACATACTGATTCCAGATAATATCAAGCACGTTTTTCTGGGAACGCGCAATCACCGTATAGGGATATGTATAAGTTTTTTTGCCAATGGTTGCCGTTATTTTTACAGTTCCGGCTTTTTTCGCCGTCAGCCTTCCATCCGCATCTACCGATACCACACTGCTATTTGAACTTTTCCAGACGGGTGCCACAGAAGCATTCAATACGACAATGGATCGGATCTCTCCCACATACAGTTTACTATACCCTGCCTGTATTTGTAAAGATGTCTGACTGCTATAATGAATTTCGTTTGCTTTCGCATACGTTTCCGCCGCAGAACCATACGGAGTAACTATCGTAAGCCTTGCCTTGTTACATCCTGCAAATGCATCTATTCCAATCGTTTTTACGCTGGCCGGAATCTCAATTTGGTACAAATCCGTCTGATTCTGAAACGCCTGTGTTTCAATCGTGGTATATCCTGATGGAATCTTTACCGTCTGCAAATTTGTCAGAATCAGCTGGCCAAGATTCGTTCCGATGTTAGTAACTACGTAGGAATTACATTTTGCAGGAAAGGTAACTGTGCTTTTTTCTCCCGTATACATATAAATGGAACAGCCTTTTTTCGTTGTTGCACCTTTTGGAATCTGATAGACAAATCCTGCCGCATCCTGCGCATATGCAGTTCCATCCATATCTTTGACAATCTCTGCAGCCTCTGCGATATATGGACTCCCCGCCAGCAGCACGGTAACTGCCAGGAACATCCCCGCGATCTGCCGGATACTCTTTTTCTTAGCTGTTTGTTCTCGGAACTTCATATCTTTTCCTCACTGTAAATTTCCACTACTGTACGATATTATCCGGAATCTCCAGATCGGCATCTGTCAGGATCTGTCCCTCAACGACTTTATTGACAAGCTGCTCTGCATATTTTACCTGCACCTCATCCGGATACATGACATAGCTTCGTTTCGTAGGCATGGAGTAGGTCGTCGATGATCCGCCTTTTCCTGTAACTGCATAAGACTTTACATTCCAGGAAGCCAGATCTGACAACTGCATTTTTACCAATGCAGAAATATCCTCTGAACTCATACTCGTCGTAAACATCCCGGACATACTATCCATAATTGCTGAATAGTTGCTAAGCACCGTTGTTCCGGAAGAAATTTTCTTAATCAGTGCCTCAATTGCCTGCATCTGATGACGTCCTCTGGAATTATCCCCATCTGCAAAAGATTTTCTCTCCCGCACGTAGGAAAGCGCCACCGTACCATTTAACTGATTGGTTCCCTGATTGATATAAAATCCACCTTCACTTGTCCGGAAGGCTTTCTCCGACTCTACGGTAATTCCTCCGACTGCATCTACTAATGTCTTAAATCCATTAAAATTAATCTGCACATAATAATCCACATGCTCATCATACAGATTTCCAAGTGTGGCCATAGAACAGTCTATTCCATACATTCCACAATGGGTCAGTTTATCTTTTGCACCTGCTGATGCTGCCGTATCCACGTAGTAATCTCTCGGTGTATTAATTAGAAGCACCTGCTTCGTGGACGGATTGACAACTGCCAGAATATTGACATCACTGCGGCTGGTGGTAAGAGTAAGGGTTCTGGTATCGGAACCACTGATATAAATGACAAACGGATCTGTTGTAATTGATTTTTCTGCAGTCTGTGAATCTTCCGTAACCACATTTTCTTCTTCATGGTCATACAGTGTTCTTGTTCTTGAAGAAAATGTTTCATATCCATCCTGTGCCTCTACCACATCCACATATGCCACATTCATCAGCATTGCATCAGCGCTTCCCTCATACAATGCCTGTACCATATCAGGAATGTTGTCATACACCTGCGTACGGATCTGTGTCCCGACAGTTTCATTGATCTTTTCGATTGCCTTTTGGGTATGTTCGTAATCGTATTTTTCGGTAATCGCAAACACATAGTCTTTCGCATCCATCAGTGTCTGTGCCGGATCATCCACCATGACATAAGCCGATACGGTATCTGTTGTTTTTACATTTCCAGTAATATCTCCCAGGGTATTTCCGGCTTTTACAAGCATATAAGAACCACCGATACATACAACCATGCATGCAAGTGACAAAAGGATTCCGAATGTGCGTCGGACATAACATGCTGTCTTTTTTTTGCCTTTTTTCCCGAAATAAAATAGACAGTATTCCATAATCAGCAAAAAAAGCAGGATCAATCCAAACAACATCACATACAATTCCGGAAGCATATTCAGCCACAAAACGATTCCGACAGTTGTAAGACTCAATACCAATTGCACCACCAGAATAATTCCGGCGGTTATTTTCCATTTACTTTTCTTTTTTTCCTTTGTTGCTTCCATGTGTTATCCCCAGTTTGCAAATATAGCAACCATCACTTTTTGTTATCCTTTTACCGTTTTAAAATTTTCGTTTTTATTTTGGATAATAATTTTTTTATCTTCTTCTCTATTCCCTTGCCGGGATAAATATACTGAAAGACTGCAATCAATAATCCAAATAAAATTATTGCAATTATCGCAAAAGGAATTTTGCTCACCATTTTCATTCTTGCAATTATCCAAATTATAATTAATGAAATGAATGTCTGCACTGTTAAAACCACATAAGCTGTGTTTTTCCACTTTTTTTTATTAGCGTCTTCTTGTATTTTAATTTTTTTTCTAAGTTTTTGATTCACATTCAATCTTTCATTACAAGTTTCATAAGTTCTTCTGAACTTTCTCATTAATTTTTCATTTTGTTCTTTTAATGAAGTACCCTCAAACTTCTGGATATTTTCAAGCAAAGTTTTGTAATCATAAGGCTGAATGTTACAATTTGATCCAAGTATAATCTTTTTTACACCAGTAAAAAGTGCCCGATATACGCTCATGAGATATTCCGGGTCTTTAACGATGCCCTCTTTCATTGCTTTTTCCAATTTATTAACAATCTTTTCTGCAACAAAATCACAACGTTCTATTGCTCTCTCAGGATACCCTATTCTTTTATAAAAGCTTGATACTTTCGTATTCCAGACTAAATTCACAGATGGAATATTCATCGAAAAGGAAATAATTCCAGGGTGAAGGCGGCACGAAATCACCCCATCATATTCCGACATTTTTACAAACAAGTTCTCTGGTAAATTCATATTAAACACACATTTTTCTATCGGTACATTATAAAATCTGATAAGATAATCCAAAAAAGCTTCATCTCCAAAATTACCACTTGTTATCAATTCATAATCATAGCCCCGGATTTTTAATATATCAATGACATCCGTCCATAATTTTGCAGATTGTTCTTTCGCGAAATCAACATGATTATCTATAAATCCATTCGCTCTCATAACAAATATGCCAATTTTCTTTTTCGCATTTTTTTTGCCATTTGACTTTAAAATTGCCTCCTGACCAATAAAATTATCAAATACTGTTGCAGAAAACACAGCCGGATCAGATACAAGACCTATTTCAAAAGAATCATTAACTTTATATTTTTCAAGTTTGTCTATCCCGTCACGTGTAGTGATCTGTTTCACACATCCCATATTAAGTGCTATTTTTAGTCTCTGGCACCTTTTATTTTCTTCATTATATGCCTCAATTCCAATTGCCGAAAAAATAACAGGTTTGTTAAATTGCTGAGCAATTTCAAGAGTTAGTGCTGTTCTTTCATAAAATGTTTGATACAAATAATTGAATACTGGCGCTCCTCCAAAAACAATCAAATCTGCCTGTGATATTGCATCCTTGGCATTTTGTAATAATAGAGGGTCTCTTGTTTTCATATATTTTTTTGTAATAATAGAAGCCGATCTACTACTAATTTGATACTCACTTTTGCTAAATCCAAGATTCCTCATTAAAGCATGTAATAATCCAATATCACTATTTTCAATAACTTGATCACCTATATTATCTGAATCTCTATTTGTTAATAGCAAAATCACATATTTATTTTTTAACTCCATATTTCACCCTCTTTTAAAATACGATATAAGTATCAAAACTATACCACCACTTTAACTTATTTCATCCAGCATATCATTCGTTTATAAGCTTCAACTAACCCAATTTCCGGTTTCCATCCGAGTTCTCGCATCTTTGAAGCATCTAGCCACATTTTTACCGGTGGTGCATATCCAAGTGATACACTATCCTCTGGTATATCAATAACCACCTGTATCTTTTCTCCTGCAATCTCTCTTGCAACGAGCTCTGCCATATTCCGAATTGTGATATGGCTATCCTCATTTGCTATATTATATGCTTCCCCAGCTTTTCCTTTCACTAAAAGGGTCATAATAGCGGCAATAGCATCTGCCGTATATACATAATTACCTTCGGACTCTCCAGTCGTATGCAGTACAATATTTTCACCTCGCATCACGCTTCTTGCAAATTGTGCAAACACACGATTTTCTGTTGGAAGAATTCCCGCACCAAAAGTCTGTGCCAGTCTCGCGCTGATTACATTTACTCCATACTGCGCCGCATATGCAGTACACAGACATTCACACATACGTTTTCCTTCCGGATAACAGCTTCGAACATTCTCAATATCAACATAACCTAAGTCCTTTTCAGCAGTTTTTCCACCTACTGTCGGCTGTCCATAAATTTCCATTGATGAAATATAAATAAATGCTTTCGCCTTCTTTTCCACTGCAAGTTGAAGCATTTTTTCTGTTCCATCAATTGACGTACAAATGGTACCTACCGGATCAGACACCATTACTTTCGATGCTGTCACTGCTGCAGCATGAACAATATAATCACAATCTCCTTCACAGTTCACTTTTTCTTTTGTCAGGTCTGCCACAACATAAGTTAACGCATCTGTTTTTTCTTCTGCAAAAATCTTATCTGCCTTTTCAACATTACGTACTACTGCATAAATCTTTGCACCAAAATTCATGGTTCGATTTGCATATAGCAAATATTTCACAATCAAAGAACCAATCAAACCTGTTGCTCCAGTAATCACAAATGAACTATTCCGCAACGCATCCCATGAAATATCCCGTTTTGTAATCTTGTCAAAATCTTCTTCTAAAACATCTTTCATATCGGGTCTCCTAATCTAAAATGAATTTAATCTTCTAAACCATAAATCTGCGCTTCTTCTTTTGCATCCAACAACGCACGCATCGTATAAAAATCATCTGGTGTAGTAATCTTAATATTTTCCTGTGGTCCTTCGATCAAATATAATTTTTTACCATAATACTGCATCATAGAACAGGAATCAATAAAATCAAACTTATTCTCTGCAATTGCTTTACGGTGCGCTTCAATAATTTCATCAAGATAAAAACTCTGTGGTGCACGAGCCAGACGCGTATCCGCACGATTCGGAACATCCTCGATAGAATTATCCTCTGCAACAACCAAAACGGTTTCTTTTACTTTAACACAAGTAATGGAAGAACCATGCTTCTTAACCGACTCTATATTATCTGTAATTGTTTTCTCATTAATAAGTGGGCGAACTCCATCATGTATAAGTACAATAGATTTTTCTCCACAAGCAATTTCTTCTGCTGCTTTTAATCCATTATAAATGGATTCCTGACCACTTGCCCCTCCTGAAACAACCTTCTTCACCTTATGGATATTAAATTTTTCCAAAAGTTCCTGCAGATAAGGAATCCACTCCTCCAGACATGCAACTGTAATTGCATCAATTTCCGGATGATTCTCAAACAATTCCAGTGTATGAATAATAATAGGTTTTCCATACACATCAATAAATTGTTTGGGTTTCACGCGACTATTCATACGTTTCCCCACACCACCTGCAAAAATTACTCCAATATTCATGATAACATCTCCCTATTTTTTATTTTATATTATTTATATATGACAATAAGGTAATACCTTCTTTTTCTGATAATCAACCATTATCTCATAAATGCGCTTACAATTATTATGATCATTATAATAAAAAAAATCATCCGCACGGCGCACATATTCATCTTTCATTTTACATCCATTCGCCATGTATTCACACAATAATTCTATCAATTCATCATTATCATGTGCAATTTCGCCAAATGCCATCGTATCGTAGAAAAACGTTCCCTCCTCATAATGCTGCGGAATGTCTTTATGATGCAGATATACCAGTGGCTTTCTCATATAGGCAAAATCAAACTGGATACCAGAAAAATCAGTTACCATCAGGCTTGACTCGCGAAACATCGTCTCATAGCTCATGTCCCCAACCGCAGGAATAATATCTACATAATCATTCCTATCAAAATCATTTACCTGTGCGCTCACAATAGGATGCAGTACATATTTAATCCGATAACCGTATTTCTTCGCAGCATCAATCAGTCGCGGGTCATTGATCAAAGAATTAAATACCTGAAAATAAGTGCTTTCTTTAAACAATGGATTGTAATCTCTCTGTTCTCCTTCACTGGTACGTACCGGTACAGCTGCCTGCATGCGCCATGTAGGACTGATCATAATCTGCTTCTTATCATCATTTTTAAGTCCATCGTAACGTGGTACTCCCGTAAGTTTTAACGCATCATAACCTACATAATCATAAATTGGTTTAGAAAGATTTTCTATCTCATATTTCGATGCACAAAAATAAAGTCTGGTATTATCACGCAAACGATTCTGTGCAACCGCAATCTTCTGTACAGACATACCATGTTGTACACAGCATACATGAAAATTAACAAGATCACGTACATAACTTGAATTCGGAAGTCCGTAATTATTAAAAGCAAAAACCGTTGAATTTGAAATAACCATCATATCTGCCATAAGAAATACAAGACGATGCTTAATGCTTCCTCTTACAAGCGGCTTATATCCTGCTTTCTTTAATCGCTTATAATCTGTTGTATGCTTATCAATCAGATAATAATGTTTATTCCCATCTTTTTGGTCAACAGAATATCTATACAAATATTCAGAAGAATCTCCGCCCTTATAAATCTTGTCCAGATACATCCAAATCGGCTTATGCTTCATAATTGGTCGCATCATAAAATATACTTTTCGAATTACAAGAAACAGCCATGCCCGTTTATTAAATGACAAAAACATTTCTTTTGATAACTTATGTTCCTGTTTTCTCTGCTCCCTTTTCCCTATGGCAAGAACTCTGATACCTTCTCCATTCTTTATTGCCATATACTTTTGTACATTACCAAAACACCAGTAACTGTTTGCAAAAGCACCACTCATTCTGCTAAAATGAGATTCATAGGAAAAATTAATTTTTATTTTTTCTCCGCCAATATCTGCCACGCAAAACAATTCACACTCTTTCACTTTATCCAAAGGAAAATCTGCATGGAACGAATGACCTTTGTATACACTGACACCAAAAATTTTTGTCAATGCGTATCTTCCATTATATTTCAAAGAATATTTTTTCCCATTAAACAGCATAAATATATCATCTGACATTGAATATAGAATAGGATGTATTGTTCCATCAATGCTCAACATATTATTTTCATAATTCATAAAAAGAATATTTGTTTTTAAATTTGTAATCTTATTGAATACTGTATTTTTTGAACCATCTGTCAGATGACTTTCCTTAATTTTCTGACAGTCAAACATGATATCATCTTCTATATACTGGAACGCCTGTCCCATTCTCTCCAAACAAAGTTTTTCCTGTCCCTGTGAAATTACATGTTTGTTCCGATTATTTAAATTACTCATTATTCGGCTTTTCACTGTAAACATAAAATGATACTGAATAAAACTAGGAACTTTTCCGTATTTTTCTTTAAGATTCTTTAAAAAAGGTATCCAGAACTCTGTAAATGACTCCTCATACCATTCCCTTTTGTAAATTCCTTCATAAAAAGTGCTGTTGCCCTCTTGTACCTCAACACTCTCATAAATTTGCGAATTAAGAAAAATAAATTTCTTTTCTTTTGCCATTAAACGTAAGAAAAAATCTTTCTCCGTCTCCATCCCCAATGTTTCGTCAAATTTATTTTCCACAAAAACTTTATTGCTCAGAAATGTACCTCCAAAATAAAATGGATAACAATAAAATTCTTTAGTCACATCCTGCACAACTATTTTCTTATTCATTTCATCCATTGCAAACGCACCACCTGTTCCATCAGGCATTACCTTACGCAGCATAAATATATTATTTTTTGAATATTTTTCTGAAATCTCCTGCACCTGTCTCAAAGTACCTGGTGTCCATCTATCGCCTCCATTAAGATAGGTAATAATATCACCTGTTACATGTTTTTGTGCATGTTCATACAATGAGTTTTCATTTATCAGTGCATATTTATCTGCTTTAATTTTCAGCGTTTCTAATTCAGAAATAAATCTGTTCTTTTCATCATTCTCCTTTTGATAAATTAAAACCTGTACATTTAAATCTGCAGCAATTATTTGTTCCTTTAAGCATTGTAAGGTAATTAAATTACTATTTTCATCGGCTGACAATTTCCAAATTATTGATATATTCATCTTAAGACTCCTACTCTTTCTTTGCCGTAGATTTTTTTATTTTCTTCTTCGGCACTTCTTTTTCTCTTTCCTCTATCATTTTTTCATACACCGATGCAATATCATCAATTTCACCAAATGCAATCAATTTTCCATGATCAAGTATCATAGCCTTATTACATATCCGTTTAACCTGATCCAGTGAATGTGATACAAATAAAACTGTCACCCCAGAATCAAACATACTCATAACTTTTTTTTCACTTTTTTTACGAAATTTTGCATCACCTACCGATAGTACTTCATCTAAAATAAGAATTTTAGGAGAAACAATAGTCGCAATTGAAAATCCCAATCTAGACTTCATTCCGGATGAATAATTTTTCACTGGAACATCAATAAACTCGCCCAATTCAGAAAATTCGACAATCTCATCATATTTTTCATCAATAAATTGTTTTGTATACCCAAGCATTGCACCATACAGATAAATATTTTCTTTTCCCGTATATTGTTTTTCAAATCCCGCTCCCAATTCCAACAGCGGCGCAATTTTTCCATGTTTTTCCAACGTTCCCTCCGTTGGCTTAAATACTCCAGCAATTACTTTTAATAGCGTACTTTTCCCAGCACCATTCAATCCGAGGATGCCAACCCTTTCTCCCTTTTTAATTGTAAGGTTAATATCTTTCAATGCCCAAAATTCATTATATTGGATCTGATGGCGTAACGACTGGATTACATAATCCTTCAAACTATCAACTTTTTCTTTGCTTAAATTAAATTTCATCCCTATATTTTTTAATACAATAGCATCTTCTTTGCTCATAGAACACTCCATTCTTATATTTGTAGGATGAAATCATCCTGTTTTTTAACAAACATTATCAATCCTACCACCATTGTCACTACACTAAATCCCAAAGCGTATAAAAAATAGTGAACATTCATCAATCTACCAAAAACAGCATCCCTGAAAATACTGATTATGCTATACAACGGATTAAACTTTAAAATCCATGAAAAACTACTATCAAGGATTTTCTCCGGCTGATAAAAGATCGCACACATATACATAATCAACATCAAAGCAACTCCCCAAAGATATTCCATATCACGAAAAAACACCCCAAGTGTTGCAAGAATAAAACTACAACCAATCGAAAGAAGTAATACAAGAATCAAAGCAATCGGTGCCTGCATCAGATACCATGTTGGTCGAACATTTAATACAGCAGCCACAACAACAAGAACAATCAGCGAAATTAAGAAAATAATATAATTATATAGAATGCTTGACAAAGTATATAAATATTTTGGTACATATACTTTCTTAATCATAGCCGCGTTTCGTCGTATTGATGTCAACGCTGATTTAGTTGAAGTTGAATAAAAATTATACAAAAGACGTCCGCAAAGAATATATACAGAAAATTCTTTCGTACGTGTTCCTAAAATTGTACCAAAAACGATTGTTAACACAATCATTGTCAATAACGGCTCAAGCAATGACCAGATAATACCAAGATAGGATCGTCTATACTTTAATTTAATTCCTTTTTTTACCAGTTCCCATAACAAAAAACGATAATTAACAAATGATTCTATATATTTTTTCATAATTACCTCACTTATTTTGATTTGAATAATTAAATCTCTATACTGGAATCGACCCATACTTTCATCTGATGATCCCTCCGTTTCTTTTCCGGTGGCAATTTCATATAATCACCAAAAATCTGTGTCAGATATTTTTCGTATCCTCCGGGAGCAAAATACTCGTGATTTTCAAATAATACTCGCGTGAACTGCACTACCTCATCATGTAGGCACCGTTCTCCCACCCCATAGATTCCATATGTAATTGCCCCAACATATTTCGCTGTATCATAATCATATCTGGAAGCAATTTGATTCATCTTTCGGATAATTCTCGGATAACCAACACATCGCATTATAAGAACCAGAGGTGTTTTTGCAATAATATGTCCAATTGATGTTCCCTTGCCAATTTTAGCTCTTGCATTCTGGATCATATAACGCATCCTTTTCATCTTCCTCGATAACCGTATTGCCTCTTTTTCGTCTTCCGGCCATCCATCCTGTGGAAAAATATCTATGAACAAATGCAATACCTGACATTTTTCGCGAATGTATTGCGAACTGTTTCGTTCTAAATACGTTCCTGTATGAACCAGTTCGCAATACGGATTAGAGAGTGTTCCCTCTTCACCGGAAATTGCCAGCAAATGCCCATTCACCGGATTTGTTTTTACAAGTTTCAGAAATCTCTCATAATCCGGTCTCGGCATACCAACATCGATGTCATCATCCCAGGGAATAAATCCCTTATGTCTCACTGCCCCTAACAAGGTTCCTCCAACCAAATAATATCTCAGCTTATATTTTTCACAATAAGCGGCAAAATCATCCAGCATTCCTACCAAAACCTGTTGTATTTCTTTCTTATCCAACAATCTTGGTTCCTTGTATTGTCCCAGAAGTTTCAGATCATAAAGCACGTGATGTTCTCTCTTATTCTCCGGTGGTAATGTCATGTAATCACCATATAATCTGGAAAGATAATTATCATAATCTTTCGTAACACAAAACATGTTTCCTTCAAATTCCATCTTTACAGTATCCATATAAGGATGCCTCGGGTATAATTCGCCGAAAAAATGTTTTCTGCCTGATGGAATGGTAATATATTTTGAATCATCATCTCTGCAACGTGCCATTTCCATCTGTACTTTTTTATATAAATACTTGGGATTCAATGCAAACAACCAACCAATACAACGCTTTATAAACATCACACAACCAGCCTTACGGCTTCCGCGTGCGAGTTCCTTAAACTCATCTCTCCAAGCGTACATTCTGTAACAGGACAAAAAAAACAATCCAGCCTGAACACCGACTCCGTGTCGTAGACGCTGGAGCGGATTATCATAAGTGTTTTCTATAATAAAGATGTCTATTTTGATTCCACATTGTTCCTTTTTCTGATTTCTGTATTCTTGAAAGACCGTATTCTTTCTGTGTACCTGTATAAAAGAACTCAGATAGCCTTCTGTATACATTGGTGCTTCCACATAATACTTGTCCGCATAATTCTTCTCAATTGCAGCAAGCAATTCTGGAATATATTTTCTTGGAATATTAAGATCCACATCATCATCCCAGGGAATAAACCCCCTATGTCTCACTGCCCCCAGTGCTGAGCCTCCTCCAAGCATATATGGTATCTCATTTTGTTCGCACAATGTAATCACATCGATTGCAATTTCCAATACAATCTTCTTAATTTCTGTAATTTCACCAATATTCAGATGATGTAGTCCAATTTTCCTAGACAAATTTTCTTTCAACAATTCATTTGTCTGTAATATCGCCATATTATCTTCCTGCCTTCAACTTTGCAAAAAGCTTCGTATTGTGTTCTTTTACGAGCGTAATAACAGCCGATTCAAGCCATGTAAGATAGGTGTTCTTCCAACGAACCGGAATCAGCATAATCTTCATATATTTTGAACGTGGCTTTGCAATTCCTAGTGCCTCATCTACCCGTGGATTATGAAGCATCTTCCTGATTTGTTTTCGCTGCTCCCTGCCGGATAATGTGCACTTTGAACTCGTTACATTCGCGACACAGCCTATCATCCGCTCAATATAACGTCTCGCAATCATTTCTTTTGCAGGCATACTGTCTATGTTCCACTCTTTATACAGATCTAAAAGCCAACCATGTTCTTCCTCCCGCTTTTCATACATATTGGCACAATACGCTGCCGTTTCTGACTCTGCACGCGCCCTGATGAAATGATAATAAGCTTTCGTTGAAACCACAACAGATTCCACATTTCGGATATAACTAATATTAAACGGAAAG
>OHHI01000920.1_pt1 | contig 13378 bp, 9 predicted proteins | sample 1568001 | NCBI WGS metagenome assembly OHHI01 (sample SAMEA3879506, study PRJEB24766) | human gut metagenome | biome: human-associated habitat; feature: feces | place: USA | collected 1985/1987
GTGCGATGATTGCAGTGCGGCGCAGCTGCGCTGGCCTAGTGGCGCTGCGGCAAGCGGCTGCAACAATACTGCGGACAATGCCCGCCCTTCAAAGCCGTATGTGCCCTTGCCAGCCGATGGTTTTGTTTTACAATAAAAGTGCAAACTAATTTTTGGAGGAATTCACATATGGCACGCTTTGGGATGGATAAAATCGTCGCGCTCTGCAAAAATCGCGGCTTCATTTTCGCGGGCTCCGAAATTTACGGCGGCCTCGCCAACACATGGGACTACGGCCCGCTGGGCGTAGAGTTGGAAAACAACGTAAAAAAGGCCTGGTGGAAAAAGTTTGTTCAGGAAAGCCCCTATAATGTCGGCCTTGATTCTGCTATTCTGATGAACCCTCAGGTATGGGTTGCTTCCGGCCACGTTGGCGGGTTTTCCGATCCGCTTATGGACTGCAAGGAATGCAAAGAACGCTTCCGTGCTGACAAAATCATTGAAGGGTGGGCGGAGGAAAAACACGTTACCCTGCCCAAGCCCGTGGATGCTTTCTCCCCGGAGGAAATGAAGGCTTATATCGACGAAAATGCGATCCCCTGCCCTTCCTGCGGCAAGCACAACTTTACCGACATCCGCAAGTTTAACCTGATGTTCAAGACCTTCCAGGGCGTGACGGAAGACGCAAAAAACACCGTTTATCTCCGTCCCGAAACCGCGCAGGGCATCTTTGTAAACTTCCAGAACATTCAGCGCAGCGCGCGCAAGAAGCTGCCGTTCGGCATTGCGCAGATCGGCAAATCCTTCCGCAATGAAATTACACCGGGCAACTTCATTTTCCGCACGCGCGAATTTGAGCAGATGGAGTTGGAATTCTTCTGCAAACCGGGTACCGAGCTTGAATGGTTCACGTATTGGAAGAACTTCTGCCATCAATGGCTGCTCGACCTGGGCATTCATGAGGAAAACCTGCGGCTCCGGGATCATGAGAAGGAAGAACTGAGCCACTATTCCAATGCCACGACCGATTTTGAATACGCCTTCCCCTTTACCGAGTGGGGCGAGCTTTGGGGCGTTGCCGACAGAACTGATTATGACCTTAATCAGCACATTAAGACAAGCGGTAAGAGCCTTGATTACTTTGACCCTGAAACAAACGAGAGATACGTTCCATACGTTATCGAGCCTTCCCTTGGCGTTGAGAGATTGTTCCTGACAGTTGTTTGCGAAGCATACGACGAGGAAAACATCGGCACAGAGGAGAAGCCTGACGTTAGAACTGTTATGCGTTTCCACCCTGCACTTGCTCCTTTCAAGGCTTGCGTTCTTCCGCTTTCCAAGAAACTCAGCGAGCAGGCAGGCGAGCTTTATGCAGAGCTTTCAAAGCACTTCCTTGTTGACTATGACGAGGCTGGCTCTATAGGTAAGAGATATCGCCGTCAGGACGAGATCGGTACACCATTCTGCATCACATATGACTTTGATTCTGTTGAGGACGGCTGTGTAACAGTAAGAGACAGAGATACAATGGAGCAGGAGCGTATCAAGATCGACGAGCTGATAGCTTATATCGAAAAGAAGATAGCTTTCTAGTAAAATAAAGATCTTTGCGGGCGAACGGTTTGTTCGCCCGTTTTTTTTATGCCCGTTTTTATAATAAAAAGCTTTACAAAATTGGCGAGTTGTGATATAATATGTTTGTATATTTTTACGAAAGGACGTCCTTGCCATAAAAAATATATTTGACTCACATTGTCACTATGACGATCACGCTTTCGATGAGGACAGATACGAAGTCCTTGACAGGCTTCTTTGCGACCCTGACTCTCCTGTAGACAAGGTCTGCCATGCCGCAACGGACGAAAGATCGTCTTTGTTCGGAATCGAAACTGCGAAAAAATATGAGAATTTCTATACCTCTGTTGGCTTTCACCCTGAGTGTATGGATACTCTTCCTGAAAATTATATGCAGGTGCTTGACGAGCTTTATTTGAAAGCCTGCTCTACTCACAAGCTTGTTGCGGTTGGTGAGATAGGGCTTGACTATCATTATGAGGGATATGACAAAGAAAGACAGATAAAGCTTTTTGACAAGCAGGTGGAATATGCTGTGAAGAAAAGTCTGCCTGTTATAGTTCACTGCCGTGAAGCCACTCAGGACTGCCTTGACGTGCTGAACAAATATGCGCCGTCAGGTGTAGTTCACTGCTTTTCAGGCTCGGCGGAGACCGCAGAGATAGTGCTTGGGCTTGGTATGTACATCGGGTTTACAGGTGCGCTTGCTTTTAAAAATGCTAAAAAAGCCAGACGTGCTCTTGAAGTTGTCCCAATGGACAGGCTTCTTCTTGAAACGGACTGCCCTTACATGGCGCCCCCTCCTTACAGAGGACAGAGGTGCGAAAGCCCTATGATAGAAGAAGTGGCAAAGGTCGTGGCTGAGATAAAAAAACTCGATCCGCAGGAAGTGCTTGACATTACAAATAGAAACGCTTGCCGCCTGTTCGGGATCGAATATGAGAAAGGATAAGAGAACAAAATGAAAGAAACTATGTATGTAGTGATACCATGCTACAATGAAGAACAAATGTTGCCTATCACAGCGGAAGCGCTTATAAAAAAGCTCGACGAGCTGAAGGCAGAAGGTCGTATCGCACAGAACAGCAAGGTCATGTTCGTTGACGACGGCTCAAAGGACAAAACGTGGGAGATAATACAGAAACTCCACGAAGCAAGCCCTGTTTTCACAGGTCTTAAGCTCTCAAGAAACAAAGGTCATCAGAACGCACTGCTGGCTGGTCTTATGACGGCGAGAAACTATGCTGATATCGTTGTTTCCATGGACGCTGACTTGCAGGACGATATAAACGCTATTGACGGCTTCCTTGATAAGAGGGCAGAGGGCTGTGATATTGTTTACGGCGTTCGTTCATCGAGAGAAAAGGATACCGCTTTCAAGCGTGGAACTGCTCAGGCATATTACAAGCTTTTGGAGCATATGGGCGTTGAGATAACATATAATCACGCTGATTACAGACTTATGAGCAAAAGGGCTATAGACGCTCTGGCAGAGTTTAAGGAAGTAAATCTGTTTCTGAGAGGTCTTGTGCCAATGGTTGGCTTCAAGAGCGACATCGTTAAGTATGTAAGAAACGAGCGTGTGGCGGGCGAATCTAAATATCCGCTGAAAAAAATGCTTTCCTTTGCAGTTGAGGGAATAACCTCACTTTCTGTAAAGCCTATAAGATTTATCACCACTATCGGTATAATAGTATTTTTAGTATCACTTATAATGCTTATATATTTCCTTATAACATGGGCAGTGGGGCACACTGTTCAGGGCTGGGCTTCAACTATCACGTCTATATGGGCGATAGGCGGACTTCAGCTTTTGGCTATAGGCATTATCGGAGAATATATAGGCAAGATCTATTTGGAAACAAAGGCTAGACCTAAATTTATAATCGAAACAAATCTTGAAGAAACAGACAAGGAGTAATTAAAAATGGCAGAACTCAAGGCTAACAATCAGAAACCAAATTTCGACAACAACCCTAAGCTTATAGAAGCTATCGCAGAAATGAGAAAGAATTTCTGTGCCGAAACTCAAAACAAGGTAATAAACACAGCACTTGCCTGCACATTTCTCGTGCCTGCAATGGTAGAAAAGACAACAGAACTTGTTGCCGACGCTGAAAACCATGTTAATTTTGAGGACAAGAGCAAGGCTAAGTTCATTCTTCTCAACAACAACAAAACAAACGGCACATTTTTCCCTGTTTTCACTTCCCCTGAGGAGGCTAAAAAACTTCAGTATGACAAGCCTTTCCAGAGCTTTGCAATGAGATTTCAGGATATAGCTGCTCTCACTGAGCAGACGCCAAAGGTACAGGGCTTTGTTGTAAACCCATTTGGCGAGAACCTTCCTTTCACTCAGGAAATGCTTGAGTCTATCAAGCAGACTCTCATAAGAGTAGCAAAGGAGCGCAAGGCGGCTAAAGAAGCTGCTGAAAATGGCGAAGCTCCTGACATTGCTGTTACAAACAACGAAACAGCAGAGTAAGATACTTAAGCATATCGGAGGACGGACTGTGTCCGTCCTCTTTTTTTACCTGTCTATAAAAATCTAATTACAGAAGTCCGTGTCTTATTTTTACGAAAACTATGCTTAATATGGTTGACAAAAATTATGCCGTGTGTTATAATTGTAGTAATATGGTGGGAAATAAAGCGTGTTATTTGTGCAGTGTTCACTATCACGCACCACGCAAAAGACTAAAAGGTTCTGCTTTTAGAAATTTTTTTCGTGATCTGAGGGAGTATATATGGCTAACGAAACTGAGCTTGAAAAAATTGACCGTGCTGCCGAATACTTTGAAAGATATTTTGAGTTTGAGGACGCTGTAACGGTCAGCAAGGAAAATAAAGAATACCTCAAAACTTATATCCATGACAACGATTATGTTGTTAAAAACTTCAATATAAAAAATAAAATAATTAAGTCTTTAGGCATAAGCATCGGCATTGGATTGGCGGCTTTCCTGCTGCTGTGGCTGCTCCTTGGCTCAAAGCTTATTATAGTGGGCATTATTGCAGGTGCACTTATTTTTATCGGTGCAGGCGTTTTCGGTATCGCTCTCAACAAATACAGACTTACTGCTGCTGAACAGAAGCAGGTTGAAGTGAACGAGGGCATAAACGAACAGATAATAATGCTTGATGACAGAATAAAGCAGGTAGAACGTCAGAGAGATGATTACTACAAGGCTCTTGAAAAGAGAGTGCCTTTCATGTCACTTGACTATATGAAGAACGTTCAGCAGATAAAACAGTTTCTTGTGGACGGCAAGGCTGACACCTGTGAGGAAGCTGTGGATATGTTTGAGGAGTCGATGCTTTTACAGCAGATGACGGATATCATGACAAAGAGCGAAACTATCGAGCCTGTCAAGGACGATAAGGAACGTTTCGGCGACCCTTTGAAGATAATAAAGGAAAACAAGAAGAAACGCAAAAAGGAAAAGAAAGCAAAAAAAGACAAAAAGTAACTTTCGACCGCAGCAGCATTTTACGCCGCTGCGGTCTTTCTGTGAAGATCCACAATTTGCTATAGATAGGATAATGTATGAACGAGAAAAAAGATATTCTAACAAAAACATGGGTAGTAGCTGTCCTTGCGTCCATATGCTGTATGCTGTGGGGAAGTGCATTTTCCTGCGTGAAAATAGGCTACAGCCTTATGAACATAACCACCAATGACAGCGGCTCTCAGCTTGTGTTTGGGGGCATAAGATTTTTTGTGGCAGGACTAATGGCTCTTGCCATGGGAAGCGGAGCGGAGAGAAAAATTCTCCTGCCAACAAAGACTTCCATACCAAAGATCATGATAATAAGCCTTTTTCAGACAATTTTGCAGTATTTTTTCTACTACATAGGTCTAGCCCACACAACGGGAGTAAAGGCAGCGATAATAGTTGGGGCGAACGTTTTTATTGCGATTCTTGTGTCATCGCTTTTATACAAGCTTGAAAAGCTCACCGCTGTGAAAATAGCAGGCTGTATACTTGGTTTTTCGGGTATCATTGTTATAAATCTTGGGGGACTTTCGGGGGTAAGCTTCAATTTTCTCGGGGACGGATTTATTTTTCTTTGCACCTGTGCATACGCTTTTTCATCGGTGTATATGAAGCGCTATTCCGAAACAGAAGACCCTGTTATGCTTAGCGGCTGGCAGTTCGTTTTCGGTGGAGCAGTTCTCACTGTTATAGGCTTTTTAATGGGCGGCAGGCTTGGTCACATGAGCGCAAAGGCTTTTCTGATGCTTTTGTATCTTGCCTTTGTATCAGCGGCGGCATATTCTCTGTGGGCAGTGCTTTTAAAGCACAACCCTGTTTCAAAGGTGGCGATTTTCGGCTTTATGAACCCTGTGTGCGGAGTGCTGCTTTCAACTATCCTGCTTGATGAAAAAGGCATTTTTGGCGTTCAGGGGATAGCCGCACTTATACTTGTATGCTCGGGTATCTTCATTGTTCAGAGAAAAGGGAATAAATAATATTGTAACTATGCTCATATGCTTTTGCATATTCACGTTGTTTGTATGTAGGGGCGAACAGTGTTCGCCCGTTGATTTGACATTTTTGCAACAGACTGGCTCATATGCTTTTGCGTATGAGCTTTTTTATTCAAAATCGTCCTAAAGACTGTTTAAAATGTTGATTTTTATATGCAGCTGTGTTATAATGAATTGTGTATGGTTTTTTACCAATATATTATCAGTAAAGAAAAAGAGGACAAGACAATGTTTAAGAAAAACGGACTTCTAAAAAGCCCTGACAGCAAGCCAAAAGAAAAGTATCTGCTGCTGTTTGCGGTGGCTTTTATCGGCATGATGATCTCGTTCATTCCGTCAATGATAGTGAACAAGGGCATCTTTCTCTACTATGGCGACTTCAACTCACAGCAGATGATGTTCTATCAGCACTGTCATGACGCTGTTCGCAGCGGAAACATGGGCTGGGATTGGGGAACGGACTTAGGCTCGAGCTTTGTTGGCTCATATGCTTTCTATCTCCTTGGCTCGCCATTTTTCTGGCTCACTACACTTTTCCCGTCAGGTGCAGTGCCTTATCTGATACCATGGCTCCTTGCGCTGAAAACGGCTATCGCCGCAATAACAGCCTACGCTTACATCAGATTTTTTGTTGACAACACAAGCGCCTGCTTTATAGGCGGTCTGCTTTACGCTTTCTCAGGCTTCCAGACCTACAACGTTTTCTTCAACCACTTCCACGACGCAACTGCTTTCTTCCCTCTCATGCTTTTAGGATTTGAACTGTTGGTTCAAAAGAACAAGAAGGGTCCGTTTGCGGTAGCGGTAGCTATATGTGCGACCATAAGCTATTTCTTCTTTGCCTGTGAGGTCGTATTCGTTATTATCTACTTCTTCCTGAGATGCCTTGACAAGGATTTTGAAATTGACATGAAGAAGTTCGGTCTGCTTATTCTTGAGGCTGTTATCGGTGTGATGATATCCGCTGTTATCTTCCTGCCGTCGGCGCTGAGCGTAATGGGCAACTACCGTGTAAACGAAAGACTTTATGGACTTGACCTTGTTATATACGGTGAAAATGTAAGAATACCAAGAATTATCCAATCGTTCTTTATGCTTTCCGATATGCCTGCAAGAATAAATATCCTTAACTCAGACAAGGCAAGATGGGCTTCAATGGCAGGCTATCTGCCTATGTTCTCAATGGCAGGCGTTATAGCGTTTATGAGAACGAGAAAGAAAGGCAAAGACAGTTGGCTTACAAAGGCTATTATCGTGTTCGGCATAATGGCTTGCGTGCCTATATTGAACTCCTCTTTCGTCCTTTTCAATGCGTCATATTATGCAAGATGGTATTATATGCCTATACTGCTTATGTGCCTTATGACAGCAAAGGTCATCGCAGAAAACAAGGACGATCTGAAAAAGGGATTTGTGCCTGTTTGTGTAGTATGTGCGATATTTATTGGCATCGGTCTGCTTCCGACAAGCGAAAACGGCGTTGTATCCTATGGCAAAGTCCCTGAATATATTGAACTTTACTACATTCAGGCTATCGTTACCATAGTAATGATAATAATGCTTGGCACGCTTATATATGTGGTCGCAGAGAAGAAGCTCGACTACATGAAGATCGCTTCTGCAATGACGGCGGTTGCGGTGGTCATCTGCATGACTTCTTCTATCGTATACGGCGTAAGCCAGGGTACTGACAACACCGACTACATCAACAGAGCAATAAACGGTGGCGACAACATCAACATGGATAAGCTGGAGTCTGGATCAGAGAACTACAATGCTGACAATAATTTCTACAGAATAGATACCTCAGAAAATGTTGACAACTGGTGTATGTTCTGGAAGCTTTCATCAATGAGATGCTTCCACAGCGTTGTTTCAACATCTATCATGGATTTCTACAGCTCTATCGGACAAACGAGAGATGTTGCATCAAGAATGGAAACTAAGGTCTATCCGCTAAGAAGCCTGTTTTCCGTAAAATACTATTTCAATGAACTTACTGAAAGTGAGAGAAAAGGTATCACAGAGGTATCGAAGCCTGAAACTCTTGCAAATCTCTACGGCTTTGAATATGTTGATACTCAGAACGGTTTCAACATTTACGAAAACAAATATTATGTACCAATGGGCTTCACTTATGATTACTACTGCCTTGACAGCGACATTCAGAAGGCTTCAGAGGTAGACAAGACCTCAATGCTCATGAAAGCCATTGTGCTTACCCCTGAACAAGCTGCAAAATACAATAATATTCTCAGCTACTACAGCTTTAAGGGTACTGACTACTCAACAGATCAGTATTATCAGAACTGCCTTGACAGACGTGCAAACAGTTGTTCATCATTCAGTTATGACTCTTACGGTTTCAACGCCAAGATCGACCTTGACAAGGATAACCTTGTGTTCTTCTCAGTTCCATATGATGACGGCTGGAGCGCAAAGGTGAATGGTCAGGACGTGGAAATAGAAAAGGTGGATTACGGCTTTATGGCTGTTCTTTGTCCTGCGGGGTCAAACGACATACAGTTCACCTACGAAACAAAGGGACTTTTCTGGGGCAAGGTAATAACAGCCGTTGGCTTCGGCTCGCTTATCGTTTACCTTGGCGCAGTGAGATTTACAGGCAGAAAGAAAAAAGAAGAAGCTCAGCCTGTTGAAAAGAACGCATAAACCTGAAAGGGAGGATATAAAATGTATCAGAACGAAAAAACTATCAGTGAAAAAGAGATATACAAGGGCAGGGTCGTTCACCTGACTTGTGATGAAGTGGAGCTTGAAAACGGCTACAAGACGCTTAGAGAGGTCATTCATCACCCTGGCGGAGTTTGCATCGTTGCTCTTGACGAGGACGAGAATGTTTATTTTGTAAAGCAGTTCCGCTATCCTTTCAAGACCGCACTTATGGAGATACCTGCAGGAAAGCTTGAATACGGTGAAGATCATTTGGAGTGCGGAAAGCGTGAGCTTAAAGAGGAGATAGGTGCAACGGCAGAAAAAATGACTTATCTTGGCTGTATTTATCCTACAGTGGCTTATGATACCGAGATAATCCATATGTATATGGCAGAGGGACTTGATTTCGGTGAGCAGCACCTTGACGAGGGCGAGTTCCTTGACGTAACAAAAATGCCTCTTGAAGAAGCTTACAAAATGGTCATGGAAAACAAGCTCCCTGACGCAAAGACAACTGCGGCTATACTGAAAACTTATCTTATCAAAAAGGATATGTAGTCCATAATATTATAACCATGCGATAAAAGAAACGGTCGAACGTTATTCGCCACTGCATATATAAAGGGTACTGTCAACGTGGCAGTACCCTTTTTTTTGTGGTGAAAAAAAGAGCGCCCACGCACCGAAGTGCATGAGCGTCTTTTTTATAGTAACTTAGATTACTTTTCCTCAGTATTGTAAAGCTTAGCGTATCTGAGCAGATAATCATATCTGTCCTTAGCGTTCTGAACAGCCTTACCAAAGAGCTTCTCAGCTCTCTCAGGATTCTGTCTAGCAAGAGCGTTGTAACGAACCTCTCCCATGATGAAGTCCTTATAGTCAGCTGTTGGAGCCTTAGAATCAAGGATAAATGGATTCTTGCCCTCTGCCTTAAGACGTGGGTCGAATCTGTACAGATGCCAGTAACCAGCCTGAACAGCCTTCTTCTCCTCTGTCTGAGCGATTGACATACCACCCTTGATACCATGGTTGATACATGGAGCATAACCGATGATAATTGAAGGACCGTGATAAGACTCTGCCTCGTGGATAGCCTTGATGCACTGATTGTAATCAGCACCCATTGCAACGTGAGCTACATATACATAGCCGTAAGACATTGCGATACCTGCGAGGTCCTTCTTCTTAACTTCCTTACCAGCTGCTGCGAACTGAGCGATAGCACCTGTTGGAGTTGACTTAGAGGACTGTCCGCCTGTATTTGAGTAAACCTCTGTATCGAATACAAAGATGTTTACGTCCTCGCCCTGAGCGATAACGTGGTCAACGCCTGAGAATCCGATATCGTAAGCCCAGCCGTCGCCACCGAAGATCCACATTGACTTCTTTCTCAGATAGTCAGCGTCCTTAAGGATCTCCTCAGTAGCCTTATTCTTTGTCTTCTTGAGAGCTGCGATAAGGTTATCTGTAGCTGGTGAGTTCTTCTCGCCGTCGTCTACTGTTTCAAGATACTCTTCGCAAGCCTTCTTGAGAGCTGCTGCCTTAGTTGTCTTAGACAGTTCAAGAACCTTAGCGATAGTTCTGTTTCTGATAGTTGACTGTGCAAGGTACATACCGTAACCATACTCAGCGTTATCCTCGAACAGTGAGTTAGCCCAAGCTGGACCCTTGCCGTCCTTGTTTACTGTGTATGGAGTTGAAGGAGCAGAACCACCCCAAATTGATGAGCAGCCTGTTGCGTTAGCAATGTACATTCTGTCACCAAAGAGCTGTGTGATGAGCTTAGCATAAGGTGTTTCACCGCAGCCTGCGCAAGCGCCTGAGAATTCAAGCAGTGGCTGCTTGAACTGTGAGCCCTTAACTGTTGTTGCCTTGAACTTCTCGAATACTTCTGGCTTTTCAGCAAGTGTAAGACCATAGTTGAATACTTCCTGCTCAGCGAGCTGAGTTTCAAGTGGCATCATGCTGAGAGCCTTGTTGCCCTTCTTACCAGGACAAACATTTACGCAAGAACCGCAGCCTGTGCAGTCCAGAGCAGACATTGTCATTACGAAGTTGTAACCAGGCATACCTGTCATAGCTACTGCCTTCTCCTGAGCAAGCTTAGGAGCCTTCTTCAGCTCAGCGTCTGTCATTACAACAGGTCTGATAACTGCGTGTGGACATACATATGAACAGAAGTTACACTGGATACAGTTGTCGCCATTCCATGCAGGAACGTCAACAGCGATACCTCTCTTCTCAAATGCAGCAGAGCCCTGTGGGAATGTGCCGTCTGCCATACCTGTGAATGTTGAAACAGGGAGCTTGTCGCCTTCCTGAGCATTGCAAGGGATCTGAATGTTGTTTACGAAGTCCTGAAGTGTCTTATCTGCGCACTTAGCGGCAGGCATACCCATTGGAGTATCCTTGCACTTCTTCCAAGATGCAGGAACCTTAACTTCGTGAACCTGCTGACATCCAGCGTCGATAGCGTCATGGTTCATCTTAACGATAGCGTCGCCCTTCTTAGAATAAGAAGCTGTAGCAGCGTCCTTCATGTACTTGATAGCGTCGTCGATAGGAATGATGTTAGCAAGCTTGAAGAATGCAGACTGAAGAACAGTGTTTATTCTGTTGCCCAGACCGATCTCCTTACCGATCTTAACGCCGTTGATCGTATAGAACTTGATGTTGTTCTCAGCGATATATCTCTTTACCTGACCTGGGAGGTGCTTATCCAGCTCTTCATGCTCCCACTGGCAGTTCAGAAGGAATGTTCCGCCTGGCTTGATATCCTGTACCATGTTGTACTTAGTGATATAAGACTCGTTATGGCAAGCAACAAAGTCAGCTTGATTGATAAGGTATGTTGACTTGATAGGTGTCTTACCGAATCTCAGGTGAGAAACTGTTACACCGCCTGACTTCTTAGAGTCATATGCAAAGTATGCCTGAGCATACAGATCTGTATGGTCACCAATGATCTTGATAGAGTTCTTGTTTGCACCAACAGTACCGTCAGCACCAAGACCCCAGAACTTACAAGCAGTTGTGCCTGCTGGAGCAGAGTCAAGCTTGCCCTCAGTTTCGAGAGAGAGGTTTGTAACGTCGTCTTCGATACCGATAGTAAATCTTGGCTTATATGTATCCTTCCAGCTTGCATTCCAGTAAACAGCCTTGATCTGTGCAGGAGTTGTATCCTTAGAACCAAGACCATATCTGCCTGAAGCGATAGCTACATCATGGAACTGTGTACCCTTAAGAGCAGCAACAACGTCAAGATAAAGAGGCTCGCCCTCAGAACCTGGCTCCTTAGTTCTGTCAAGAACTGAGATCTGCTCACAAGTTGAAGGGATAGCTTCAACGAGCTTGTCAGCACGGAAAGGTCTGTAAAGTCTAACCTTAACAAGACCGAGCTTTGTGCCTTCCTTCTCGTTGAGGTAATCAATTGTTTCTTCGATAGTGTCACAAACAGAACCCATAGCTACGATAACGTGTGTAGCGTCTGGTGCGCCATAGTAGTTGAACAGCTTGTAGTTTGTGCCGATCTTTTCGTTTACCTTGTTCATGTAATCCTCTACGATGCCAGGGATAGCGTCATAGTATGGGTTACAAGCTTCTCTTGCCTGGAAGAAGATATCAGGGTTCTGAGCTGTACCTCTAAGTACAGGATGCTCAGGGTTAAGAGCTCTCTTTCTGAACTCCTCCACCTTCTCGAAGTCAACCATATCTCTTACGTCTTCCATATCCCATGTCTCGATCTTCTGGATCTCGTGAGATGTTCTGAATCCGTCAAAGAAGTGGATGAATGGTACTCTGCCCTCGATAGTTGAAAGGTGAGCAACAGTACCCAGGTCCATTACCTCCTGTACATTTGAAGAACAAAGCATAGCAAAACCTGTCTGACGGCAAGCATAGATGTCAGAATGGTCGCCGAAAATATTAAGTGCGTGTGAAGCTACACATCTTGCAGATACATGGATAACGCAAGGGAGAAGCTCACCTGCGATCTTATACAGGTTAGGGATCATAAGAAGAAGTCCCTGTGATGCTGTATATGTTGTTGTGAGCGCACCGGCTGCAAGTGAGCCGTGTACTGTACCTGAAGCACCTGCCTCAGACTGCATTTCTGCAAGCTTTACAGGAGTGCCAAACAGGTTTTCCTTACCCTTGGCAGCCCACTGGTCTGTTACTTCTGCCATAACAGATGATGGTGTGATTGGATAGATAGCAGCAACTTCTGTAAATGGGTATGACGCCCAAGCAGCAGCGTTGTTTCCGTCCATGGTTTTCATTTTTCTTGCCATTTTAGAATCATTCCTTTCTCGATATTTCAAGCAAAAGCTCAAAACTCAAATTTCCTTTTTAGCGTACTTTTTCAAGCACGTCTGTTTAAGGACAGCAGATATTTTCTTCAAAAGTAAGCTATAACAAACTTTCTCAGGATACATCTGTTTTAACTCTTATAGTATACCACTTATTTTTCAATTTGTAAAGACCTTTTACCACATTTTTTCTTGATTTATACGCTGTAAACCCCCTATTTTCGGTTAGTTATGACTTCCTCATATTTCAGACGTGCTGTATTACGGAGATAAAAAAAATGCCTGCCGAAACAGACATTTTTTATATATATAAATTATAAAACTAGCAGTTCATAAGAAGTTCGGCGAGGGC
>OHHI01000922.1_pt1 | contig 13341 bp, 11 predicted proteins | sample 1568001 | NCBI WGS metagenome assembly OHHI01 (sample SAMEA3879506, study PRJEB24766) | human gut metagenome | biome: human-associated habitat; feature: feces | place: USA | collected 1985/1987
CCTTCAAAAGAATATATTTGAAAATCAGAATATTATATACACAGGCCGACCGGAGGCATCCGACAGTTCCGATCCGGTCACGAATCGGTCCCGATCTGCTCTGCGATCGGGATTTTTTACGCCGTATTTACCGGGAACAGACCGCCTCATGAATACGTAATATATTGGTTGTAAGTGCGTTGTTCTCTCCGTACCGTTTCTTATATAGAGACGGTATGCGGCTTCGGAAAGCCGTATTCCGGAGGAGACGGGTCGGTGCAGGACACAAATTTTCGGGAATGTCATCACGAATTCTTGTAAATAATTAATTATCAGCATACAACGACCGTATGCCGATATGGCTTCGAAGTATCTGAATCCGAGAGAAAGAGATGTGTGACAAGAGCGGAACGGACCTTTTGTCCGGGCATTGCGACGGGAGTTTTCCCGCCCCGCTTTCCGGACAGCTCGCAGCGCGGAAGAACAGCCGGGTCGTCCGGTGGTACGTGCTGACGCTTCCGGTGTGTCACCGGGGGCCCGCTCCGGGGCTCCGGCAGGAACAGGAACGGCGTCTGCGGAGCGGCGAACCGCCGTTCGAGTTCTTCGCCCCCTCCTATGTGGAGGTGCGTCACGAAAACGGCCGTCCGGTCAATACGCGCCGTCCCCTGCTCTACAACTACGTCTTCATCCGCTCGTCGGAAAACGAGCTGTTCCGGCTGAAGCGTCAGTTGCCCCAATACAACTTCCTGCCCCGCGTGCGTGACGGCAGGGAGGAATACTACCCCTATCTGTCCGACGAGGCGATGCGGAATCTTCAATGGGTGGCGCGGGCCTATTCCGACGAGCTTCCCGTCTATGTTCCGGAAGCGCCGCAGCCCGTGAAGGGCGACCGGGTGCGTATCACGTCGGGGCGTTTCAAGGGCGTCGAGGCGCGTGTGGCCGTCCGGCCCGGGGGCGGACGCAGGGAGATCGTGGTATGCGTGGAGAACTGGATGTGGGTTCCCCTGCTGCACGTCCGCCCCGGAGAGTACGAAGTCATCGGACTGCACGAAGCGGGCAAGCGCGTCTATGAGAGTCTGGACAACGACCGCCTGCTCGAAGGGCTGCACGGGGCGCTGGGACGCCACCACGGCCCGGAGGGAGCGACGGACGACGACAGGGCGCTGGCCGGCGAGGCGCTGCGGCTCTGCGGAGGGCTGCGGACGGAGAGCGACGTGCTGCGCAGCAAGCTCCAGGCGCTGCTGCTGCCGGCCTATACGATCCTCGTGGAGAAAGAGGCGCTGGAGCGCCTGCTCGGAACGGTCCGGGAGCAGCTTTCGCACGTGAAGGCGGAACAGTCCCGCGCCCTGCTGCTCGTCACCCTCTACGGCTGTACGGGCAGTCGGGACTGCTGCGACCGGGCGCACGCCATCATCGACGGCTGGCGGAAGGAGCCGGCGCCGCGGAAAAGCAAACGGCGGCTCATGCGCTGGCTGGAGGACTTCGACCGCTGGCTGGGTGAAGACGCACGGCCGGAGGTCCGCTGATTCCCCCGAACCATTCAGGACGACAATCATGTACGACACGCGCGAAAGACGATCTGCGGAGCCGGCGGGACTGAGGCTGATGTCCTTTCTGGCGGCGCACGGGAGAGAGATCCTCGACCGGGAAAAGGACAACACGGCGTCCGTGCACCTTTACGGGGCAGGAGCCTATTGGGTGGCATTCGAACGCTCCGCCTGCCAGATGTGCCGGCTGTTTCCGCAGAGCGAGACGGCCGTGTTCCGGTTCCGGGAGTTCCCATTTCCCGTGGTGATGGCCTCCGTGGAGGACGACAGGCTGCGCGAATACGCCCGGCGCCATATCCTCCGCTCCCCGGGACCCGAATACACAATCCTCGCCGTTCCGGAGCTCTCATTCGACGAATACCGACGCTGGTACCGGAAGAAGGTCGGGGAATACAGACCGTGAATCTTTCGAAATGTACAATCATTGGCCATGGATACATTATATTTGGTGATCGGGGAGATTTTGTTGCCGTTTTCGTTGGGGTTGTTGTGCGTATGGTACGTCCATCCGTGGATGGTTCGTATCGCGGAGCTGAAGGACATCGTGGACGAGCCGTCGAGCCGGAAGCTTCAGCGGCGTCCTGTTCCAATTCTGGGCGGAGTTTGCGTATTTCTGGGTGCGGTTGTAGGTCTCGGCAGTACGAGTGTTTTCGGAGACGGTTCGGAGCTTTTCGTGGTTGTGATGGCTATGATCGTGATGCTTTACACGGGAACGATGGACGACATTCTGGGTCTCACGCCAAGGGTTCGTTTCATGATCGAGATTGCGACAGTGGTTCTTCTGATCGTTATAGGGCATTACCGTATCGACGATTTCCACGGTCTGTGGGGTCTGGGAGTCATTCCGATCTGGATTTCTGTGCCGCTTACTGTTTTCGCGTCGGTTGGCATCATCAACGCGATCAACCTGATCGACGGCGTGGACGGGCTTTCGTCGGGTTACTGCATTCTTGCGTGCGTGCTGTTCGGGGCATTGTTCTACCTTTCGGGCGACAGTAGCATGACCATTCTCGCTTCGGTCTGCGCGGGTTCTCTTGTTCCGTTCTTTCTTCATAACGTGTACGGGCAACGGTCCAAGATGTTCATCGGGGACGGCGGCACGCTCGTGCTGGGCGTCGTCATCTCGGTGTTCGTCATCCGGACACTCCGGCACGATACGCTCTGCGGGGAGCTCGGGCTTCCGAATCTCGGGCTCGTTCCCTTCACGCTGTCGGTTCTTGCCGTCCCGGTATTCGACACGCTGCGCGTGATGAGCGCTCGTATCGTCCGCGGTGTGTCTCCGTTCCAGCCGGACAAGACGCACCTTCACCACCTGTTCATCGGTCTGGGTTTCTCCCATGCGGGGACCACGGTGGTGATCCTGACCCTGAATTTCCTCGTCGTGCTGTGCTGGTGGTTGCTTTATCGGGGCGGTGCGTCCATCGACCTTCAGCTGTACGTCGTTCTGGGTCTTTGCGTTCTGATCACGACGGGTCTGTACTACACGGTCTCGGGACTGTCTCCTGCGAGCCGGCTGCGCCGCCGGCTGCACCGTCTGGGACATTGGACGCATGTCGAACGTACGGGTCTGGTTCTGTGGCTGCAACGCCGGATGGACCGGGTGCAGGAAAGAGAATAGCGGGTTATGAAAGGCATCGTATTGGCGGGGGGTACTGGCACGCGTCTGTACCCGATCACGAAGGGAGTAAGCAAACAGCTTTTGCCCGTTTACGACAAGCCGATGGTCTATTATCCGCTGTCGGTTCTGATGTTGGCGGGGCTCCGGGAAATCCTGCTGATCTCGACACCGCAGGACCTTCCGGGCTTCCGTCGCCTGCTTGGCGACGGCTCGGATTATGGAATCCGCCTGGAGTACGCGGAACAGCCGTCCCCGGACGGCCTGGCCCAAGCGTTCCTTATCGGCGAGGAATTCATCGGCGAAGACTCGGTGTGCCTCGTTCTGGGCGACAACATCTTCCACGGCGCAGGCTTCACGGGGCTGCTGCGCGAAGCCGTCCGGCGGAGCGAAGAGGAGCATACCGCCACGGTGTTCGGTTACTGGGTGGACGATCCGGAGCGTTATGGAGTTGCAGAATTCGATAAATCGGGGAACTGTCTTTCGATCGAAGAGAAGCCGCAGCATCCGAAATCGAACTACGCGGTGGTGGGCCTCTATTTCTATCCGAACGAGGTCGTGGAAGAGGCCAAAAGCATCAGGCCTTCGTCACGCGGAGAGTTGGAGATCACGACGGTTAACCAGCGTTTTCTTTCGGACGGCAAGTTAAAGGTGCAGACCTTGGGACGGGGTTTCGCGTGGCTGGACACGGGTACGCACGACTCGCTGAGCGAAGCCTCGACGTTCATCGAGGTTATCGAGAAGCGTCAGGGTCTGAAGATCGCCTGCCTGGAGGGCATCGCCTACCGTCAGGGCTGGATCACGGCGGAGAAGCTGCGCGAGGTGGCTGCGCCGATGCTCAAGAATCAGTACGGACAGTACCTGCTGAAAGTCATCGGGGAGGTCGAACGCACGGGCGATGCGAACCTTTAATTCGCAGAATAATACACTATGAATATCATACAGACATCCATCGAAGGCGTGGTCATCGTCGAGCCGCGCCTTTTCCGGGACGCACGGGGATACTTTTTCGAGAGTTTCTCGCAGCGGGAGTTCGGCGAGAAGGTTCGCAAGATAAACTTCGTCCAGGACAACGAGTCACGCTCGACCTGCGGGGTGCTGCGGGGGCTTCATTTCCAGCGTCCCCCTCATGCTCAGTCGAAGCTGGTTCGGTGCGTGCGCGGGGCGGTTCTGGACGTCGCGGTGGACATCCGCCGGGGGAGTCCGACCTACGGGCGTCATGTCGCCGTGGAGCTTACGGAGGATAACCACCTTCAGTTGTTCATCCCGCGGGGCTTCGCGCACGGGTTCGCCGTGCTGAGCGAGGAGGCGGTCTTCCAGTACAAGTGCGACGACTACTACGCTCCGGAAGCGGAAGACGGCATCGCCTGGGACGATCCGGCGTTGGGCATCGACTGGCGTATCCCGGAGGAGAAGATCATCCTGAGCGAGAAGGACCGCCGCCGTCTCCGGCTGTCGGATGCGGAGGGCGTGTTCGAATACGGCGCGGACGTGTGTTTACGATAAACGACGATAGAATATCTTGACAATATGATTATGGAGACAGGAAATAGGATGGAAAGAGCGATTATCGGAGCTCCGGCGTTCCGCCGGCGTCTGCGGTTCGTTCCGTTGCTGGTGCTTCTGAGCGTGTGTCAGACAGCCGTTTACGCCCAGTTGAGCGACGAAGCGGTGCTCGAGTATGCTTTGGAAGGTCGCCGGAACGGCAAGAGCGAGCATCAGATCGGCAGGGAGCTTTTGGCTCGAGGGGTTACGGCGGAGCAGGCTGAGCGTCTGAAGCGGAAGTACGAAGAGAGCCAGGGCAGCGAAGTCCGCGTTGCGGACCGCGGTATCTCGGGTCAGCAACGGGAACGGGTCCAGTCCTCCTCGGAACGGCTCACCGCGGGGAGTCTGGACATGGTGAGTTCGGCAGCCACGGACCCCGCGGCGGATCGCTCGGACCCGCGCGAGGTCTTCGGGCGCGACGTGTTCCGGAGCCGCACGCTGACCTTCGAGCCGAACGAGAACCAGGCGACGCCGTCGAACTACCGTCTGGGTCCGGGCGACGAGGTCATCATCGACATCTGGGGAGAGAACGAGCGGAGCCTCCGAGAGGAGATCTCCCCCGAGGGCAATATCATGGTCGAACAGGTGGGTCCTGTGTATCTGAACGGGCTGACCATCGGCGAGGCGAACGCGAAGCTTCGAGAGGTCTTCGGACAGATCTACGCGGGGGTCTCGGGCGACAGTCCCGCATCGGAAGTGCGGGTTACGCTGGGGCGTTTACGCACGATCCAGGTGAACGTGATGGGAGAGGTCGAGACGCCCGGGACTTACCGTCTGTCGTCGTTTTCGACGGTCTTCCATGCGCTGTACCGCGCTGGAGGGGTTACTCCGATCGGCGGGCTTCGCGATATCGGCGTGATGCGCGGGGGCCGTGAGGTGGCGCGCGTGGACGTGTACGCCTACCTGCTGGAGGGTCGTCAGGACGACGACGTGCGTCTGGAAGAGGGCGACGTGGTGATCGTGCGCCCCTACGAGCTGCTGGTCAACGTCTCGGGGAAGGTGAAGCGTCCGATGCACTACGAGATGAAACGAGGCGAGACGCTGGGTCGTCTGCTGGACTACGCGGGCGGCTTCACGGGGGACGCCTACTCGAAGGAACTCCGGGTGATCCGCGAGACGGGGCGCGAATACCGGCTCTACAACGTCCGGGAGGGCGATTTCGGCGGATGGACGCTGGAGGACGGAGACGCGGTGACGGTGGGGTCCGTTCTGGACCGCTTCGCCAACCGCGTGGAGGTCCGCGGCTCGGTGTACCGGGAGGGGATGTACGAGCTGAGCGACGAGATGCACACGGTGCGGGCCCTGATCGAGCGCGCCGAGGGCTTGGAGGGCGACGCCTTCACGGGCCGCGCGCAGCTTCTTCGTGAGCGCGAGGACCTGTCGCTGGAGCTTCTGTCGCTGGACCTCGGGGGCATCATGTCGGGGCGTTCCGCGGACGTGGAGCTGCGGCGCAACGACGTGCTTATCGTTCCGAGCATCCACGAACTGGAGGAGCGCGGGTCTTTCACCATCGGCGGCGAGGTGGCTCGCCCGGGGGTGTACCCCTATGCCGCGCATACGACGATCGAGGACCTCGTGGTTCAGGCCGGAGGTCTTCTGGACGGGGCCTCTACGGTGAAGGTGGACGTCTCGCGGCGCATGAAGGACCCGAAGAGCCTGGAGCCGACGAGCGAGCTGGGCCGTATCTACACGTTCTCGCTCAAGGACGGACTGGTGACGGACGGCGACGCGGACTTCGAGCTGGCGCCCTACGACATCGTGGAGGTCCGCCGCAGCCCGGGCTACCGGGAGCAGCGTCGCGTTACGCTGGATGGCGAGGCGGTGTTCTCGGGAGGCTATACGCTGGTGAAGAAGAACGAGCGCCTGTCGGACCTCGTGCGCCGCGCCGGAGGCCTCACGCCGGACGCCTACGCGCACGGGGCGCGTCTGATCCGCCGTCTGAACGACGAGGAGCGCGCAGTGCGCGAGACGACGCTGCGCATGGCCCGCCAGAACAGCCGGGGCGGAGATTCCCTGGCGCTGGACAAGCTGCAACTGGACGACTACTACACGGTGGGCATCGAGCTGGACAAGGCGCTGTCGAACCCCGGCTCGGACTACGACATGGTGCTGCGCGAGGGAGACCGTCTGGTGATCCCGGAATACGTCTCCACGGTGAGCATCTCGGGAGAGGTGATGTATCCCAATACGGTGCTCTACATGGCGGGCAAGCATCTGAAATACTATATCGGCCAGGCGGGCGGCTACGGGCTCCGTGCGAAGCGCAGCAAGGCGTACGTGATCTACATGAACGGCACGGTGTCCCGCGTGAAGAGCCTTCGCAAGGCGCGCATAGAGCCGGGGTGCGAGATCGTCATCCCCTCGAAGCGCGAGCGCAAGGGCATGAGCCTCCCGGCGATCATGAGCCTGGCCACGTCGGCGGCGTCGATCGGAACGATGGCGGCGTCGATCGCGAACCTGTCGAAATAAGCGGAAAGGACGATGGAAGAGATGAACAGAGCGACCGCCCCTGCGGGGGATGGTGAGATCGACCTGGTGGAGCTGGCGCGCAAGCTGTGGGCCGGACGCCGGAGGATCGTCAGATGGTGCGTCGCGGGGGCGTTGGCGGGACTCGTCATCGGCTTCAGCATCCCCAAGGAGTACACGGTTACGGTGAAGCTGGCCCCGGAGGTGCAGGGCGGGAAGCCGTCGCTGGGAGGACTGGGCTCCCTGGCCTCGATGGCCGGGATCAACATGGGGAGCATGAACTCGGCGGATGCAATGTCTCCGGAGCTGTACCCCGATATCGTGCAGTCGGTGCCGTTTATGACCGAGCTGTTCGACGTGGAGGTCCGCCTGGCGCGGGACGAGCGCCGGATGCCCGTCTCGGAGTATGTCTCCGAAGAGCTGCGCTCACCCTGGTGGAGCGCCGTCGCCGCAGCGCCGTTCAAGGCGCTGGGATGGTTCACGGGGCTGTTCCGCGCGGAGGACGACGAACGCCGCGGAACGGGCGTGACGGACCCCTTCCGCCTGACACGTGAGGAGAACGAGACGGTCGGAAGCCTCCAGGAGCGTATCGCGGCCAGCGTGGACAAGAAGACGATGGTCGTCTCGCTGGCGGTGACGATGCAGGACCCGCTCGTCGCGGCGACGCTGACCGACACGGTGATGCGCAACCTGCAGAACCACATCACGCAGTACCGCACGGACAAGGCGCGGCACGACCTGGAGTTCACGCAGCGGCTCTTCGACGAGGCGCAGGGAAAGTATTATGCGGCGCAGCAGCGTTACGCGCAGTACGTGGACCAGAATCAGGCGCTCTCGCGGAAGAGCTTCCAAACGGAGCAGGAGCGGCTGCAGAACGAGATGTCGCTGGCGTACAGCCTCTACAACCAGACGGCCCAGCAGTTGCAACTGGCCCGTGCGAAGGTCCAGGAATCGACCCCGGTCTATGCCGTCGTGCAGCCCGCGACTGTCCCGCTCAAACCCTCGAAACCTTCGAAGATCATGATTCTCGTCGGATGCGTGTTCCTCGCAGGGGCCGCTGCCGCGGCGTGGACACTTTTCGGAGAGGAAATAGCTGAAGGATTCCGGGAAAGGAAGGAATAGTGTTTTGAATAATTAGGTTTATAGGATCATGAATATTAAAGATGTTTTAAAAAGGCCGCTTTGCGAAATCATAGATGCCATAGAGGCCCGCTTATCGCGTCCCCGGTTGAGAATAATTAAAACGCTTTATGTGAATTTTCGTTGTTTCCCACTGAGAAACGCTGTGAAATTTCCTATTTTGATTTACGGTAGATTCAATATTCTGCGTCTTGGCAGGATTCGTATCGAGGCGCCTCGAATTTATCATGGAATGATCCGCTTTGGCCAGTTCACGAATAAGACACAATGTCCTACTCGTATCGTTAATTCTGGAACAATCGTATTTTCAGGAGATTGCGCTGTGTGGGGGGGGTATTGCTCGAACTTGGCTCTGGTGCTGAACTGACGATAGGAGAGCATTCGTTACTTGGAGAGAATGTCAGATTCATGTTACGTCGCAAATGCGTTATCGGCAAATATGCCCGTATCGCTTTCGATTCCCAATTCATGGATTCTGATTTCCATTACATGCTGAACATTGAGGATAGAACCGTTAAGAACTGTACTTCATTTATCGAAATAGGCGCTTACAATTGGATCGGTAATCGTACGACCGTGAAAAAGGGAACCGTAACGCCCGACTACACGATTGTGGCGGCTCCCAATGCGATGCTTTCCAAGGATTATACGAAGATATGCTCGCCGTTTCCGATACTTGCGGGATGTCCTGCGAAGCAGATTGCTTCGGGATATCGTCGGGTTTTCAATATTCAGACTGAGCGAGACTTAACCGAATCTTTCAAAAACGATACCGGTTTTATTACTTGTGATCTTTCGGATAATATAGACGATTTTTGCAATAACCATCCGAAGCCATGATGTAGATGAAGGTCTTATGGGCTTCGGAGAATAAATCAAGGATTTATGATGAAGCTCATAAAAGAGACTATCGCACCGCTCTATACCCGTATGAGGTATTTCTCCCGGGCTCAATACAACGGCCTGGCTTTGTTCAAAACGATTTGGTTTAACTTGCGTGCCCTGCCTTGGCGGCAAGCGCGGAAACTCCCGATTTTCATTTACAGAGGGACGAAAGTGTATCATTGCGGGACTTTCAAGATTACGGCGGAACACGTGGTGTGCGGCATGATACAGATTGGCAAACTGGGGTATAAAGCTCCTGGAAACGGGCGAATCGCAAATTACGGAATCATTGAATTTAAGGCTCCCACGATTCTCTGGGGTGGGGTTATCATCGAAAATAGGGGATATATTCTGTTCCACGGCGAAACCCGAGTCGGCGAAGGTACTACGATGCTCATACGGGACAGACTCGAGATCGGGAAATATGCCAGTATCGGGTTTCTTTCGTTTTTCATGGATTGCGACGACCATTTTACGGTAAATACCGATACACTGAATGTGACCCGCAACAAACAGCCGATTGTCATCGGTCGGTATTGTTGGATCGCCTGCAAGACATTCGTTAAAAAAGGCGTAGTTCTTCCCGATTATACGATCGTAGCTTCGGCCAATGCCGTCTTAACCAAGGATTATTCGGATATCGGTGAATATTGCGTACTTGGTGGTGTGCCGGCCAAGGTGATCGGCAGGGGCATACGGCGTATTTACAATTAGAAAGCGGAAGCCCGACTCAAAGAATATTTTGACGAACATCCCGAGGCCACGACATTCGATCCCGGGATCGCAGGCGATCAGATAGACGAATACTGTCTGTCGAACGCCATTCATCTTTAGCGTTTTGAATGTACAATAACAAACGGATAGCGGTAAATACCGTTGCTATATACTGCAGACTCGTATTGTCGAGCGGTATCGCGCTTTTTTCGACCCGCTACGTTCTCGAAGCCTTGGGTGAGGAGGACTTCGGTCTCTACAATGTCATAGCCGGAGTGGTGGCTTTATTTTCTTTTATAGCATCGACTATGGCGACGACCACTCAACGGTTTATCTCTTTCACGATGGGATCAGCTCCGGATACAGGGCGGATTCGCGAAGTGTTTGGCAGCAGTCTTTGCTTGCATGTCGTAGTCGCATTCGTAGTCGCTGCTGTCGTATTATTGGGCGGGTGGTTGCTCATTGATAATGTATTGAGTATTCCGCAGGGCAAACATTCCGATGCGTTGTTTGTGCTGGTCAGCGTATGTTTCGGGCTTGTCGGTACGATTGTTTCGGTTCCCTTCGAAGCTCTGCTAATGGCGCACGAGAATATCGTTTTCGTTTCCGTATGCCAAATGTTCAATACGCTGGTTAAACTCGGGGGTGCGCTATTGTTGCTTTGTCTGGAAGCCGACAGACTCCGTATCTATGCCGTTATTATGGCTTGTCTTCCGTTCTTGTTGTTGTTGATGGAAGGTAGCTTTTGCCTAAGGAGGTATCCGGAGTCGCGGTTCGGAGTCGGCGAACTCGGACGTCCGGTCGTATTCAAGGAGATCGGACGGTTTGCAGGGTGGGTGATGATCGGTACTACCTGCGGAACCTTACGGGCGCAAGGGGTTTCGATCATTCTCAATCTATTCTGGGGGGTCGTTATCAATGCGGCCAATGGTATAGCTACCCAGGTCAGCTCTACGTTGATGTTCTTTTCTACTTCCATCACAACGTCTTTACGGCCTCAGTTAGTGAAGAGCGCGGGGGAAGGGGATTGGAATCGTATGAATACGCTCGTATTCGCTGCTTGTAAGTATCCCTTGCTGTTACTGACTCTGTTCGGAATTCCTCTTATCGTAGCGATGCCTTTTGTGTTGTCGTTATGGTTGAAAACGGTTCCCGACTATTCGGTCGTGTTTTGTCGGTTGCTGGTCTTGAGCGCATTGTTCAATCAGGCTACTATTGGTTTGACGATCGGAATGGAGGCTTGCGGAAAGGTTAAACTGATACATACCATAGTCGGCGGCTCGTTTCTGTTGGTATTGCCGGTCGGGTATTTTTTTGCTCATATCGGATTTCCTCCGCAGAGTCTGATATGGTGCATTGTGATTAATGAGATCGTGGCGTCGATATTGAGAATCATTCTTGCCCGTCGGTTGATAGATCTGAATGTTTCCCGCTTTTTTTTCGATGTGCTGTTACGTTCGGGGGCGGTTGTCGCCGTACTTTTCCTGATCAGTTATTTCATATGGAATTCCGTAACACCCGGTTTGCCGATGTTCTTGATTCTGTGTCTGACCGATTTTATCCTGTTCATAGTTTTGACATTGGTTCTCGGGTTGAATCGTCACGAGCGCCTGAAAGTAGTGAAAGGAATGGTGAATCGGTTAAAATTCAATAAGATATGAGAGAGAAGAAGTATGACTATCTCATAGTAGGAGCCGGATTGTTCGGAGCGACGTTTGCTCATCTCGCCACGAAACGGGGTAAGCGGTGTCTGGTCATTGATAAACGGTCCCATGTCGGAGGAAATGTCTATTGTGAGGAGATAGAAGGAATTAACGTACATAAATACGGAGCGCATATTTTCCATACCTCCGATCGTCGGATTTGGGACTTTGTCAATTCGATCGTTCCTTTCAACCGATATACGAACAGTCCTCTTGCTAAGGCTCCCGATGGCAAATTGTATAATTTGCCGTTCAATATGAATACCTTCAGCAAAATGTGGAATATTGCAACACCACAGGAAGCAAAGGACATTATTGCATCACAGATTGCAGACTTAAATATTACAGAGCCAAAGAACCTTGAAGAACAGGCACTTTCCTTAGTTGGAAAAGACGTTTATGAAAAGCTGATTAAGGGTTACACCGAAAAGCAGTGGGGACGTGACTGCAAGGATTTACCGTCCTTTATCATCAAGCGTCTGCCGCTTCGTTTTATCTATGATAACAACTACTTCAACGACAGATATCAGGGTATCCCGATTGGCGGTTACACAAAGATTGTAGAAAAGATGTTAGACGGCATTGAAGTCCGTTTAAATACGAATTACCTTGACAACAGAGAAGAATTTGATGCAATGGCAGATAAGATTGTATACACCGGTATGATTGACCAGTTCTATGATTATAAGCTGGGTGTACTTGAATACCGTTCCGTACGTTTTGAAACAGAAGAACTTCCGATGGAAAATTATCAGGGAAATGCCGTTGTCAACTACACAGAAAGAGAAGTGCCGTATACAAGAATTATTGAGCATAAACATTTTGAATTTGGAAAACAGCCGGTTACGGTAATTTCAAGGGAATATTCAAGTGAGTGGCATAAAGGTGATGAGCCTTATTATCCGATTAACAATGAAAGAAATAATGAGCTGTATCAGAGATATAGAGAGCTTGCAGATAAAGAAAAACGTGTGATTTTCGGTGGAAGATTAGGCGGATATAAATATTACGATATGGATAAAGTTATTAAAGCTGCACTTGAAATGTGTAGTGAAGAATTGGTTTAAGGGGAATGGAAATGGAAAAAGAGGACAGGGAATTAATTAAGTTATTAAATGATTCTAAAAAAGGCAATAAAAACAGCTTTGAAAAATTAACAAGACTTGTATATCAGGAAGTTTATAATCTTGTTGCATTTGTCTATACAACAAAGGAATCAAGAGAGAAGCTTACCAAGCACGTTCTTGTCAGAATGTTCAAAAATGCTTCAGAGTTTGATAATGAAGAACTTGATATACATTTGTGGATTGTCCGTTTTACAACAGTTGAAGTCTATAATGTGTGCAAAAAACAGAATGGTGAATTATTTGATACACAGATTTCTGCCGAAGAGTACAATTATGATTCAATAAGTGAAGATTCAGAATTTGCAAAATGTGCGGCTGATTATAATCAGGCATTTCTTGATATAGATCAGTTAAATGAGATTATGACAGATTTTGAGGATTTTTCAAAGGGACAGAGACTCCTATATCTTATGTTTGCTTATGAGAGTTATACGATAGACGAGATTGAGGATTTACTTGAAATTGACAGCACATTTATCGGCACACAGATTATGCAGATACGAGGTATGCTCGGACTTGATATGGTATCATTGGATGGTGATGGGCCACAAGTACATGTGGCAGATGAGGATTCATCAGAGGATGAGACAGATGATGAGACAGATGATGAAGATAGTTCC
>OHHI01000931.1_pt1 | contig 13281 bp, 15 predicted proteins | sample 1568001 | NCBI WGS metagenome assembly OHHI01 (sample SAMEA3879506, study PRJEB24766) | human gut metagenome | biome: human-associated habitat; feature: feces | place: USA | collected 1985/1987
AAGGATTGCCGGAATCCACATATTGCTCGATTTTCGGTGTAACGGCCGTCGGCTCATAGGTATCCGGCGCCGTGCTGTACAGTTCCCGTAAATGCGCAAGCTCAGCCTCCCGCAGGGCCTTGTTCTCCTCGTAATACTCGTTCTGTTCAATTCGTTCCATATCGCCCTGAAGGGTGAGAATCGCCTGCTCAAGCTCTGTTTTCGTTCTGTCGGCCTCTGTGCGCGGCTTATACATGGTTTTATCTCCTATGAGTAAATCCCACAGTCTGTTTATCAGTTCCTGCGAAAAATAGCCTGCCTTTACAGTAATCATGGGAAGGGTATCCGTTTCCACCCTCCTGAGCGCCCGCCTGCTCAATGAGCCTCTCGATATCCTTCTTTGCTACAAACTCCTTCTCCGGCGTGGCCTGCCGGAGGCTGGCGCGCAGGGATTTTTTCATGTTTTCCTCCCTCCTTTCCACGGTTTTGGGTAATAGGAAAGCAGGCATGGCGGTTTTCCATGCGGTCATGCCTGCAAACTGTTATAGTGTTTTAATATCCGCGCTCTATTATGTTTCCGTCAATTGCATTTATAGTCAAATATGGTTCCAACTCATTTGTGTTTACAGTTCTCCAATTGGTATCAGATGACATACGTCCACGTTCATATCCAAGAAAATCCCAGGCAGGAACAAGCAATCCTGTATCGGTGTTTTTTCCCCGCACACATACAAGGCCAAGACGAACCGTCGTAATATGATATTCCATTCCGCCAGAACTGTCCCAAACAGGATTATAATCGATTTCGTTATCTACAATTAACGACATCTTCTCAAAAATATCTTGAATTTTGTCAAAAGAGAGCAGCTTGGTGTTTGCCACAACTGTTTCAACAATCTCATAAGGACTTTTATACTCAAACCGCAGTATTCCGCCTTCATCGATTAAAACATGTATGACTTCGTAATACCATGGCTGATTATAATCATCTAACGCAGCTTCTGCATTCGTATAGGTTTCTGTTACTGCTCCAATCTGCCGAGTGAACGTAATGTGATATGCAGGTTTTTTTTCATCATATTCCGTTCGGTAGGAAGTCAATACGTTTGAGGTGCAAGCGAAGCCCGCAATTCCCATTTGAGCAATGGTTTGCTCTGCCTGCTGCCGTGCTGCTTCTGCGCTTAAATGTAATGCTTCCGATCCAGTGTAAATATCGTCAAAATAGGTATCAAGCGGAAGTTCATAATCTCGAATATAAACCATCTCGGCCAATCCGGATGATTGACGGGCGTTTCTGATTTCCAAGTAGGAAAAAGTAGCTTGATCTTTGGTAGAAAACAGCGTCAGATAGGTGTCGTTGTTTTCCACCTCTTTACCATTAATCCAACTCTTTCGATATTCCCATTCAAAATCCGGTGTATAAACAGGGTATGCCTCAGGCGCAGCAGCAGCTTTTGTGACAAGTTCTGATAAAGCTGCTTCTGCTTCTTGCACCGTGTTATACTGCAGATCAAAGATATACTGTCCAATTCCTGTCCAATCAGATAATCCGTATCGCAGCCTCTCAATCCTGCGCTCACACGCGCCGCGGGTCTGATTATCATAATCATACTGCACATAGGCTGCATCGTCTCCCATGAGCACTTCGGCGAAGCACTGCACCTGCTCCAAAGTGAATTCTGTTGGTCTTACCCTCACAATGGGCAGCTCACAGGATGGCAAAAGCACCTGCGCATCTGCAAACACACGAAGCTTACCTTCTTTGCTAACAAGCTCCTGCGAATATGTTTTCGGTGCATTCAGATGCACATATAGATTTATTGGCTCGCAACTTTCGGTAACGGTGTCGCTGTTCTCCTTCTGCGCCTGTTCAATCATCTTTTCAGTATTATTCCCCACCACAATCGGGCTCTCCGGCGTTTTCTGACAGGCGGCCAAACCAGCCGCCTCCTCAGTAGCCCAACGAGCGGTCGATTATGCTGCCGTCAACAGCATTGATCGTGAGTAAGCTGATATAATCATCATCAAACAATATCCCTTCTTCTGTGTATGTACCCATAAAATCCCATACAGGTATAATTAGCCCAGTATCCTTTGAATTTCTCTCTTTAATACGCATCAATCCCAATTTTGCTTTGCGAACATCCATTTCGCATTTTTTCTCATATTCGTCATAGAAGTTGTTGACGACCGGGATCATACGAACAAATATATTTTGTATATCTGAAAATGGAAGAAGCTTGCAATTTGGTGTTACAGTATCCAATATTTCGTAGGGAGACCTGTAAACCAAGTTAGACACACCAGTTTCATCAACAAGCAGCCTCACATTTTCATATGTCCATGTTGGCGCGATAGCATCTGGGTTAAACTCGTTCCCATCGTCATTTGTATAGCTTATGGGGATACCCGTTATTGTGCGTGTGAATATAAACTCATAAGCGCTGAATCCATTCTTTGGGAATGTAAACGCCCGCCGCCCTGAGCAAACTAAGTTTTCGATTTCTAACTTTTCTATAGTCTGCATGGCCAGATCAAAAGCTTCTTCTGGAGTAAATCCGGTTTCCTCCGTTAAGTCATCTTCCTGCACAACATCTTCTCCCGATGCAGGAGTACCCGTGAAGATATTGGACAATGCTGCTCTGCGGTTTTCATCTTTGTAGTATTCTATGCTCTCGTATTCAATAAACAAAGATGATATCATGCCGTCATCCCGGGCTGCCATTAAGCTAATATAATTATCCGGGTTCAGTGGCTGAAACTGATGCGCGTATGGTACATATGCTTCCGATGCAGTTACGGCCTCTTGCATCAGCTGCGCAATGGCGTCATCAATTTCCTGAACCGATTCATATTTATCCAATTCACCGCTCTGCTTTAGTCTCTGTAAGGCTTCGATATCCTTTTGCAGCATCGCTTTGGTTGGCTGTATGTTCGCGGGGTCGAGAGGCGTGGCATCCTTTAACAGCACGTCGGCAAATCGCCTTGCGTCCTCCTCCGTAAAATGACCGCGTCCCACCCGCGTCGCAGGGAGCTGGTCCACCTGCGGAATTGAGACGGTTGCATCCACATTTACCGTAAGCTTCCCGCCTTTGCTGGTAAGCTGCATCTGCAGACGTTCAGGCACCTGTAGACTTTCCAGCAAGGATTGTTGGACCGGGCCGGATTGCCCGGCTTCTTCTATCAGGTTGTCCAGATCCTTCCCCACAACCAGCGGCGTTTCCGGCGTTTTCTGGCATCCGATCAGTATTCCCATAACCATTAGGGCAGTTAGGAGTAAGCAAATTGTACGCTTCATTTCTTCCACCTCTTTCATCGTGTTACTGTCATTATTATGGAAGCCGCCGCATCAAAAGTCGTTACCGTATGATTACCATATTATTACCGTTTGAACTGTACCCGGATGGTGGTGCCAATGCCTACGCTGCTCTCAATCATAAGCTCTGCGCCGTGGGCGCTGATAATCTCTTTCACCAGCGCAAGGCCAAGGCCACTGCCGCCCAGCTTCTTTGAGCGTGATTTGTCCACCACATAGAAAGGCTCGGTGATGCGCGCAAGCTCGCTTTCCTGGATGCCTATGCCGTTGTCGGACACTTCTATCACATCATCATAAGCCCGCATGGTGACGGCCTGCCCAGGGGCGGAGGCCTTGGAGGCGTTGTCCACAAGGTTGATCAGCACGGACTGCATCAGGTCTGCGTCCATGCTCAGAGTGTTCAGCTTGCATTCGGATATTAGGCGCGTATCCCGCTGGCGCAGGGTCTCCGCCATGCTTTCTTCCACCCGTTCAAAGAGCTGAGGGACGGAGGATGGCTTTAATTCGATATCCTGTTTCAGCGTGATGAGCTTCAGCAGCTTCTGTGTCATGCGCTCCAGCCATTTGCACTGGCGCTCTATGTAGGAAAGGGCGGTCTGCCTTTCCTCCTCGTCCATGTAGGCATTTTGCAGGGTGTCGGCGTTAAGTATCACGGTGGTAAGCGGCGTTTTGAACTCATGGGTCACGCCGCTAATAAACAACCTCTGCCGCTCGGCGGTCTCGGTGAGCTCGCCTATGTGGTTTTCCACCGCCTCCGCCATGCGGTTGAAGTCGTTTGCCAGTGCCCCTACTTCATCTTTGGAAAGGACGGTTGCTCGCTCCCCATAGCCGCCTGCGGCGATGCGCCCGGCAGCGGTTTTCAGCACCGCAAGGGGCTGCATGGATCGGCGTACCAACAGACCGATCAGCACAAAGCCCAGCAGGATACCCACGCCGCCGATCAGCGCAAACCGCCATACCATTCTTGTAATGCTCTCATATACCCCGGTGATGTCCTCCACTACATACACGGCATAACGTTCGTTCCGCACGTTCACGTTGCTGCCGGTGATAAGGATCTGCCGCCCGCTGATTTCCTCTTCGAACTGCTCCGCGTCATAACCCTTGATGGTGTACCGGCTCATGTCCACCGCCACGTTGGAATACAGGGTTTCACTGCCCTTCATCAGCACACAGGTGGAATCCGCAAAGCGGGAGAAGCAGTATTTGACCAGCGAGTATTCCACGGGCGCGGAGTCGGTTTCCTCCAGGTAATAATTGGACATCTCGGAGAAGGAGGCTGAGAGGTTCCGCTGCTTGTCGGAGGATTGCTGATAGGTGAGGTCAAGAATGCTTTGCTCTGCCTCACGGAGCAGCAGCCCGCCCATGAGCAGCACGATGGACGTGAGCACGGCGCTGCATATCAGGGATACCTTCTGCCACAGCTTCATCGCTTTTGCTCCTCCAATCGATAGCCCGCCTTGGAGATGGTGCGGATCATGTCCCCAAGCCCCAGCTTTTTTCGAAGATTTGCGATCCGCACATCCACGGTGCGAACATCGCCGAAGTAGTCTTCTCCCCATATTTCGTTGAGGATGTGTTCGCGGGTCACGGTGCGGTTTTTGTTCTTGATGAGCACCGTCAGCACATCGAACTCCAACGGCGGCAGCTCGATGCTCTCCCCGTCCTTAGTAACAGAGCGGTTCTCCACATCCACCGTGATGTTCCCGAAGTGATAGACCTGGTTCAACCGCCCGGTGCGCTTTAATACCTTCTCTATGCGCACCATCAGCGCAAGTATATCGAAGGGCTTCACGATATAGTCCTCCGCGCCGTCCATAAGGCCTTTAATTTCTGATGCGGAGTCCGTCTTTGCGGTCATATATATCACGGGAATATTATACTTCTCCATGTAGGAAAACAGCTCAAAGCCGTCGATGCCCGGCAGCATGATATCCAGCAGGGCCAAGTCGTAGGCGTGATTACTAATAATACTGCCAATGATATATTATTCGTTCAGCCAGATCTTCTTCGTAAAATTCACAGTTATCCAGAGCTCACTTTGATTAACTTGGAAACACACATATACGAAACAAAGCCTAAAACTACGCCAACAAGATTCAACAAAATATCATCAATATCGAAAACTCCAACATTAAGCAACTGCTGCGCAAGTTCGGCAGCACATATAGCTAAAAAAGCTATGCCGATAATAGCCCTCCTTTTTTTTATTTTCCAAGATAAAAAGAATGAAAACGGTGCGAATAGCAAAACATTAAAAATCATACTCCTAAAAAAATACAAGTCATGCGTTGCGATACTAATCTCTATTGCTTTGATAGTTGATACCAATGGGGTAAAATTAGGATGAATAGCGGAATAGTCATAATCTCGCCTCCCTCCACCGAATAAAACAAAAATCAAAATTGTAATATACAATGCGAAGCTGAAATACCATACTACATTTAGCGATGTCCATTTGATGCGCTTCTTAATATCGGATATATAAAGTATGTATGCGGCCAAAAATAACGGTGCAAAAACGAAAGCTGCAGTTTTCATTATTCGTATAAAAGGAACAAACGCACCATTCCAGTAAAATTCTATAAGCATTCGCGGTGTACAATATAGAGCCAATGTAAATAAAAAGGCTACAACAAACATCATTATATTGGATTTTAATTTATTTCTGTTTTCTTCGATTCTCACGGCTAATCCACCTTTCTTCGTTTGGAAATAATACCTATAAGTGCCGAGCAAAAGCAAAGCGCTGCAGCGGGAGCAAAGCTTGTAATATTAATCGGTAAAGCACCATTGAAAAGCAGCATTTGCGCTAAATAAGCTAATCCACTTGTAATCACAGCCACTATGCATCCTATTAAAGCGATTCGTTCTTTACCCATCAGTTTAGGTTTGTTTACGAACAACCATTTCATATATAGAAGCACTCCTGTTACTCCGAACACAGTAATTAGCATCAGAATCTGGGGACTTGACATTTTATGAATCAACGCTGTCAAGAGAAATATTTTTTGATTTCGTCCAATGCCACTTAAATAAAATTTAGGTATATCAAATTTGGATGCAATCCCTCGCATGTATATTATGCATTCAGGTATTTGGTCTTTATCATCTATCAGGAATAGGCCGTTAATTTTTTGTGATGCAAGTGAGACTTGAAACACGGCATCATCAAAAGTATCAGCCTTATAATTAATATCTAATGAAGGCATTAGAATATAGTTATCAATGTTCAAATAATCATTGTTATGAAAAACAAAAGTGTTCTTACTCATTATGCCAACAACATTCAGTATAACAGTTTTATTCAGGTATTCAACGGTAATTGTACTCCCCACCGGATAGTATTGATGATAGTTCCACCCTAATAAGCAGTTAATACTATTCTTTGCCGAATTCCATCTGTAATCAGATTGAGTAAGTATCTCGCCTTCATCTACGCGAATCGAGAACTCGGCGAACACGTTATTGCTGACTTGCACTGCATTAATAAACCCAACATTGTTTTTACCAGATTCGGCTAGCTCATTATAACTGTATCTAAATGAAGCATCATCTGGAAATTCCAAATCAGAAGAATATACAGGTTGTTTAATTATTTCATAGTAAGAAAAATGATTTTGTGTTGCCAAATCATTCGAAAGAGACAGTAGCTCTTGACGTTTCAAATCGTCGTGGAAATATCGTAATAGTTGGTCTTTTTCAATTTGGTCGTAGATTTGTATAACATATCTGTCAAACTTTAGCTTGTCTATATGCTCTTCAATATTGTATTCACTTATATTTATTAATAAAATAGATAAACCACAAGTAAATAACACAACGAACCATTGTGCAAATATGAGGAGTCCTTTTTTTATCGTCATAACAGATTTTCCTACTTTCATCTCATATTGATTTTCGTCAAGGAGACAAACGCTCCTTGACGATTGATGAGCTAGTAATATGTAATTACGATTTACATTAGTATACGCCACCCCACGCTGATCGGAGGTACAGTGTTGCCGCATTTTCCAACATGGATGTTTGGGCTGTAACTAGGTTGTAGCCATATACGCGACCGGAGTCACCCAGCCAACCTTCTTCGCTATGCCCATCTTTGACAAACCAAACCCTGGTATAGTGGTATTTTGTTTGGTTGGGGTTTGCTTTTAAATAAACATCGGTTGAGGAGTATCCCCTTATCCAACCAGTAGACGGATATGTCTTCCAAGAATCGTGTAGTACAATATATCCATTAGGAGTTTCAGTTTCAATTACCGCAAAAGCAGTCGATGCAATTGCCATAATCATCATGAAAACTAAAACTAAAGCAACTATTTTTTTCATAACTTCCTCCTCAAAAATCTTATGGTTGTCTTTCTTTACAAATACTGTTGATACTTAGGTAACTCATTCAATACGTCATCGCTAAAGGCTATAGGAAATCCGTCAGTTTATTGTTTGTAGGTTGTTTTACTTATTTGCAATCATAGGCATCCCTCCTTGACCGCTGGGTCACAGACGGCTTTTGAATTGAGATTCAGCAATCTCTGCTATATAGACACCTGAGGAGGTGGTAAATCTGTCATGAAAATCCAAAATAAATAAAAATATATTTTTGAAATTGGCGAAAGATTTCCTTAAGTTGGGGTGTCATATAAACAGCGGTTCAACCGCAAATACATTTTAGGAGGCTTCTATATGAAGAAAAGAATACTTTCCCTTGTGCTTATCCTTATCATGTGCCTTTCAATCTGTACCGCAGCTTTAGCCGCAACCCGCCAGGCCGGCGGGCGCTGCTATATGAACAACACCGGGCGCTCGGTATCTTTCAGCGGATATTCCACGTCCGCTCAAACAGAGGACACCATAGGCATAACAGTAATTCTCTGGGAACAGCGAGGGACTACCTGGTATGAAGTAGCGAGAGCTTCCAGCCAGCTAAGAAATACTGACTATGCAGATGCGTCAGGAACAAAAACCGTAGATGGCGGACACTACTATAAGGTTACTGGTACGCATACTTCTTCAAAAAATGGCACGAGCTATTCCGTAACATCAGAAACTTCCAGCAAATGGATTCCGTAATAATAAAGATTAAACATGAAAACAGGCTGCCAGCTGCGGCAGCCTGTTTGTGTTTTAACTCACATATTTTAAGTTCATTATAACTTCTTTCAATTCTTCAACGGATAACATTGTGCTGCTTATATTTAAATCATGCCCCGTGTCAAATGCTTCTGCATACACCGTACCGTCCTCCATTGTTGACAAATATGCTTTAATCCCAATTGTCAGCTCTATTGTATTTATGCTGTCTTCTGTTGTGCTATTGGCCCCACTCCAGAGTGCAGAATCATTATAAAGGGACTGCACAACAGCATATTTTTTTCCATCGGTTCGGGTATATTTGCTCCTTATAACAAGTGCATCATCGCCGACTATGTGTACCGAGAACGATAACAGGACGTCGTCACTGCCGCCCGGAATTACGACCTGCCTCCCGGTAGCTTCTGCAACAGCCTCCAGGCTTTCAAACTCTGCGGGGAGCGCCGCAAAATCGATTGGTTTCACATACCCCGTGGTGCCTTCATTGCGGGACAATAGAGAGCCGTCAAATACGCTGATAATGACATTGTAGAGTCCTTTTGCCAATGCAGCGCCTGCTTCCGTCATGGTGAAAAAGCCAAATACAATCAATAGCACCGACAGACATACCAATCCCCTGCGCAGAGCGAAAGAGCGTCCTCTACTCACGGTGCTAAAAAGTGTTTTTTCTGATGATATGGTTACATTGGAGACAGGTTCAGGTATACCAAGCTCAACTCTCGCCTGACGGAGCACTTCATGCCCGTCAGGAATTTCCCTGCCTCGGAGCAGGGCTTTTGCTTCGCGCATGGACAGCAATCCATTCTTCCTGTGGAAGAACGGATGCGCTGCGGCCAGCCTCTTCGTTCTATACCATATTATCTTTTCGCTTATTTTACTCATTGCTTTATACCTTTCACAGCAGAGTTAAAATATCGATATGCCGAAGCATATGAGGCGCATTTTTTGCTAAAGCATCACGCATACGTTTGAGCCGCAATGAAACAGCGTTTGGCGTTAGGCCCAACTTTCTGGCGATGGTTTCTATGGGCACACCATCAAGGTAGTGTTCCATAAATACCTGGCGCATTTCAGGGCTGTACTTTTGTAAATGCGCTTCGATCGATATTACCCACTCTACATAATCATATGCAACACCGGAATCGGGATGGCGGCATATTTCAGATAGAATCACAGGATCATGAGCCGCCGATCTGGACTCCTTTCGCAGGTAATTCAGCGTTGCGCGATAGATGCACTGTGTTACATATGCGCCAGGATGCCTCAAGTCCCTCAGTTCATCCTGCTTTGTAAGCAGGGTAACTGCTACGTTATGCAGAATATCCTGCGCCCTGTCTACGTCTTTGATCATCATGACCGTACATAGCATTAAATGCCTGTAATTCCTCTCAAAATACTTGATGATGTCCAAACCGTCCCTCCTGTGCAGGTTAGGAATAAGTAACAGTACGCGCGCCGGAATACATCATCTGCTTTATAGACACCGTAGCCGGCAAAAATCTTTCGCAGCACATTTATTTTTGTATGGAAGCGCTTGAGCATACTGACACATTTATTATGACACACCAGAAAGGAAAAATCTGTCACAAATCTCCAAAATATATCATTTTGCAAAGAACAGCGGGCGTTTCAGCCCCGCTGTTCTCCACTTTTATGTCGGACAAATTCCTGATTCACTTCAGCGATGAACTCGTCAAAGGGCTGAAACCCTCGTGAGAGGGCTTCCTCCGCTTCGGCAAACGAAGCTGCTGTATGACCATCCAGCGCCCTCAGCAGTTCCTCAAACCATTTCTCTTCACACATAAAGCAATCATCTCCTGACCCATTAGTTTTATGCGGCGTTATTAAGCATCATGCTGTGCTCTTTTGCTTCACGCGAAGTTAGCTTTAAGAGATGTTTTAAGTTACTTCAAGCTAATTTTCAATCAAATGTGGGTACGCTAAGCTAATAAATATAGGAGCAAAGATATGAACTGTGAGCAGGAATTAACCGCCTTGCGGGAAGCTATCCGCAACGAGCGCAAAAACAAAAGGATTACGCAGGAAGAGCTGGCCGAAATGCTGGAAGTATCGCCAACTCATGTGAAGCACATAGAAAGCGGCCATCGCAAGCCGTCCATAGAAATACTGTTTGGGCTTGCGAAGATCCTGAACATATCTTTGGATGGAGTCGTTTTCCCAAAGAATGAGACGCCACATGACGCCACGCGCGGAAAGATCGAGCGCCTGCTGGACGTATCGGACGAATCGTCCCTGCAATTCATTTTGAGTGTACTGGAAGCGCTGCGCGAAAAGGAACAGACTGGCGTCAAATAGCCGTCATCTTGCCATTTGCATCTCAAAGGAGCCGCAAAGCCGCGCTCCTTTCTTGTAGCATGCGCGTTTCTTTTTCGGTGGGCTCGTGAAAATCCGGGACAAGCATGAGACGCAGATATCCTTCATATGCCGAGATGACCGTATCCCGCAATGCCTCCGGCGTATCGCAATGGGTCACGTTGAACCATTCCCGCTCATCTTCATCCCACTCCATGACCACATATCCATGGCGGGTTATCAGCACTTCGCAGATTTCCGCCTGAATGACCGGTTCAAAACAGTCCAGGACGTTTTCAAAAGACAGCATTGTAATCTTCCTTTCTAAATGCCTTATGTATCACACTGTAATCATTCCTGGGCGAAGTTGCAAAGGTGCAAACCAGAGATTGCTTGCTTTCAATCAATGAGCTGCGCCGTCACGACGCATTTCCCCGGCGCATTCCCGCTATATCTGAAAGGATAGCAGGTCACCAGCACAAGCGTTTTGCCATCCACAGTAGGAAGCCGCAAATCGTCGGTACTTTCGTAAATTGTGATGTCCGAAACGGTGTACGTGTAGACCGTGCCTTCGTCCATCGTGACGGTAATGGCATCGCCGCGCTCAACCTTTTCAAGCACCTTAAGGTGATTTCGGTTGCGGTGGCCATAGACCACGCACATGCCCTCTTTGCCGGGAAGTGCCGAGGTCGGAAGCCAGCCCGGTGTCTTATTGAGCGTTGCTTCTTCCACGCCGTATGCGATGGAGATGGTATCGTTCAGAATATCCAGCGTAAAGAAGCATTCGCCCTCCTGCTTTGGGGAAGGCGCTGCCGGCGGCGAGGGAGCGGGGCTTTCGATTGTCTCCGACATTGGTATTGGCCGAGGAGTAGCAACAGGTGAAGACAGGGGAATGGGAAGCTCCGTGTGCACAACTTCAGGCGTGGATATTGGTTTAATCTCGACGAAAGTATCATCGTTTTCGTGCGGCGTAAATACAATGGCACCGAATATTATAATCGAAACGGAGAGAGCAGCAAGTAATGCCGTTCTTTTGATATTCTGCCTTTTCATTTTATTTCCTTTCTGTCAGTTGGTCGGTCTGCCGAAGCATACCCATTCCCATTCAGAGCCGTTCTTGCCCCAATGTTTTCGTATCTGCACGCTGTTGTTGCCGCCTGTGCTGTCGATGAGGAACTCGCCGTTGATGTATATGGCAACATGATGTATCTGCATCCATCGTTTGCAGCGACCTGTGCCGCAGCGCCGGATATCCGTGCAATAACCCTCGCCGCGGGAAGCGTCCTTCCGTGCAAAGAAGATAAGGTCGCCCGCCTGAAGCTGTGATGAGCCGGTGAACAGTACGCCCATATTCCTACACTTCTGCGCCATGCCCGTAGAGGTCAGCCCGTTCATGGAGGACAGAACGCAATCACGGTATGCCGCCCGTACCAGGCCGGAACAGTCCATACTGGAATAACTGCGCCCGATGTACCGTTTTGCCGCCTGCACTATCTGCGCGCCCAATTCGTTCGGCGGGAGGTCGGGATTGATGTCAAGGCCAAAGCCATACTCGCCTCCATCTCCCACAGTATCGCCAAGCAGCTCCGCAAAGAGCGGGTAATAATCGGGACGCATCAGCTCGGCGAGCATTTCGTTCTGGTCAGTGTTAAAGCGGTACATATCCGCGCCGTCGCGGTAGTCCATGCTCGACACATTGACGTAGATATACAGTGTGGTCTTGCTTTCTGTCATGGGATTGCCGTTCTCGTCAAGAATAATTGCGCCGTATTCATCGGTGATGATAGTCGTTTCGGCTTCTGATTCCGTGCGGTAGGAAACACTGTTCATATCGTGGAATATTTCTTTTAACCGCTCAATGTTTTCTAGCGTCATCGTGGTAACATCGGAGGGATTTTCCGCGTCTGCGCCAACCTTTATGGCATACACGCCCACCACATTCGCCCAATTGGGTACGGGGCTTTCGGCTCCCTCCATATCGCCCTCATAGATGACCTCCACAACACTCGCACCGCTTTGTGAGGACAGTTCTGATATATTGTTTTGCATCTCGCTTTGAAACTCGGCATTGATACTCTCTATGACATCGGTCATTGGCTTACCGTCGTCAGCAGATTCGTTCGCGGAAAACACACCGAACATGGCAAGCAAAGCAATCACAAGCACTACAGCGATGATGATAACAACAGCCACCCAGCCTCCTGCCGCGATAGCAGCGATAAGCGCCTTTACTGCCGCAATGAGTGCCTTTACAAATGCGGCAACAGCTTTTGCCGCTGTCGCAGCTGCTTTCGCTGCGGCATGTGACGCGCGCGCCGTCACCTGCGCTGCTTTTGCGGCAGCCTGCGCGGTTTTCTGCGCCGTTTTCGCCGCCTGTTGCGTGGTCTTGACCGTTTTTTCGGCGGTCTTTACGGTCTGCTTCGTCGTTTTCACGGTGCGCTGTGCCGTTTTGACCGTGCCTTTTGTGGCGATCTTGGCTGTGTTCGCGCTTTGCTTAACGGTCCGCTGTGAAGCCTGCCGCACCCTGCGGGAACTTTGGACACTTTGGCGAACACGTTCCCGCCCTTGTCGCGTGGCGTTGC
>OHHI01000937.1_pt1 | contig 13138 bp, 16 predicted proteins | sample 1568001 | NCBI WGS metagenome assembly OHHI01 (sample SAMEA3879506, study PRJEB24766) | human gut metagenome | biome: human-associated habitat; feature: feces | place: USA | collected 1985/1987
AGTTTGGACAGTACGGAAATAATGCGCTGCTGATTGAAACAGAATTTGGCGATGAACGTATGATTAATGGATATTTTATCCTGATGCCTGAGGAAGAGTCCTATGCAAAGATTTTATCCTCTCTTGGAATTCAGTTATAGAGGAGATCGTAGAATATGGGAGAAGTGATCAAGGTTGGAATGGCAGACCTGAAAACTGCAAAAGCTCCGAATACACTCACGACACTGGGGTTGGGTTCTTGTATCGGATTAACACTTTATGATCCGGTGACGAAAATCGGTGGATTGGTACATTATATGCTGCCAGACAGCACAAAATTAAAAAATAATACCAATATTGCAAAATTCGGGGATACCGGAATCCGTGAACTTTTAAGACAGATTCTGGCTTTGGGAGCAAATCAGAGAAGACTTGTGGCAAAGATCGCGGGGGGTGCATGCATGTTTGAAACGAGCGGACTTTCGTCTGTGGGAAATGTAGGCGCACGCAATGCGGAAGAAGCAAAAATTATTTTGAAAGAATTAAGGATCCCGCTGATCGCGGAGGATACCGGTTTAAATTACGGACGTACGGTAGAACTGGATTGTGAGACCGGAGATTTCAGAATTAAATCGGTGGGAAAAGAAATTAAAGTAATATAGAGGGACAGAAGATGAAAACCAATGGTGTACCGGCTATTATTATGTTGGCGGCAGGGTTTATTGACTGTGTGATTGCAATTCTTACGCACATGTCACTTTGGAATTTTACAAGACAGCTGTTACTGGTACTTGTCCTGTTTTATGTGATCGGTTGTGTGGTAAAAATGATCATTGACCGAAACTTCAAGGATATGGAAGATGACCAGAACGGGGAAGAAATGGGAGAGTCTAAAGAGGAGCAGGAAGCGGAAGGCTCTGGGGAACAGGAAAATACTGAACAGGCCAAAGATGCACAGGAGCAGTCGCAGGAGCAGCCGGAGGTTCAGGAGGAACAACAAACAAAGTAATTAACCGGGGCGGAATGATGTAGATGAAAACTGCGGATAAAGAAAAACTCTGGGATGCGTATCGTCAGAAGAAAACGCAGGAGACCAGAGAACAGCTGATAATTGAATATGCGCAGCTTGTAAAACTCGTAGCGGGAAGACTCAGCATGTATCTTGGACACAATGTGGAATATGATGATCTGGTCAGTTATGGGATTTTCGGACTGATTGACGCAATTGATAAATTTGATCTGGAAAAAAATGTAAAATTTGAAACATATGCGAGTTTGCGGATTCGTGGTGCTATTTTAGACCAGATTCGTAAAATGGACTGGATTCCAAGAAGTGTCCGGCAGCGACAGCGCAAAATTGATGAAGCGATGAAACAGATCGAGATGAGGACCGGTAAAACAGCTTCGGATGAAGAACTTGCAAAGCAGCTGGGGCTGACGGATGAGGAACTGTGCAGCTGGCAGACACAGCTTAAGGTGACCAATGTTGTGTCTTTGAATGAATTTGAAGAAAACGGTTCGGAGCCAATGATTGATTCGGCGCATCCGGTCCGGTTTTCACAGCCGGAAGAAGTGGTGGAGGAAGCAGAATTAAAAGAAAAACTGGCGGAATCCCTGGAACTTCTGACGGAGAAAGAGCGGCGCGTTATTGAACTTTATTATTATGAAGATATGACCCTAAAAGAAATCAGTAAAATATTGGAAGTGTCAGAATCACGTATTTCCCAGTTACATACCAAAGCATTAAACAAGATGCGTAAAAAAATGGGTGTTTATATGAATATTCTGACGGAGTAGGAGCGGATCTATGGCAATTGCACCAATCAATTATGCTACGATACAGCGTACCGCAGACATCGAGACATTTAAAAACCAGCAGGATACAAAACCGATGGTGGATCAGCAGAATATTCAGGTGCAGGTGGATCACAGGGAGGATGTTCTGCATCATCAGGTCATCCATCCGGAAGAAAATGAGCAGCTGGATAATCACACGGATGCCAGGGAAGAAGGAAAAAACAAATATAAAAAACAGGGATCTGTGAGAAAAAAAACAAACAAAGAAACGAAGCGGACGGGTGGCAATCCGGTTGGCGGCAGTTTTGATATGAAAATCTGAGGGAAAATATATGACGGGTGTGGAAATTACACTGATTCTGGTTGGAATCATTTTTGTTCTCGTAAGCTTTTTTGTTCAGGAAAAACTTACCCCGAAAGATGTACAGGAGATAACCAGATTAAGTGAGAAGGAATTAAAGATTATTGTCGAGCGGGAACTGAAAAATGCAAATGACAAGGTAGAAGATGCAATCGATGCAGTGGTAGAACAGTCCCAGGAGAATGCCAAGCGTCTGATGGAAAAAGAAACGAATGAGAAAATTATGGCAATCAACGAATATTCCAATACGGTGATTGAATCAATGAATAAAACGCATAATGAAATTCTCTTTTTATATAATATGCTCAATGACAAGCATACGGAACTGACCGGGCTTGCATCGCAGCTACAACAGTTTTCGGAGCAGGTAAAACATACACAGGATGAAATGATGACACATCTGACGGAAACGGTAAAAGAGCCTGAACTGGCAAGAACGGAAGTGTCAGAGCCTGTGGAGGAACAGCCGCAGCAGATTTCACCAAAAGCATCTGTGGCAGAGGAAACCGATAACGGAAGCTTCAACGATCAGGTACTTGCACTTCATCAAAACGGAGTGTCTGATGTGGAAATTGCCCGTAAGCTGGGACGGGGGCTTGGAGAAGTGAAGCTGGTGATCGGATTATACAAAGGGGAAGATGTCAGTGAGATTTAAATATTATTTACGTGGCTGCGGACTTGGAATTCTGGTTGCCTCGCTGGTATTTATTGTATCGTTACATGCACACGGCGGAGCAATGTCGGATGAAAAAGCTATGCAGAGAGCTTCGGAACTTGGAATGATCATGCCGGATGACACACAGACGCAGGAAGCAGAAACGCAGACAACAGAACTTCCGGTAAAGGAAACGAATCTTCCGGATACACAAAGAACGACACAGGCAGTGACACAGAAGGTTCCGCAGAACGATACACAAAAACAGACGGAGCGTGATACTTCTTCGGAACAGAATGACACATCAAAAGAGTCGGAGAAAAAGGCGGAAGAAAAGAAAAAAACACAGGACTCTCAAAAGAAAGAAGAAGAGAAGAAAAAAGCGCAGGAGACCGAGAAGGAAGAAACAAAAAAGGAAAAAGTCTCCATTACAATAAAAGGCGGAGAAGTGTGCAGGGAGATTGCACAGGATCTGCAGGAGAAAGGACTTGTCAAGGATGCGGAAGATTTCCGCAAATATATGCAGGATCACAATTATGCAAGATATATCCGTGTGGGGACATTTACGCTGGAAAAGGGAATGAACTATAGCGAGATTGCGAAAGTACTGACAAAAAAATAGTATAATAAAGCTTGCATGAAAGCCTTTGGTATGATATAATGCCAAAGGCTTTAAATTTTATTAAACACATGTATGGAGGCTGCCGGTGCCGGATCTACGATTTTCCGGTGGCAGACTAATAGGAAGTACATGGAAGAAATCAACCAAACGGAGGTAATTAAAATGAGCGTAATTTCTATGAAACAGTTACTTGAGGCAGGTGTTCATTTCGGACATCAGACAAGAAGATGGAACCCTAAAATGGCTCCATACATCTACACAGAGCGTAACGGTATCTACATCATTGACTTACAGAAGTCTGTTGGCAAGGTAGATGAGGCATATGATGCAATTTCCGATATCGCTGCTCAGGGTGGTACCATTCTTTTCGTTGGTACAAAGAAGCAGGCACAGGATGCTATTAAGACTGAGGCAGAGCGTTGCGGAATGTACTATGTAAATGAGAGATGGTTAGGTGGAATGCTTACAAACTTCAGAACCATCCAGAGCCGTATTGCACGTCTGAAAGAAATCGAGACCATGTCTGAAGATGGAACATTTGATGTTCTGCCAAAGAAGGAAGTTATTGCACTGAAAAAAGAGTGGGATAAGTTAGAGAAGAACCTTGGCGGAATCAAGGATATGAAGAGAATTCCTGACGCTATCTTTATCGTAGATCCTAAGAAGGAGAGAATCTGCGTACAGGAAGCACAGTCTTTAGGAATCACACTGATCGGTATTGCTGATACAAACTGTGATCCGGACGAGTTAGATTATGTAATCCCAGGTAATGATGATGCAATCAGAGCCGTTAAGCTTATCGTTTCCAAGATGGCAGATGCTGTTATCGAGGCAAAGCAGGGAACTGAGGAAGTTGCTGCAGAAGCTGCTGAGGAGACAGTAGAAGAATAATTTTTGCATAATCATTCGAGAATTGGAGGAAAAAAAGATGGCAATTACTGCTGCTATGGTTAAGGAACTGCGTGAGATGACAGGCGCAGGCATGATGGATTGTAAGAAAGCTCTGACAGAGACAAACGGAGATATGGATGCCGCTGTTGACGTTTTGAAAAAAAGCGGTGCAGCCAAGATGGAAAAGAAGCAGAGCAGAATCGCTGCGGAAGGTATCGCAAGAGTTGCAGTAAACGGAAATGTTGCTGTTGTAGCTGAGGTTAACTCAGAGACAGATTTCGTTGCTAAAAATGAAACATTCCAGGAGTTTGTTCAGACAGTTGCAGATACAGCACTTGCTTCTGATTTAAACGGTGGAGCAAACGGCGAAGATATCGAGGCACTTCTTGCTACAAACGGACTCAGTGATCTGCTTGTTGAGAAGACAGCAACAATCGGAGAGAAGTTATCTGTGCGCAGATTCGCAAAGGTAACCGGTGATGCTGTTGCTTCTTATATTCACGGTGGCGGAAGAATCGGTGTTGTTATCGCTGCAGACGGTGCATCTGATGATGCTGCAAAAGAGGCTCTTACAAACATTGCTATGCAGGTTGCTGCAATGAACCCACAGTATATCAGCAGAAACGATATTTCCGCTGAGGAACTTGCAAAGATCAAAGAGATCACAATTGACAGTGCATTAAATGATGCAACAACTCTTCCAAAGCCTATCTTAAACAAGTTACTGGACAAGGCAATCGGCGAGAAGGTATGGAGTGATGAGGATATCAATAACTTCGAAGAGCATAAGAGCAATATGAATTATGTCTGGAATTTCCTTTCCGATGCTGCAAAGGTTCAGCTGGGTGAGCTGGCTATGGCAGATAAGGCATCTATCACTGCTGAGAAGATGTTCGGCGGTCTTGTAGAAGGTCGTGTATCCAAGCAGTTAAAGGAGATCTGCCTTCTTGATCAGACATACGTTAAGGCGGAAGATGGCAAGCAGTCCGTAGCTAAGTATCTTGAGTCTGTTTCCAAGGATCTTAAAATCACCAAGATGATTCGTTTCGAAGTTGGCGAGGGTATGGAAAAGAAACAGGAAGATTTCGCAGCAGAAGTTGCTGCACAGATGAACGCATAATCCGTTCACAGAGTCAAGCTGTGTGAAAACACAAAAGGAGTCGTGGTTTTGGAAAAATAAAGAAACCGTGGCTCCTTTTTTATAACAATTTTACAACAACAGGGAATTAAATCTTTACAAGTTTTCAAAATATGTTAAAATAGAAAAGGATATTTCCCGGTGGAGGAACAGGATGAGTACAAAAGATTCAGAAGCTCTGGAGCAGCAGCGCCAGAGGAGAAATCGCATCAACCGTATGAAAACGGGAATCATTGTGACGATTACGGTATGGATGCTTGTCTCACTGTTGGCAATTATCCTTCTGACGGTGCAGGTAGCACGTTTGAGCAGCCATGTAAAGAGACTGGAGAAAGCGGGACAGACAACCGTTTCGCAAAATATTCCGGATTCTGAAAATGTGCAGGCTGCGGATACAGAAAGCAGTGGGCAGGAGACACAGAAATCTGCTTACGATAAAGTTGTGACGGGGATTGATTCCGAGGACAATATGGCAAAAGAGGGAGATGCACATAAAGTATATCTTACTTTTGACGGCGGACCGGATGAAAATACGGACAAGATTCTCGACGTATTGGATAAATACGGAGTAAAAGCAACTTTTTTCGTAGTAGGGGATGATTCCAAGGATATGCAGGAGGTCTATAAGAGGATTGTAAAAGATGGACATACACTTGGAATGCATTCCTTTTCCAACAAATACAGTACAATATATGCCTCCACAGAGGCATTTGAACAGGATTTTGATAAGATTTCCTCATATCTGAAAGACGTTACGGGAGTCAATAGTCTCTATTATCGTTTTCCAGGAGGAAGCAGCAATGAGATCAGCAATGTAAATATGGCTGAATTCGTTCGTGTCTTAAATGAAAAGGGAATTACATACTTTGACTGGAACGTTTCCGCAGGAGATACTTCATCGGATTATACGGTGGATGATGTTGTGACAAATGTGACAGAAGGAGTAAAAAGATACAAAACCTCGGTTGTGTTATTACACGACGGAGATGACAAGTCAACAACGGTAGAGGCTCTGGAACCTTTGATTCAGAAACTGCAACAGATGAAAGCTGAGATTCTGCCGATTGATGAAAATACAAAAGTCATTCAATATATCAAGGCAGATAGTGTTGAATAAATATGAGTGGAGGAAGCACGATGGGATTATTTAAAGATTTTAAGGATGATTTTTCCCAGGCAGTCAATGAAATGATGCCGGGAGCAGACGTTCCGGGAAAAGAAAACAAGACAGAAGATCTGGTAGTTAACACTCTGGGAGAAGATGTGGATGTAAAATCCGAATTATCCAAACTGGATGGTTTACTGGAGCAGGTACAAAAGGATGACGGGTCTGATACACAAAAGTTAGAGTCGGAGCTTCCACCAATTCACAAAGAGGATAAAAAACCGGTGATCACACCAGCTGTGGATCCGGTAATCAATACATTTAATGAGGAGAAAAAAATTATGAGCGACACAACAATGGAAACCCCAAAGCCAACAGCACCAGTGATGAATAACAAAGTGAATCCGGATGCAGTTTCAGATGAGACATCTGTTATAACCGCAGGAACCGTTCTGACCGGTGATATCGCGTCTGACGGATCATTTGATATTCAGGGAACCATCAATGGAAATGTAACCTGCAATGGTAAGCTGGTTGTAACCGGAACGATTAACGGAAACAGTGCAGCTTCAGAGTTTTTTGCTGATGTGGCAAAAGTAGAGGGAGAAGATCGGAGCCGGTTCTGTGATCATTGGTAATATTGCAGCAGCTTCTGCAGTTATTGCTGGTGCGATCAAGGGTGATATTGATGTACAGGGACCTGTTGTTGTTGATACATCTGCAGTGGTAATGGGAAATATCAAATCCCGTTCCGTACAGATTAATAACGGTGCAGTAATCGAAGGTTTCTGCTCTCAGTGCTATGCTGATATTGATGTGCAGGGACTTTTTGACGGAAAGTAAAATCAATCATAGGAGACAGATACGATGAAACGTATTTTATTAAAACTCAGTGGAGAGGCATTGGCCGGGGACAAGCATCATGGATTTGATGAGCCGACAGTTACGGTTGTTGCAAAGCAGGTAAAGCAATTGGTAGATGCAGGTGTACAGGTTGGTATTGTCATCGGAGGAGGCAACTTCTGGAGAGGACGTACCAGTGAGACGATCGACCGTACAAAAGCCGATCAGATCGGTATGCTTGCTACGGTTATGAACTGTATTTATGTGTCAGAAATTTTCCGTTCCGTTGGAATGATGACTTCCGTGCTTACTCCGTTTGAGTGCGGATCTATCACAAAGTTATATTCCAAGGATCGTGCAAATAAATATTTTGCACATAACATGGTTGTATTTTTTGCAGGTGGTACCGGACATCCATATTTCTCAACAGATACGGCAACGGTACTTCGTGCGGTAGAGATTGAAGCAGATGGAATTTATCTTGCCAAGGCAATCGATGGTGTATATGACAGCGATCCGAAAGTAAATCCATCCGCTAAGAAATATGATCAGGTTTCCATTCAGGAAGTCATTGATAAAAAACTTGCGGTCGTTGATCTGACAGCATCCGTAATGTGCATGGAAAACCACATTCCAATGTATGTATTCGGACTTGGTGAAACGAACAGCATTGTAAACGCGGTAAACGGCCAGTTCAACGGAACTGTCGTTACTGTGGACTAGGAGGATATAGTATATGGACGAGAGATTACAGATTTTTCAGGATAAAATGGAGAAATCCCTTGCCAATTTAAATGAGGAGTTCGCGGGAATCCGTGCAGGACGTGCGAATCCGCATGTGTTGGACAAACTTCGTGTTGATTATTACGGAACACCGTCTCCGATTCAGAGCGTTGCAAATGTCAGTGTTCCGGAGCCGAGAATGATTCAGATTCAGCCATGGGAAGCATCTATGGTAAAAGAAATTGAAAAAGCCATTCTCAGTTCGGATCTGGGAATTAACCCGACGAATGACGGAAAACTGATTCGTCTGGTATTTCCGGAACTGACCGAAGAGCGAAGAAAAGAGCTGGCAAAAGATATTAAGAAAAAAGGTGAGGGTGCCAAGGTCGCTGTGAGAAATATCCGCAGAGATGCGATGGATCATTTCAAAAAAGTAGGCAAGGCGGAGGATATTTCCGAGGACGAGATCAAGGATCTCGAAGACGGAATCCAGAAACTGACCGATCAGTATGTTGCACAGATTGACAAGGCTGTGGATGCCAAGTCGGATGAAATTCTTACAGTATAAGATGTTTAAGGGACATAAGCCTGTGGCTATGTCCCTTTTTCACTTGCAGGAAAGAGGGGAACAAGATTGATGAAAATTCCAAAACATGTGGCGATTATACTCGATGGGAATGGAAGATGGGCAAAAAGCAAGGGTATGCCACGCAATTATGGACATACCGTTGGCGCAAAGAATGTAGAAACGGTTTGTCAGGCTGCAGATGAGCTTGGAATTGAGTACCTGACACTGTATGCATTTTCCACGGAAAACTGGAATCGTCCGGACAGCGAAGTGGCTGCACTGATGAAACTGCTGGAGAGTTATTTGAAAAACTGTATCCGCACGGCAAATAAAAATAATATGCGGGTACGTGTGATTGGGGAACTTTCCAGATTATCCGAAAGTTTTCAGAAAAAGATTCAGGAACTGGAAGAAGTTTCCGCGGCAAATACGGGACTGAATCTGACCATTGCCATCAATTATGGAAGCCGGGATGAGATGCTTCGGGCCATGAAGCATATGTTTACTGATATAAAGAATGGCAGAATCGCGGAGGAGGAAATCAATGAGAAAATCTTTTCCGGATATCTGGATACAAGGGAACTTCCAGACCCGGATTTACTGATTCGTACAAGTGGAGAGCAGCGGCTTTCCAATTATCTGCTGTGGCAGCTTGCGTATAGCGAATTTTATTTTACGGATGTTCCGTGGCCGGATTTTCATAAAAAAGAATTGGAATTAGCTGTGGAAGCGTATAATAAACGAGACAGACGCTTTGGCGGACTTAAGGAGGAAGAATAGGATGTTTAAAACGAGACTGTTAAGCGGAATCGTGCTGGTAATTCTGGCTCTGTTTTTGATTATTTCAGGCCATGAAATTTTATTATTTGCAACACTTGCCATTTCCTGTATCGGAATGTTTGAATTATATCGCGTGTTCAAGATGGAAAAGACCGTTCTGGCAGGCGTTGGATATCTGGCGGCAATCGTTTATTACTGTAATTTACAGTGGAAGTTTCTGCCGGATCTTATGATTTTATTTATGGCATTTTTGATTCTGTTAATGTTTGTATTTGTATTTGCATATCCGAAATTTCATGCAGATCAGGTGATGGCAGCATTTTTTGGATTCTTCTATGTAGCGGTCATGCTTTCTTATGTATATCAGATCCGTACGCTGGAGAGAGGGTTATATCTTGCCTTTCTTGTATTTTTATGTTCGTGGGGATGCGATACCTGTGCATATTGCGTCGGAATGCTGATCGGAAAGCACAAGATGTCGCCGAAACTCAGTCCGAAAAAATCGGTAGAGGGTGCAGTGGGAGGTGTGGCAGGTGCTGCGCTTCTGACCGCTTTATATTGTTTTATTTTCCGTAGCCCGATGCATCTGGAACGTGGAGAAATTGTAATTCTTGCTGTGATTGCGGCAATTGCCGGACTGATTTCCATGGTAGGGGATCTGACAGCTTCTGCCATCAAAAGAAATTATGATATCAAGGATTACGGAAAGCTGATTCCCGGTCATGGAGGAATTCTCGACCGGTTTGACAGCATGATTATTACTGCACCAATCATTTATTTCCTGGCGCTTCATATGCTGTAAGAGGTGAACGATGAAAAAGATAGCAATTTTGGGATCGACAGGGTCCATTGGAACACAGACACTTTCTGTGATTGAAGAACATGCAGATGATTTTGAAGTGACCGCACTTGCCTGTGGAAACAATATCCGTCTGCTGGAAGAACAAATGCGGAAATTTCGCCCAAAGCTTGTTGCTGTGTGGAGCAAAGAGGCAGCAGCTTCCCTTCGGGTCCGCACGGCGGATCTGGGCATTCCTGTGGAAACCGGAATGGATGGATTACTTGCGGTTGCAACTTATGAAGAGTCGGAAATTCTGGTAACGGCGATTGTCGGGATGCTCGGAATCCGGCCGACCATTGCAGCCATAAAGGCAAAGAAAACGATTGCCCTGGCAAACAAAGAAACGTTAGTTACGGCAGGACATCTCATTATTCCGCTTGCAGCGGAGTATGGAGTGTCTATTCTTCCGGTAGATAGTGAACATAGTGCCATTTTCCAGTCTTTGCAGGGAAATGAAGAAAATCCGATCAGTAAAATCCTTCTTACCGCATCCGGAGGACCGTTCCGGGGCAGAAAGAAGCAGGATCTGCTCCATATACAGGTGGAAGATGCATTAAAGCATCCGAACTGGTCCATGGGACACAAGGTGACCATTGATTCTTCGACACTTGTGAACAAAGGGCTTGAGGTTATGGAAGCAAAATGGCTGTTTGGTGTGGAACTCGAACAGATTGAAGTTGTCGTGCATCCGCAGAGTGTCATTCATTCTGCTGTAGAATATGAGGATGGTGCAGTGATTGCGCAGCTTGGAACGCCGGATATGCGTCTGCCGATTCAGTATGCACTGTATTACCCAAAGCGGAAACATTTATCCGGGAAGCGTCTGGATCTTTTTGCTCTTCGTGACCTTACGTTTGAGCGCCCGGATACGGATACCTTCCGTGGGCTTTCCCTGGCATATGATGCTGCCAGACGGGGAGGAAATATCCCAACGGTTTTTAATGCCGCAAATGAAAAGGCAGTGGCAATGTTTCTGGACAGAAAAATCGCTTATCCGGAAATTACGGAAATGATTGAAGCTGCAATGGAAGAAGTCAGCTATATCGTACATCCGGATTTAGAGCAGATCTTAGAGACAGAGCAGGCAACATATGAATATATAGGGGGCAGGTGGTAAAAAAAATGAAAATTGTATCATTTCTTATCGCATTTGTAATATTTAGTATTGTAATTTTATTTCATGAACTGGGGCATTTTTTGCTTGCAAAGGCAAACGGAATCCGGGTAAATGAATTTTGTTTCGGCCTTGGACCGACTATCTGTGGGATACAAAAAGGCGAAACCAAATACTGCATTAAGGCATTTCCGTTTGGAGGAGCCTGCATGATGGAAGGGGAAGACGAAGATTCGACGGACAATCGTGCATTTGGTAAAAAGCCGGTATGGGGACGTATGAGCGTTGTATTTGCAGGACCTTTTTTTAATTTTATTCTTGCATTTATTTTCGCGTTTATCCTGATGAGCTGTGTGGGATATGATAAGCCCGTTCTTTCCGGGGTAATGGAAGGATATGCCGCAGAAGAGGCAGGTCTTCAGGAAGGGGATGAGATTATCCGGATGAATCATTTTTCGGTTCATTTCAGCAGAGAAATCACTGCATACGGAACATTTCATTCCGGGGAAACCATTAAAGTCACTTATGCAAGGGATGGGCAGAAACATACGACAACACTGGTTCCGAAACTGGATAAAGAGACCGGAAGATATCTGTACGGATTTCAGACCATGGGAAATGTCCGGGTAAAGGGAAACGTGCTCACAAACCTAAAAAACAGTTTTTATGAGGTGCGATACTGGATTTATACCACTATCCAGAGTCTGAAAATGCTTGTGACACGTCAGGTATCTCCAAACGAACTGAGCGGACCGGTCGGTATCGTAAAATCAATCGGAGACACCTATCAGCAGTCTGTAAAAAATGACGGGTATTACTATGCACTTTTGAATATGCTCAACTGGACGATTCTTTTATCTGCGAATCTGGGCGTTATGAATCTGCTGCCGCTTCCGGCACTGGACGGAGGCCGGCTGTTATTTCTGATTATTGAGGCGATCCGCAGAAAGCGGATTGATCCAAACAAAGAAGGCATGGTAAATCTGGTTGGTATTGTATTGTTGTTTGGACTGATGTTTATTGTTATGTTCAATGACATTCGAAAACTATTTATCTAAGAGGCTAGAGGCGTTATGATGGAGAGACATATCACAAAGGAAGTACAGATTGGAAACAGATGGATTGGAGGAAATCATCCGATTGCGATTCAGTCTATGACAAATACAAAGACAGAGGATGTTGCGGCAACGGTGGCACAGATTAAGCAGCTGACAAAAGTCGGTTGTGAAATTATCCGCTGCGCGGTTCCCACCCAGGAGGCAGCTGCGGCGCTGACGGAAATCAAAAAACAGATTACCATCCCGCTGGTTGCGGATATCCATTTTGATTACCGGCTTGCGATTGCAGCCATGGAGCACGGTGCGGATAAAATTCGTATCAATCCCGGAAACATTGGAAGTCGTGAGCGTGTAAAAGCGGTTGTGGATGTGGCAAAAGAGCGCCGGATTCCTATCCGTGTGGGCGTCAACAGCGGATCTTTAGAGAAGGGTCTCGTGGAAAAATACCATGGTGTGACCGCAGAGGGAATTGTGGAGAGCGCAATGGATAAAGTGAAACTGATCGAAGATATGGGCTATGATAATCTTGTGATCAGTATCAAATCCTCGGATGTCATGATGTGTGTCAAAGCACATGAGCTGATCGCAGAAAAAACTGATCACCCGCTGCATGTAGGCATCACCGAAGCCGGAACGATCATCAGTGGAAATATCAAATCCGCA
>OHHI01000940.1_pt1 | contig 13104 bp, 7 predicted proteins | sample 1568001 | NCBI WGS metagenome assembly OHHI01 (sample SAMEA3879506, study PRJEB24766) | human gut metagenome | biome: human-associated habitat; feature: feces | place: USA | collected 1985/1987
CGCCTGAGGCTTTTCTCAATTGTCAAAGGCATATGCTTTACAACGAAAATATGTCACAAAGGCTGACGGAAAATAATTTCAGCGGTGCGGCAATAGGTGAGCCTGTTTATATAGGAGAGAACGTTTCTGTCATGTCAGGGTCGGTCATAGAAAGCGGAAGCGTCATAGACAATAACGCTGTTGTAAAGGGCGGCAAGGTGAACGGATATGTTGGCATAGGCTCGGTGGTATCTGAACGCTGTGATATAAACAGTGCAGTGGTATGCCGTGGGGCTGTCCTTGACAGCGGTGTGAAGTGCGGTGAATATTCCGTCATAGGTGAAAAGGCTCATATCGCAAGTGAAGCCGTCATTGAAAAAGGCGTGGGCATATGGTCTGGAAAAACTGTTGAAAAGGGCGCAAGGCTTTATGAAAACGTGAAAAGATCATCTGACAGCCGACTGGTCATAGACGAAAACGGCGAGTGCAGTTTGTGGGGCGGTGAAGCCACAGCGCAAAAGGCTATGCTTTTTGGACTTTGTGCCGCAAGCGCTGCAAAAAAAGGCAGAAGTATAGTGACAGCCTATGGCTCTGACGAAAGCCTTTTGCTCAAACAAGCCCTTGACTGCGGCATATGTCAGGCAGGAGTGAACGTGTACAGTATAGGCAGAGCAGGCATTTCAGAGCTTTCTTATGCTGTGAACAGATTTGGCGGAGAGTTCGGCATACTCATAGGCGCAAACATTTCAGGTCATGCAAGGCTTATTTCGGCTGGGGGAATGTTGCCTGATGAAAAGCTTCTTGACCGCATTGGAAGCATATCTGACGACAGAGCTTATCGCAGTGTGGGGCTTTCTCAGGCGGGTTGTGTGACAGATTTTTCAGCGGTGAGGGAGATATACGTCGCAGAGCTTGAAAAAATACTCCCTGACCGATTTAAAGGCGTAAATGTGGATATCCGCACATATGATGTTAAAAAGGCGACCCTTGCCGACAGACTCTTTCACGGCAGGAACGATATAGACGGTGAGCGTATAATATTCAATCTTTCCGCAGACGGCACAAAAGTATCAGCTTACAGTGAGAAAACAAGCTATGTCATGTGGGAAAAGCTGGTGGCAATGTATGCAGGGGTGTGCTTTGAAAAGGGGCTTGCGGTGGCATTGCCTGAGAATTTCCCCTCTAATGCCGATGCCGCTGCTGAAGACCACTGTGGCAGGCTTTACCGATACGAAAACAATGCTGACATAGCAAAGGACGTTGCCGTTTCGACCCATAATATGTTTGTCTATGACGGACTTTACCTTGCGTCAGCGGTGACGTCTTATCTGTCAGAGCAGGGGATAACGCTACAAAAAGCTCTCTGTGATGTGCCTGACGCATACACTTCAAGCCGATTTGTGGGCATAACAATGAGCCGTGAAAACAAGGAAAAGATATTTTCAGAGCTTGGCTGTTCGGCAGAGGGTGAGATAACAATGGGCAAGACACACGCAGTTATCAGATCGCTGAGGGATAAAAAAGGTATAACAGTGTTTGCAGAAAGTGTGAGCTGCGAGCAGGCGGCTGCCTTTTGCGAGGATATAACAAGCAGGATAAAGGGCATATTCAGATAAATGTAATAAATTGCTATTGACATTGAGACGAAAATGGAGTACAATATAATCAGATATTTTTGTTCGGACAAAGGCGGCTCATGCCGCTGTATTTAAACTGCGTTCATCACACCATTTTGTCTTTCTTTGAGGCTTTAAGCGTTTTTGACAGCACATGATAATAAAGCCCAAACGCAGCGGTATATTGAATCTAAACGGAAAAATCGAATATTATTTGAGCATGATAAAATGCAGCAGGAAGGAGATAATTGCTCCTGCCGTATGTTTGTGCTGCTTTTTTGCGGCATTTTGTGCCTTTGAAGGCTTAAAAGCAGAGTACAGCAGGGCAAAGTACATTATTTTATGAACGGAAAGAACAACACAGTAAAAAGTCCTACACAAAAACGTTTTTTCAGGAAAAAACAGAATAAGAGCGAGATACCTCTGGCTCAGGCTTCAAAAGAGCTTGACCGTGTAAAAAGTCAGAGAGCTTCGGGCAGTGTGAAAAAAACGCTTCAGCCGAGAAATGAAACTCCACAGAGAAAACCGCAGAATACTCAGCAAAGACGTCCAAGACCTGCGGCGAACAGAGTGAAAGAGCCTGTAAGAAGAACGCCTGTGAAGATAATCCCTCTTGGCGGTCTTAACGAGATAGGCAAGAATTTCACTGTTATCGAGTGTTCAAACGATATGTTCGTTATCGACTGCGGATTAGCTTTTCCTGACAGTGAAATGCCTGGCGTTGATATTGTTATCCCTGATTTCTCATACGTCGAGAAAAATCAGGAAAAGCTCAGGGGCGTTGTGCTTACACATGGTCATGAGGATCATATAGGCGGTCTGCCATATTTTCTGAAAAAATTCAACGTGCCTGTTTACGGCACAAGGCTTACGCTTGGTCTTGTTGAGGGCAAGCTGAAAGAGCATGGGCTTTTAGGAACTGTAAAACTCAACGTTGTAACGCCAAGACAGACAGTTAAGCTTGGCTGTATGGCGGTGGAGTTTATAAGAGTAAATCACTCTATCCCTGATGCCGTGGGAATGGCTATCCATACCCCTGCTGGTGTGCTTATCCATACTGGCGACTTCAAGGTAGACTATACACCTATCGAGGGCGGTATAATCGACCTGCCTAGATTTGCAGAGCTTGGAAACAAGGGCGTTTTGGCTCTTATGGCTGACTCTACAAACGCTGAAAGACCCGGCTATACCATGAGCGAGCGCAAGGTTGGCGAAAGCTTTGTGAAGCTTTTCAACAAGGCTGAGGGCAAGAGGATAATCATTGCCACTTTCGCTTCAAACGTTCACAGAGTTCAGCAGATAATAAATAACGCTGTCACACATGGCAGAAAAGTGGCTGTGTCAGGCAGAAGTATGGTGAATGTTATCTCAAAGGGCATCGAGCTTGGCTATCTTAAAGTGCCTGACGGTGTGCTTGTGGATATCGACACTATATCGAGATATGCACCTGAAAAAATGGTCATCGTCACAACGGGAAGTCAGGGCGAGCCTATGTCGGCGCTTACAAGAATGTCGGCAAACGAGCATAGGAACGTTACTATCACTCCTATGGACTTTATCATAATCTCGGCTAATCCTATCCCCGGCAATGAAAAGTATGTCACAAAGGTAGTAAACGACCTTATGAGATTGGGTGCAGAGGTAATATATGAGTCAATGTACGAGGTGCACGTTTCAGGACACGCTTGTCAGGAAGAGCAGAAATTGTTGCTTTCTATCACAAAGCCAAAGTTCTTTATCCCTGTACACGGCGAGTATAAACATCTTATGAAGCACAGAGATACGGCGCTTTCTGTGGGAATCCCTGAGAGCAATATAATCATTGCTGATATAGGCAACGTTATCGAAACAGACGGCGTTGACATGAAGATAACAGGACAAGTGCCTGCTGGAAAGGTGCTTGTGGACGGTCTTGGCGTTGGCGATGTTGGCGCAATAGTTCTCCGTGACAGAAAACATCTTGCTCAGGACGGACTTATCATTGCCGTGGCAACTATAGACAGGGCTTCGGGAGATATCCTTGCAGGGCCTGACGTGGTTTCAAGAGGCTTTGTGTATGTAAGAGAGAGCGAGGAGCTTATGACCGAAGCTCAGAAGCTTCTTACCGAAACACTTCAGGATTGTCTTGACAGAAATATGAAGGATTGGAATACCATAAAGGGCAGAATGAAGGACAATCTTTCGGACTTTATCTTCACAAAGACAAAGAGAAGTCCTATGATTTTGCCGATAATAATGGAATTATGACCGCCTGACAACAGTGCGGCTGTTTATAGAAATGCAGGAGCTTTAAAATGAAAAGTAACAACGGATTACAGATCATAATAAGAATAACAGTGTGCGTTACCATGCTTTCGTCACTTATAGGCGCTTTTATGCTGCATTCTACTCCGTCTCACAGAGAGTCGGGCAGTGTGCTTATCCTAGTGTCTGTGGCGGCGGCTGTATTGTGGGTGCTTGAAGAAGTGGTTTTCCACAATCACACTCGCAAGTATGTGGCAAAGCTTTCCACGATGATCTCAAAGACGGAGAGAGATTCTCTCCTGAATTTTCCTGCTCCTGCTATAATAATCGACAGCGAAAACGTCATTGTGTGGTATAACAGACTTTTTGGCAGACAGGTCTACTCTGAGGAAGAGGCTTACGGAATCGACCTCACTGAGCTTATGAACATTGATATGGACAAGATATATTCCTCTGACGGCGACCTTGTGTGCATAAACGCCCATTTTTATAAGGCGAAGGCTATACACACCGATGTGAACGGTGAGCTTTCAATGGTCTATTTCAATGACGTTACCGATTATGTAGAGCTTGAATATGAGTTCAGAATGTCCCACAAAGCGGTAATAATCATAACTATCGATAATTTTGACGAGCTTATGTCAAATATCAGAGAGAGCGAAAAAGCTCACGTTGTTGTTGAGATAGAAAAGCTCATAGAGGAATTTTTGGAGAATACTACTGCGGTGTCAAAGAAAGTAGCAAGCGACAAGTTCTATGTTTATATGGAGGAACGTCACCTTGCACCTATAATCGAGCAGAGATTTAAGATACTCGAGCAGGCAAGAAAAATAGCCGTTGGCGAGCGTTCTAACCTTACATTGTCCATAGGTGTGGGCAGAGATGGTGCAAACCTTGCGGAGAGCGAGAAGTTTGCAAAGCAGGCTCTCGAAATGTGTCTTGGACGTGGCGGAGATCAGGCGGCTGTCAAGGAGGACGGTGAGTTCAAGTTCTTCGGCGGCATTTCTTCTGCACCTGACAAGAACAATAAGACCCGTATCCGTATGGTGGCAAAGGCTATGCTGGAGCTTATCTGTAACCACGATAAGGTGCTTATAATGGGTCACCGATTTGGCGACCTTGACAGCGTAGGCTCTGCAACAGGCTTCTGCTGTGCTATCAGAAACATGGTAAAAGAAGCTTACGTTGTGGTAGACCCTGAGCAGAATTTGTCGAAAACGCTTATAAATTACATAAACGAAAACGAGTCAGAGCATTATTACATAACCCCTCAGGAGGGTCTTGAAAGACTTGATGATAACACGCTTCTTGTGGTAACTGATACCCATAACCCTGCACTGGTGGAGTCAAAGGAGATACTTGCAAGGGCGAAAAATGTGGTAGTTATCGACCACCACAGAAGAATGGTGAACGGTATCGAGCCGACTATAATGTCGTTCTTGGAACCTAACGCATCATCAGCCTGCGAGCTTGTGACCGCTCTTATCGAGTATTTCGGCGAGGATTCCAATATCACAGTCCATGCGGCGGAAGCTCTGCTTGCGGGAATAATGCTGGATACAAAGAATTTCGTTATGAAAACAGGCGTAAGCACTTTTGAAGCGGCAGCATTTTTGAAGAAAAAGGGCGCTGATACCATAGCTGTCAAAAAGCTTTTTGCAAACTCTATCGAGACTTATCATCAAAAATCGTCGCTTATAAACAGTGCTCACCTTTATAAAGAGTGCGCAGTGGCTTATACAGAGGAAAGTTTCTCTGAAATAAGGATAGCGGCTTCACAGGCGGCAGACGAGCTGCTTGGTATAACAGGCGTAAAAGCTTCGTTCGTTATCTATGAAACGAACGGTGTGATAAATATCTCTGCACGAAGCATGGGTGCTTGTAATGTGCAGATCGTCATGGAGTCTTTGGGTGGCGGCGGTCATCTTACTATGGCGGCAACTCAGCTCAACTGTTCAATGAATGAGGCGAGAAAACGCCTTGCAGACGCCATTGACGAATACTGGGAAAATAATTCGCAGGAATAAAAAAAAGAAAGGCAGAGTGAATAATATGAAAGTTATTTTGTTAAAAGATGTAAAGGGTTCAGGCAAGCAGGGAGATATCATCAACGTTGCAGACGGATATGCAAGAAATTTTCTTATCGGAAAGGGTCTTGCACTTGAAGCTACAGCTAAAAACCTTAATGACCTTGCAGGCAAAAAGGCTTCCGCTCAGCACAAGATAGATGTTGAAACAGCCGACAATAAAGCTATCGCAGAGAAAATAAAGGATAAGGAAGTTCTGGTAAAGGCTAAGGCTGGTCAGGGCGGAAAGCTTTTTGGCGCAGTTACAGCAAACGTTATTTCAGATTGCCTCAAGGCTCAGTATGGCGTTGTTATCGAGAAGAAGAAGATAAATCTTACAGCCGAGATAAAGGCTTTCGGTGACTATACTGCACAGATAAAGCTTACTCATGGCGTATCATGCAGCATTAAAGTAAAGGTCGTTGAGGAGTAATCATGGCTGATAATTTCCGTGGGCTTACCACAGGAGCGACCCTTGGCAGAGAGCTGCCTTTTTCTCAGGAGGCTGAGGAAGCCGTTCTGGGAGGAGTACTTCGTGATCCTTCGGTGCTTCCGAAGGTCATTGAGATACTAAAGCCTGAAAGCTTTTATCGTCCACAGCACCAGCAGCTTTTCACCATAATAGTGAGAATGTTCACCACAGGCAGCAAAGAGGACCTTATCACGGTAATTAATGAAGCCGTCACAATGGGTGTTTTTGAAACGTCTGCAATGGCTAAGAATTATCTTCTTGGTATTATGGAAATGGTGCCGTCAACGGATAATATCGAGAGCTATTGCAAGATAATCGAGGAAAAAGCAAGGGTAAGGTCGCTTATAAATGCCGCTAATCAGATTCTTGAAAAGGCATATGACGGCGGTGAGGATTCTCAGACGCAGCTTGACGCTGCCGAGCAGTCTATATTTGAAATAAGACAGGGCAGAGATGTTCAGGGTCTTACACGAATAAGCGACGTTATCGTTGATACATTCGAGCATTTGCAGGAGATATCAGGTCCTGACGCAGGTGAACATCTTGGCGCAAAGACAGGCTTTGGCCAGCTTGACGCAATCACAACAGGTCTTAACAGAACTGACCTTATCATTATCGCTGCACGTCCTGCAATGGGAAAATCTGCATTTGCACTTAATATTGCGGTGAATACCTGCAAGGCGACAAAGCGTGACGTTGTTATATTCTCTCTCGAAATGGGTAAGGAACAGCTCGTGTCCCGTATGCTCGCTTCAGAGGCACTTGTTAATAATACTCTGCTTAGGTCGGGCAATCTTGAGCCTTCCGATTGGGAGAAGATAGCAGGTGCGGCAGATACGCTGTCACAGCTTCCTATATATTTTGATGACGGTGCAGGCTGTACAGTGCCGCAGATGAAAGCAAAGCTCAGAAGAATGAGAAATCTTGGACTTGTGGTCATCGACTACATACAGCTCATGCAATCAGCAAATAAAAACGCCAGCCGTGTTGAGGCGGTGTCTGAGATAACACGTTCCTTGAAGCTTATGGCTAAGGAGCTTAATGTGCCTGTTATCGCACTTTCACAGCTTTCCCGTAGCTCAGAGAAGCGTGACGATAAAAGACCTATCCTTTCAGACCTGCGAGAATCAGGTTCTATCGAGCAGGACGCTGATATCATCATGTTCCTCTATCGTGACGCTTACTACAGCGATGAGGGCGACAAGTCTGTGGCTGAGTGTATAGTTGCGAAAAACCGTCACGGACAGACAGATAAGGTGCAGCTTGGCTGGATAGGCGAATATACGCTGTTCAGAGGTCTTGATTTCAGGAGAGATGATGAATAATTTTCTTGTAAAGGTAGCTTCTACCATAGAGAAATTTAATATGGCAAATAAGAGCGAACGCTTGCTCGTGTGCCTCTCAGGAGGCGCCGACAGCGTTACGCTCCTTTTGTGTTTATATGAGCTGGGCTATCATGTGTGCGCTTGTCATGTCAATCACCACCTCCGTGGGGAGGAAAGCGACAGAGATCAGCATTTTTGTGAAAAGCTTTGCGAGAAGCTTGGGGTCGAGCTGAAGGTGTTTCATGCCGATGTTGTGGGTTATTGCAAGGAACATTCTGTATCCACTGAGGAGGGGGCAAGAAAACTTAGATATGACTTTTTCGACAGTATCGGCGCAGACAAGATATGCACAGCACACAGTCTTTCGGATTGCCTTGAAACTGCCATATTCAACCTCGCAAGAGGTACAGGTCTGAAAGGTATTTGCGGAATACCGCCTGTAAGGGGAAATATCATAAGACCGCTTATAAACTGTACTCGTCAGGAAATAGAGGGCTTTCTCAAAGAGAGAGGACAGGACTTTGTTACTGACTCCACAAATTTTACTGACGATTATACCAGAAATAAGATTCGCCACCTTGTTGTGCCAAGACTAGCGGAGCTTAACAGTTCGCTTTTTGGTTCATATTCCATGACAGCTGACAGGCTTAGAACAGACAGCGACTATCTTGAAAGTCAGGGGCTTGAAGCCTTTGAGAAAGCGGTCTTGCCAAAGGGCTATGACGCATTGTGTCTAAGACAGCTCCACGAAAGTGTACGCCGACGTGCAATAATGCACATTCTTGAGAAAGAGGGGCTTACTGTGAGCCATGATAGTATTGAGGATATCGACAGGCTGATACTTGACGTGGGTAAGGCGAACATCAAGGGCGGAGTCTTTGCGGTCTGCTCAAAAGGTGTGCTCAGCTTTGCAAAGGGCGAGATGCTTGAAAACAGCACTCTCAGGAGCGTTAAGGTAAGTGACGAGGGCGTTTATCAGTTCGGCAATAAGGAGATAGAGTTCAAATTCTATCCTTTTGACGGAAAAATCGCAAATGTTCATAAAAAGTTTGCAAATTGTTGTCTGGATTATGATAAAATAAAGGGTGAGATTGTTGTCGAAAATCGCAGAGAGGGCGAGAAGATACGCCTTGTGAACAGAGATTTTGACAGCGATGTGCGAAAGCTGGTGAACAAGTCCTTCAGACTTGAGGACAGGAGCAGTGCCGTTATCCTAAAAGATAGTCAGGGCGTTGTTTTCGTTGAAGGAAGCGGTGCGGCTGAAAGGGTGAAGATAGACTCTGAAACCGTTAAAATATTGGCTTTTACCATAAAGTGAGATGAATATCACCCTAAGCTGAAAAGTTTTTTTGTGTGAACTTGTATTTTTTCACTTTTCTGTCACATTGATAATATACAATCAGAGAGGTTGTTAGTTAATGAACAATATATCGGTTCTTTATTCTGAGGAAGAGCTTGCATTGTCTGTGAAAAAGCTTGGAGCAGAGATAACTGAAGAGTATAAAGGAAAAAAGCTTCTTGTTGTGTGCGTTCTTAAGGGAGCGTTCGTGTTTACTGCTGATCTTGTAAGAAGTATCGACAACGATATGCAGATCGCTTTTATTACTGCAAAGAGTTATGTTGGCACAAGCTCAACAGGAAATGTTTCAATTTCAGGAGATCATGATTTTATGGGTCTTGACCTGAGAGAGTGGGACGTTTTATTGGTTGAGGATATTCTCGACACAGGAAGAACGCTTTGCGAGTTAAAAAAGAAGTTTGCGTCAATGGGTGCGCCAAGTGTTAAGATAGCTGTTATGCTTGATAAGCCGTCAAGACGTGTTGCAGACATAACACCTGATTTCAAATGCTATGAGATCGAGGACAGATTCGTTGTTGGCTGTGGTCTTGATTATGATGAGAGATATAGAAATCTTCCTTTTATCGGTATAGTTTCCGAATAAGGAGCCAAATATAATACAGAACAAAAGGTTGTGATCGATTGAAAAACAATAATAATGGAAAGACCCTGTTGATCTATCTGCTGGTATCGGTTGCCATAATCTGCGGATTGGTCTATATGCTAACAAGCATGAGCACAAAATCTTCCGACAAAAAATATTCGGAGATAATGGAACAGTTTGACAGCCTAAACGTGTCACAGTTTGAGCTTGACCTTGGCTCTGGACAGCTTAAGTATAAGCTCAAGGGCGAGGATAAGGTATATAGTTATACAGTTCCAAATGTTTCACTGTTTGCAAATGAAGTCCTTGGCGGTGAGGATGCTGAGAATTATCGTAAGAAATATAATACTGAAAATCCAGACGATCCTTTGCAGTATAATCTTATACCGATATCGGATAACAGCTTCTGGCTCAATCTGATACCGACGCTGCTTATGCTGGGCGTTATGATATTCTTCTTTGTGTTCATGATGAAGAATGCAGGCGGCGGAAAGATGTCATCTTTCGGAAAAACAAATGCCAAAATGGCGCCAAGCAGCAAGAAAGCTACCTTTGAAGATGTTGCGGGTGCAGACGAGGAAAAGGAAGAACTTAAGGAGATCGTTGATTTTCTCCGTGATAATAAGAAGTATACCGAGATCGGTGCGAGAATACCTAAGGGCGTTCTGCTCCTCGGCCCTCCGGGTACAGGTAAAACGCTTCTCGCAAGAGCGGTTGCAGGCGAAGCAAAAGTTCCGTTCTTCTCTATCTCAGGCTCTGACTTCGTTGAGATGTTCGTGGGCGTCGGTGCTTCAAGAGTAAGAGATATGTTTGAGGAAGCTAAGAAGAACGCACCTTGTATTATATTCATTGATGAGATTGATGCTGTTGCAAGACGAAGAGGAACAGGTATGGGCGGCGGCCACGATGAGAGAGAACAGACACTTAACCAGATGCTTGTTGAGATGGATGGTTTTGGTGTCAATGAAGGAATTATCGTTATGGCCGCTACTAACAGAATTGATATTCTTGACCCAGCTATATTAAGACCGGGAAGATTTGACAGAAAGATAGTTGTCGGCAGACCAGATGTTGCCGGACGACTTGAAATATTAAAGGTACACGCAGCTAAGAAGCCTCTTGGCGATGATGTTGACCTTGATAAGCTTGCAAGAACATCAGCCGGCTTTACAGGTGCTGATCTTGAAAATGTATTAAATGAAGCTGCTATTAATGCGGCAAGAAAGAAGAACAGATATATAACTAACGCAGATGTTGAAGAAGCATTTATTAAGATAGGAATAGGTGTTGAGAAGAAGAGTAAGATTATATCTGACAAAGAGAAGAAGATTACAGCTTACCACGAATCAGGACACGCTATATTATTCCACCTTTTACCAGATGTTGGACCAGTTCATACAATATCAATCATTCCTACAGGAATGGGTGCGGCAGGTTACACAATGCCGCTTCCTGAAAGAGATGAGATGTTTAACACTAAGGGGAAAATGCTTCAGAATATCGTTGTAAGCCTTGGTGGACGAGTAGCGGAAGAACTCATATTTGATGATATAACAACAGGTGCTTCACAGGATATCAAGCAGGCAACACAGACAGCAAGAGATATGGTTACTAAGTATGGTTTCTCTGACAAGCTTGGTCTTATTAATTATGATACAGACAGTGATGAGGTATTCATCGGAAGAGATCTTGCACATACAAGACCATATGGTGAAGATGTAGCAGCACTCATTGATGAAGAAGTTAAGAGAATTGTAGATGAGTGTTATACCAAGGCTAAGAAGCTTATATCAGAGAATATGGACGTGCTTCATAGAAGTTCAGAACTTCTTCTTGAGAAAGAGAAGATTTCAAGAGAAGAATTTGAAAGTTTGTTTGAAGATAAGCCATATGGAGAGAGTTTATAATCAGGTATTAACAGAGATTTTGCAGTTTAAATGCAGTTAAATAATGGAAATGTATTTATACACAAAAAATATTTGGTGATAATTCACAAAAAAAGTTGCAATATATTGTAAAGTTTGTGAACACTTATGGGACTTTGTATGATATTATAATTAACGTAAAAACCCCCAATACATTATATATTTTTTGCTACACCCCATAATAAGTGAAATACCTTCTCCAAAAAGGACAGTCCCCCCAGACTGTCCTTTTTATTTGCACGAGTAACGATGAGAATGGATAATTTAAAGAAATCTTCCATCCTGCTTGCAGGAATGGAAATTTTTTAAATTATCTATTCGAGGAGCACCGCGTCATAGGTAAGAGCGTATTTTATAAAGTAAATAAATTACGAAGCAGAAACGCTCTTACCTATGACATCGTTACGAGTTAAGAGAAGCCGTAAATTAAAGAAATCTTAATAAATATATCTTACAGTTGAATAAATACCCGTAATGATATAAAATTATATATGATTAATGTCAAGGAGTATTTTCTATGATAATAAGCGCAGGAGTTGAGAACCTTACATCATGGGAAAGAAAGCTTTTGTATATGTGTAATGCAAGGCCAACCATTAATACAAGAGCTTTATTTTCTGATGCGACAAACGATTACAGATGTCCGGCAGAGCCTATGCCGGGTGATACAGTTAAGATACGATTAAGAACAGGTCGTTATAATGTAGACAAGGCGTATATATATGTTAATAATGTAGAATACCCTATGACAAAGATTAAGGCAGTTGGAGTATTTGATTATTACGAGGCTGAGATTAAAGTTAATAATGACAAATTATATTATTATTTCAAGGTAGAGACTGGAAAGGTTGTATGCTATTACAATCAGATAGGAGCTATTAAAGAACTTAATACTTATTATAATTTCCAGATTATGCCGGGATTTAAGACACCTGACTGGGCAAAGGGCGCAGTTATGTACCAGATATTTGCCGATAGATTTTGCGATGGTGATAAATCTAATAACGTGCTTGATGATGAATACAGTTATATAGGCGAACACGTCTGTCAGGTTAAGGATTGGGATAAATATCCAGCCAATATGGGTGTAAGAGAGTTCTATGGTGGCGATTTACAGGGCGTGCTTGATAAGCTTGATTATCTTAGCGAGCTTGGTGTCGAGGTTATTTATTTTAATCCGTTGTTTGTTTCGCCATCTAATCATAAGTACGATATACAGGACTATGATTATATAGACCCACATTTTGGTGTTATAGTAAAAGATGATGGGGAACTTTTAAAAGAAGGTGACCAGAACAATACTAATGCAACACGATATATTAACAGGGTTACAAGTAAGGAAAATCTTAAAGCGAGTAATGAGTTCTTTGCCAAGGCAGTAGAACAGATACACAGCAGAGGAATGAAAGTCATAATAGATGGAGTGTTTAACCATTGTGGTTCATTTAACAAATGGATGGACAGGGAACACATTTACAGTTCTAGTGATGACGATTATGCCTGCGGTGCATATGAGAATTATGAAAGCCCATAT
>OHHI01000941.1_pt1 | contig 13079 bp, 8 predicted proteins | sample 1568001 | NCBI WGS metagenome assembly OHHI01 (sample SAMEA3879506, study PRJEB24766) | human gut metagenome | biome: human-associated habitat; feature: feces | place: USA | collected 1985/1987
AAGTGTGTATGTAAGTTTTAAAGTGACGGATGTTTTTCTGGAAAAGAAAAGAAAACTGCCACGGATGGCAAATATTGTTTATGTGATCGTATGGCTTATTAATACAATTGTTGCATTTGGTTTTCGAAATGCCATGGGAACTACGGTGAGTATGGTACTGCTTCTCTGGGCGGCAGAAGGTATATTGTATGAAGGAAGTATACTGCAGAAAATAATGGCAGGTTGTTTTACAGTATTGCTGGGGCTTACCATTGAATTTATCCTGTATTATTATCTGGGAGATTTTTCTTTGTTTTCCGAAGGGCGGGCAATGGGAACCATCACAGGGGCAATGGTCAATCTGCTCATAGCAATGGGAATAAGACAGGTGATATGTCGGCGAAGGGTTATGGAAACACAGAACTATTACTTTATGATTCTTGTATTAGCCGGAAATATTGTCTGGATATATGCTCTTGAGAGTGTATCCGGCGAAAATTCGCCAAAAACAGTATTATCACTGGCTATTATGATCGTTGTAGATCTTGGAATGTTCTATTTGTATGACCGTTTGGGAGAAGCTTATCAGGATAAAATGCAGCAACGGCTTTTAAAGGAACATATGATGGCCTATCAGGAGCAGATGCATATCATGCAGCAGAATCAGAAAAAGCTGGATTCTTTGCGGCATGACATGAAAAACCATATGTATCTTCTGCAGACATATCTTAATGAAGGAAGGTATGATAAGGCACAGGAATATGTAAATAAAATGAGTGAGCATTTGCAGACGGAGCATAAGTATGTGAATACGGGGAATCTGGAACTGGATATGATTTTGAATCATAAACTGGCAAAAGCGGAGGCAATGTCCTGTCAGATTCAGTCGCAGATTGTGATTCCGTGCCAGTTGCCAGTGGATGGATATGATTGGAATGTTTTGTTTGGAAATCTGTTGGACAATGCAATTGAGGCAATGGAGCAGATAAAAGATCGTTTTTTGGAGATTCGGATACAATATGACAGGGGAATTCTGGGTATACAGGTGAAAAATACGTTTGATGGAAAAGTCAATAAACAGGGAGAACGTTTACTGACAAGGAAGAAACAACAGGCATTGCATGGAATCGGTATGCAGAATATTTCAGATGTTGTAGACAAATACGGGGGATGGAAATCTATAAATATCGATGAAAATATATTTGAGGTTCAGATTGTGTTATATCTTTGAAAAAATCCCATGGTGTATGCTATGGGATTTTTAATGCAGATTTTGACGAAAATCAAACCAATTTTAACATGCAGAAAGAATAATGGGAAAAATGAAGTATAGTATACACAAGAGAGGGGGGATGGCTATGAAAAATATTTTAAAAATAATGCTTATGATGATTACAATTTTTACGATAGCAGGTTCTGCTGTCTATGCCGCGGAAATACCGGTTTCAGATCAGGATCAGTTAATAACGAGCAACGATTGGACAGAAATCAGTAATTTACAGGATGAAATGAAAAAAGAAGAGCCGGATGCAACCATCGATTATGACAAGGCATTAAAAGTATATGTGGATTGTAATCTTATAAAATTGCAGACGGCAGATACGAAAAAACTCACAAGTGCTCTGGAAAGTGCAAATTATGTATGGGTCATTCCTTTTAAAATGGAAAAGACATATGGAATGTTTACCGTAGCCAAAGGACTTCCATTGCGTGAAGAAGCAAAGTCTGTATTGACAAAAGCAGAACAGGAAGAAGTAAAAAATCATGCCGGAAAATGGATGATTACAGAGATAGCAGAACATACAGTGGAACCTTACTATGATATACTTCTGGAAAAACGGGAGGCATTATCGGACTGTACGAGGGTAGTACTGGTGGGAAGTCAACCGGGAATGAGACAGCCGGTTGCACTTGGGATGGATGATGAAACAGCACGTATCTGGATTTCCTTAGGGTATCAGTATCCGGTTATGGAGAAAATTCCGGAAACTCAAAATGTGGAAAGCGGTGTCTATTCATTTGATTCTGTAGCGGAGATTTCAGATACTTATATTGAAGATTCTGAGGTAAGTACAGGAGCTGGAGTACAGAGCAGAAGTTCGATGAAATATGTGGCTGGCATTGGAATTATAGTGATAGGAAGCATATTAATCCTTAGTGTTTTAAAGAAAAAGAAATTGGAGGATTATGAATGAAGAAAATCAGTCTGTACTTATTAATTTTTACAATGCTATATTGTCTGTGTGCGTGTGGAAAAAATTCTGATGCAAAATCAAACAGTAGAGAAGATGATGGCAGAAAAGAGCAAAAGATAATCATATCATCAATTCAGGTTGCTTCAAATACGAAGGTTATGCGTGCAAAGGTGTTCCTTCCGAACGTAAAATCTTTGGAAGGAACAAATTATTGGTTAGGTGGGTTAGATACTACCAGTAAGGTGGATGTAATAGATACAGGTGATGGTATTCAGATCAATGTGTGCGGCTTTTATTCCGATGATACTGCGTGGAAAAATCCGAAAGTATATAAGGGATTTCAATCACCGGATAATTCAAATACGCCATTAAAAAATGTTTTGGTTAAGGGAAAAGTTGTTCCAATGAAGGAGAAGATGTTAAAAGCGGATGTTAAGAAAACAAAAAAAACAATCCCTGTTGAAATTACACCTTATACGGTTAGTATTTGTCCCGTCAATGACTGGAGAGAAAAAGGGTGTTTTTATCATGTAGTTGCAACAACAAAAGACGGAAAGCAATATTCCATAGGAGAGTTACCTCTTACCGATGACAGAAAAGGAACTGAAAAAAAGAAACATCCTTTCATGGATGGTACAGATCTTGAAGAGTTTGGAGATGGCTATGCATCTGCAAGTGAAATGAAATATTGTGGGGCTCGTTATATTTTCAATCAGAAGATTGATATCACACAGATAGAACAGATAGAAATAATAAAATATAAAATCAGCAGATGATATAGGTATAAAAACAGGTCATAAATTTGTTGACGATGATCGGAAACCATGTTAGGATGATGGTAGAGACTATCAATGAAGTGACAGGGGAATGAGTTTTTGACTCATCCCCCTGTTCTTATTATCAGGAGAAATGGATGAAAAAGAACAATCAGATGAAACCAGACAATGTAGCAAAACGTCTATGGGCATTTTTTATCGTGCTCACCATGTGTATTACCGTGCAGCCTGTCGTGCCGGTAAAGGCGCAGGAGGCTGTGCAGACAGCGGCAAAAACGATCTATACGGAATTTAAAGATGGAAATTCTACCCATTCCGGAGATGGAAGCTATGGAAATCCCTACAATTTATTTGAGGATGCCTATGCGGCTGCCGGCAATGGGGATGAAATCTCAATTTTGGGAAGTGGTGCTTTTTTAAATGCCGAGGCTGCGGAACCGTTTATTTTTGATAAAAGCGTGACCGTCAACGGAAATGGAAATACTTTTTCCAACCGTAAGGGGGGATTTATCCTGAATACGGATGTGACATTTAAAAACATTACGCTGCGGTTTTCCAATCGTCTGCACGATGCAATTTTTGCAAATGGGCATAAACTTGTTCTTGAGAATGTTACGTGCGACAGCGGATTCCGCTATGTAGATATCTTTGGCGGATCCCTTTATGAGAATGGAAAGAATATGGGGAATCATCCGGGATCAGAGGCACAGATTCTGATTACGGGTGGTGGTACCAATCTGGGGAATATTTATGCCGGTTCCATGAACGGAACATATGATGGTAAGACACAGATCGTGCTTGCGCACGTTTCCGGTACGCAAAATGGAGAAATCTATGCATCCGGTGCCATTGAACCATATGTAAATCAGGATGACTGGTTTTCCACGCAGGAGCCGGATCCACCGGCAGCGGATGGACAATATACGGTTTCCGGCGATGTGGAAATTTCACTTACCGGTTCCGATACGAAACAGGTGTACGGAGTATCTGAAAATCACGCAGGGAAGACATTTCTGACCATGGATACCGACCAGTCCTATACCGGAATTCCAGGTATAAGCAAAGTAGGAAACCTCACAGTAAAGGGCGGTGGAACATTTGCACCGGCAGCGTTGGACAGCTGTACGGTCAGGCTGGAAGGGGCAAGTGCGATTGATCTTTCCCAGATGGAAACTCCACAGGTACATTCGATTGTGAGTGCGGATTCAGCAGGAAACCGACTGATCTTAGGAAAAGAACAGACGCTGAATGTTACAGATACCATTACGGGTGCACTTACATTTGAAACCCTAAATGGAAGAAATGGAAAATCCGGAATTGCGAAGTATGGTCATACCTATCTGGAACTTGGAAGGGCTGCGGATACGGCGGTTTCTTTTACACCGACAGACGGACAGGCGGGGATGACACTGGAACGGACATCGTCTGGAAACGGAGAAATCTGGAAAACCAGTGAGTTGTCAGGGAATGAACCGGTTGCGGTAAAAAATATGACCATAAAAAATCCGGTACTTTTGGCGAATGTTTCAAATATAAGGGATAGTGATAAATCGTATTATCTGGATGTGGAATGGCAGGAAGGGACACCCGAAAATGGGAAAACTTTATATCAGGTTCCACTTACATACGAAGTAGAGTTCAATAATCATATATATTATTCAACGGTTGGTGATGATGGAAATGCCAATGTTTCGGATCTTAGACTGGTATTTCACCAGGCCACAGATCAGGACGGGGTACATACAATTACACCGGAAATTTATGAAGATGCTACTAGTGGGGAACTGAAACTGCCAGAACCGGGAACCTACTACATCACAATCCGTCCATTTTCAGCAGATGAACAAATTGAGCAGAAGGTAGTTCTGATTGTAAACAAAGATCCGGATACATCCGGTTCGACGGTTACTTCAAAGGAAACAACCACTACGATAAATGGATTACCAACGGCCGTGTCCATGCAGGATGAACTGAATCTTACTGTGCGGACGGTCTATACAGATAGCAGCTTACAGGGACACGTGCCGTCTGCTGGTTTTTCAGTATACATTAACCAGACCCCTTATGAAGTATCCGGCATCACGCTTCAAAACGGAGAGGCAGCCATAAAGATTCCGGTTTCAGAGGCAAACGGATTTCATATGGGAGAAAATGCAATTACAGTTTCTTATGCAGGAGCAACCAATGAAAATGATAGGGCACTTCCTTCCCAGGCAAACAAAACCGTGACAGTAAATCCAATTGCCGTAAAGATGCAGTATGATACCATCCAGCAGACAGCTGCGTACACAGGGCTGAAACAGAGCTGCCTTGTTTCCACGGTAAATGTAGTCCGAACGGACAACGGACAGACGGTAGATTCGCAGGTAAAGCCTGAAGTTTTCTATCGGCAGGATGGGAAAAATGTTGTTCCGGTGCAGCCGGGCAGTTATGATGTCTGGTTTAAAGTGGATGGAAACCAGTACGATGTGATAGAGGAAAAAGTCGGAACCTTTACCATTACAGCGGCGAAACCATCGATTCGTCTTACGGCAGAGACAGAAAACGGTAATTCCGTACATCTGTATGCAAAGGTAGATGGAGTCCGAAATGGCAGTATTCCGCTTGGTTCGATTTCTTTTTATCAGGACGGAACCATAATAAAGGCACAGGAAAAACTCGTATATGGGGAAGCCGATACGGTTGTATCAGGCTTAAAACGTGGCGGTTCTTATCAGTTTAAGGCAGTATATGAGCCGGATGATAAGGATGGACAGACTTATTACGAAACAGTGACAAGTGAAGCCGTGACTGTTACAATCAAAGAGGACAGTTCCACCGGAGGCGGTGGAACAACCGGAGGCGGCTCATCTTCCGGAGGTGGTGGCGGAAATACTTCGAGTGGTGACACAGCCGGAGGGGGAACACCATCCAACGGAAACAAAACCGATGTAGAAACTCCGTCTGACGGAAATACAGCTGGTACACAAACACCGTCCGATGGAAACGCGGCCGGACAAAATACACCAACCGTAACCGTTACCGGAACCCGGAAAAATAAATCCATCAAAACAACGGTGACCGCTGATCTGATAAATCAGATACTGGAAGAAAACGATGGAAAACACACAGATGTGACGATCCAGGTCACCGATCCGGCTGGCAACGTAAGCTATACACTGACCGTAAATACAGCAGACATACAGACCGGAAATAAGCTGTATGTGTGTGCAAAAGATCAAAAGACAGGTGCCTATGTCCTTGTAAACGACAAGAGTTATACGGTTACAAAAGCCGGAAATGTGAATTTTTCAGCAGATTCCAATAAGGATTATGTCCTTATGGATCAGAAAGATATGGATCAGGTCACAACGAAAATATTAAAAACGGTTACATTGAAGAATAAAACCGTTCAGGTGAAGAAGGGAAAACAAAAGAAGGTTTCTCTGGCAGCCACCTTAAATATGGACAATGTAAAAAGCATTTCTTATCAGAGCAATAACAAAAAAATTGCATCTGTAAACAAGAAGGGTACCATAAAATCGAACAAAAAAGGAACTGCGTCCATTCGCGTGACAGTAACCTTAAACAATGGAAAGACCAAAGTTTTAAAATTAAAAGTCAAAGTCAAATAGCAGATGCAGGAAAAGACAAAACCCCGGAAATAAATATCCGGGGTTTTTGTTTTACCTAGAGAGAAAGTGCACACTGATCAATTTTTTCCAGTTCCTCCTCCGTAAACGGAGCAGAGTTTAACACTTTCAGATTTTCAAGAATCTGTGCCGGGCGGGAAGCTCCGATCAGAACGGAAGTGACCACACCGTCACGGATGACCCATTTGAGCGCCATCTGTGCGAGACTTTCACCACGGGCAGCCGCAATCTCATTCAGGCTCCGGATACTGTTCAGCCGCTTTTCATCGAACTGGTCGGCATGCAGGAAACGTCCGTCCGTGTTGACACGGCTGTCTTTTGGAATACCGTTTAGATAGCGGTCGGTCAGCATACCCTGCGCGAGCGGGCTGAAAGAAATAATTCCTTTCTTCCCATCTGCTGCGGCCTGTTTTAAACCGTTTTCTTCAATGGTACGGTTAAAGATATTGTAGGAATTCTGGTTGATAATAAATGGGCAGTGCAGATCTTCTAAGATGGCAGCTGCGCGTTTCATGGTTTCCCCGTCGTAGTTGGACAGACCGACATACAGTGCTTTTCCGCTTCGCACGATCTGGTCGAGTGCACCCATGGTTTCTTCCAGCGGCGTATCCGGATCCATGCGGTGGTGATAGAAAATATCCACATAGTCCAGACCGAGCCGTTTTAAGCTCTGGTCAAGGCTGGCAATCAGGTACTTGCGGCTGCCCCAGTTTCCATAAGGTCCCGGCCACATGTCAAAACCGGCTTTGGAACTGATGATCAGTTCATCGCGGTAGGAAGAAAGCTCTTCCCGAAGGATCTTCCCGAGATTTTCCTCCGCACTGCCCGGCTGCGGTCCATAGTTGTTTGCCAGATCAAAATGTGTGATCCCGTGGTCAAATGCCGTAAAGCACATCTGTCTCATATTTTCATACACACCGGTATCTCCGAAATTGTGCCAGAAGCCCAAAGATACTTCCGGCAGCATCAGTCCGCTGTCGCCGCAGCGGTGGTATTTCATGGTTTCGTAACGTGATTCATTTGCGTGATACATAAGAAATCCTCCTTAGTTTGTAAAAAATTTATCATAAATGCCAAATCCAAAGATAAAAAGCACAATCAGCGGCAGAATATAGGTAATGTAGCCGCGCATCCAGTTTTTAATTTTTAATCCTTTTCCGGTATTGGCTTCGGTTGTGTAGTTTTTCCAGCCCCAGCCGTAGCGGCTTGTGCAAAACAGCAGATATACCAGGGAACCGAGAGGCAGGAACAGGTTGCTTACCAGAAAATCTTCCAGGTCAAGCACAGACCCGCCAAAGATTGAAAAACCTTTCCAGTTCCATACATTGTATCCGAGTACACATGGCAGGGAGAGTACAATGATCAGTACCAGATTAACGGCACAGGATTTCTGGCGGCTGCATCCGGTCAGTTCCATACCGCAGGAGATGATGTTCTCAAATACTGCCAGGATTGTGGAAAACGCTGCAAAAAACATAAACAAAAAGAACAGGCTTCCCCAGAGTCTGCCAAGCGGAATATGGTTAAAAATATTCGGCAGGGTGATAAAAATCAGGCTTGGTCCGGAAGTCTGGTCAACATGGAACGTAAAGCATGCCGGAAAAATGATAAGTCCGGAGGTGATAGCAACAAACGTATCCAGAATGGCAATATTTACCGATTCACCAAGCAGAGAGCGTTCCTTTCCGATATAACTTCCCAAAATTGCCATCGCGCCGATTCCAAGGCTTAACGTGAAAAATGCCTGGTTCATGGCACCCGTAATGGTTTTTGCAATACCGATCTGTTTCATCCGTTCAAAGTCCGGGATCAGATAAAAGGCAAGGCCTTCTTTTGCACCATCCATAAAAAAGCTGTTGACCGCCAGAATGATCATGATGATAAGCAAAGAAGTCATCATGACCTTTGTTACTTTTTCCAGACCGTTCTGCAGTCCACGGGAGCAGACAAATACGCCGGCGCAAACAACTACCACCATCCAGAAGCCCATGGTCAGAGGTTTGCTCAGCATTGTGGTAAACTGTCCGGATACACCGTCGGCATCCAGTCCCTGAAACTGTCCGGTGACCGTCATATAAAAATAATGAAGCATCCAGCCGGTGACCGTTGTATAAAACATCATAAGAAGATAGCAGCCGATCAATGTGATAATCCCGTGGATATGCCATTTCTGTCCGGGTTTTTCCAGTGCATGGTAGGCTTTGACCGGACTTTTCTGGCTGGCACGCCCAACCGCAAATTCCATCGTCATGATCGGGAGTCCGAGAATAATCAGAAACAACAGATAAAACAGCACAAAGGCACCGCCTCCGCCCTGTCCGGCAGTGTATGGAAATTTCCATACGTTTCCGATTCCGATCGCACATCCGGCTGACAGGAGAATGAATCCCAGACGGGATTTTAATTTTTCTCGTTCTTCCATAAAATAATCCACCTTTTTGTAAACATTGTATAAAATACAAACGAAATTATACAATCTGTTGTGAGAAGTTTCAACCCTTTTTGACGAAATTTTACCAGGTATGTGTTGTATTTTTTTACAGATACTAGAGGAGAAGGTTGCGGAGTGTTCATGTTCTGCAATCAACAAGATTATCTTATGGAAAGAAAGAGGTATAAACCATGGTTTTAACAGAAAAAGAGATGGCTACAATTGAGGATCTGCACACACAGGAACTTTCCTGCGTGGAGAAGTACAAACGTTACGGACAGGAAGCAAAGGACCCGGTGCTTCGGGATTTGTTTGCCGATCTGGAAAAAAAGGAGCAAAAGCATGTGGAGTCTCTGGAACAGGTCATGAAAGGCAGTGTCCCGTCCTGCAACGTCAATGACAGGGATGGAAAGATGTATGAGCCAAAGGCAACATATGATTCCATGACCAATCCGGAAGATAAGAAAAACGATAATTTCCTTGCTACAGACAGCATTGGTTCTGAAAAAATGGTGTCCGGAACGTATAATACCGATGTGTTTGCATTCGGGGATTCCGATGTGCGCAAACTTCTGGCAGATATCCAGGTGGAAGAACAAAACCACGCGGAGATGCTCTATAAATATAAAACCGTAAACGGCATGGCATAGCCGGCATGTGGAGTGGATGTCCCAAAGCATCCACTCTTTTTGTTTTTACAAAAGGATTACAGAAAACGGATAGTACATCTTACATAACCCATTTATCATAAATCCTGTAATAAATCTTACAGTTTTCACAAGGAGAACATATGTCCCGATGGCGGTGATAAGTGGGACATAGTTGGAAAAATATATCATATATGTCCCAACACACGATGCAAGTGGGACATAATCAATCCTTTATTTTCTATATGTCCACTATCAATTTGGAAAGTGATAGAACACTTGATTTTCTTAAAAAACACATGCAAATCTGATTGTTAAAAAATGGTCTGGAAAATTCAATTTCGAAACAATCCCAGCGTATTAAAAATATATTGACATTTATGAACTTTACGCTATAATAGAATCAAACATATGAACAAATGCTCATATGAAAGAATGATAAAATGAAAAAGGAAAGTATGGAGGAAACCGACGATGAAGAAAACTTACAAAATTGATGTGGATTGTGCAAACTGTGCAAATAAAATGGAGGAAGCTGCAAAAGCTACTACCGGAGTAAAGGATGCAACTGTAAATTTCATGACACTGAAGATGAACGTAGAATTTGAAGAGGGTGCAGATGCAAAAGCGGTTATGCAGGATGTGTTAAAGAACTGTAAGAAAGTGGAAGATGATTGTGAGATCTTTCTTTAAATCCGGCTTTTTCCATAGGTATCAGTCAGATTGGAGGGCACCATGAATAAAAAGCAGAAAAAAGTATTGAAACGAATTATTGTGGCAGCAGTGCTTCTGGTTATCATCGGGATTGCAGGAAGCGTTGTTTCCATACCAAAGTGGCTGGAGTTTCTTTTCTATCTGGTTCCGTATTTTGTGATCGGTTATGATATTCTGCGGAAAGCCTGGAAGGGAATCTGTAACAGGCAGATGTTTGATGAAAATTTTCTGATGGCAGTGGCAACCATCGGAGCGATCGCCCTCGGTGATTACAAAGAGGGCGTTGCAGTTATGCTGTTTTATCAGATCGGAGAGCTGTTCCAGAGTTATGCAGTCGGTAAGAGCCGCCGGAATATCAGTGATCTGATGGATATCCGGCCGGATTATGCAAATATTGAAACAGACGGTCAGATTGAAAAAGTAGATCCGGATGAGGTGGAGATCGGCACGGTGATTATTGTACAGCCGGGCGAAAAAGTTCCAATCGATGGTGTGGTTGTGGAAGGACATTCTTCCCTGAATACCAGTGCACTGACGGGAGAGAGTGTTCCGCGGGAAGTCGCTGTGGGAGAGGAAATCATCAGTGGATGTATCAATATTTCCGGATTGTTAAAGATCCGCACCACAAAAGAGTTTGGAGAGTCTACGGTTTCTAAGATTCTTGATCTGGTGGAGAATGCAAGTTCCAAGAAATCACGTTCCGAGAATTTTATTTCCAGATTTGCACATTATTATACACCGGCAGTCTGCTACGGCGCGCTGGCACTGGCAATACTGCCACCGCTTGTCCGCATGCTGTTTATGGGGCTTCCGGCAGACTGGGGCATCTGGATTTACCGTGCACTGACATTTCTGGTTATCAGCTGCCCGTGTGCGCTGGTCATCAGTATTCCACTCAGCTTTTTTGCAGGAATCGGAGGTGCCAGTGCAGAGGGTGTTCTGGTAAAGGGTTCCAACTATCTGGAAGCACTTGCGGGAACGCGTACGGTTGTCTTTGATAAGACAGGAACCATTACGCAGGGGGTATTTGAAGTCTGCGGAATTCATGGAACAAACTGTGCATCCGGCAGCTGTCCGGTTGAGTCCGGACATCCGGTATATACGAAAGAGGAAGAACAGCTGCTGGAGTATGCGGCACTGGCAGAGTGTCACAGTACACATCCGATCAGTATCAGCCTGCAGAAAGCCTATGGTAAGAAACTGGATGTGGACCGGGTCACAGATGTACAGGAAATCGGTGGACATGGTGTGATCGCAACGGTAGACGGACACAGGGTTGCGGCAGGAAATGACAAACTCATGAAAAAAGAAAAAATTGCGTATCGCAACTGCAGCTGTACCGGTACAATCGTACATCTGGCAGTCGATGGTGTCTATGCCGGTCATATACTGATTTCAGATATGATTAAGCCGAATGCGGCGGCTGCCATGCAGGCACTAAAAAATTCCGGTGTGCACCGGCTGGTAATGCTGACCGGTGATGATGACCGTGTAGCACAGCAGGTAGCAGGGGAGGTTGGAATCACGGAAGTACATTCCCAGCTGCTTCCGGCAGATAAAGTTTCCGAAGTGGAAAAACTGTTGCAGACCAGGGAAGAAAAGAGTACCGTTGCCTTTGTCGGGGATGGCATCAATGATGCACCTGTGCTTTCCCGTGTTGATGTTGGAATCGCTATGGGAGCACTTGGATCGGATGCGGCGATTGAGGCAGCAGATGTGGTACTGATGGATGATGATCCGCTTAAGATTGCGAAAGCAATCCGTATCGCAAGAAAGTGCCTGCGGATTGTATATGAAAATATCTGTTTTGCAATCGGGATTAAACTGCTCTGCCTGTTTTTGGTAACGATAGGTATTGCAAATATGTGGATGGGAATTTTTGCAGATGTCGGTGTTATGGTGATTGCTGTGCTGAATGCAATCCGCGCACTTTTTGTAAAAAAATTATAGGGTATAATTCTGCCGGAAATGTTCCGGTGGAGAGGAGGAACTTCATGGAAAAAGAAAAGATTGAATGCTGTAGTGAAAATCAGGTACATCCGGATCTGCTAAAGATTGTGAATGACACGATGCCGGAAGAAACGGAACTGTATGATCTTGCAGAATTATTTAAAGTGTTTGGAGATTCCACCCGTATCCGCATCCTGTTTGTCCTGTTTGAAGCAGAGGTGTGTGTCTGTGATCTTGCAGCGGCATTGTCAATGACACAGTCTGCAATTTCCCACCAGCTTCGGATTTTAAAACAGAATAAGTTAGTCAAATGCCGCAGGGAGGGAAAATCTGTTTTTTATTCCCTGGCAGATGACCACGTCCGGTCAATCATTGCACAGGGCAGGGAGCATATTGAGGAAGATGCAATATAAGGATGATACCATATGGGAGAAAAGGACATTCGCTGTGGATGTCCTTTTTTTCGTACAGACGGATCTTAATATTTATTTAAGTTTCTTTAAAGATAGCCTTTTTTGGATGTGAAACTGCTATAATAAAGGTGCAGTAGAAAAAATACATCAATTAAAATATGAGGTAAATACATATGGAAACTTATGAAAGCGTAAAAAGTAATCCGGTGCAGCCGGAGCAGAAAGAAAAGAAAAAGGAAACTGACGAAAACAAGGTGCAACAACGAGAGCCTTCCATTCGCGTTCTGCTTACAGACTCGTCCTGGCAATCCTGTTATCACCAGTCAGTAACCATAGAACAAA